>Ga0180301_10005115_pt1 | contig 10071 bp, 10 predicted proteins | sample GuaBasSediGuay16_FD_121797 | JGI IMG/M metagenome (GOLD analysis project Ga0180301, IMG submission 121797) | Subseafloor sediment microbial communities from Guaymas Basin, Gulf of California, Mexico - Guay16, Core 4569-2, 12-15 cm | ecosystem: Environmental > Aquatic > Marine > Hydrothermal... | reverse complement strand
TTCTAAGGGTAACGATAATATTAATGTTTTTATCAAGTATTTTTGTGGTAATATCTTATTGTTGTTAACCATCTATTCCTATTAGCAAAATACCATGTAATCCAGCTATGGCTAGTGCTTATACCTCGTTTATGTTGGTATCCTGTTAAAAATGAGACAGCAACTTTGTATCCACTAAGCCACATTCGAAAACATAAATCAATTTCATTATGATACATAAAGAATTCAGCTGGAAATCCGTTCAATTTTCAAATAAGTCTCTCCTAATAAATATAGCACTTCCGGAAACCTAGGCCACATGTACATAGCTCGAAATTTTTGATAAGTACCTAGCTAAGGTCTTAGATATGATAGACTGTATAGCTCTTCCAAAATAATCTCGAGAGGCCTTATTGTCTGCCTCGATATGGACGATAGCAGTTTATCTAAGCATTCTGATCTCTCACTAGTGCCAGTAGTCAGAATTATCACACTAGATTTATACATGGCTGGTACTCATCGCTTACTGACCAACAGCGCGCTATTCATCTTAAATCTCTTTAAAGTACTCTCTTTGCCTCACTAACACACATCACATATAGCGAGTTTTAAATCATTTTATTTGTGTAAGCATATTTCTAAAGACATTGAAGTATCTTCCTTAGGATCTTGTGATGATACGTTTCCTTATCCATATACAAAATCCAAGCTTTTGTATTGTTTACTATCGACTCAAGGATTTTAAGTCCCCAAATATCTTCTTGTGTATGTAGATAGTAATAGAAATAAGGCATAGGCCACACGGATACAATGTGATTTAGCCATATTAAATGTTGAATAGCAAGTCTCCTGATAATTTCACATGGATCGCACATTACAAGTCTATTCTTACTTATGCTTTCGTTAGAACCCCTCTTTAACAATATAAGAGCACTAATCTTAGCTTTATCTGCTATCCTTGTCTCTGCAAACTCTTGAATAGATATCCAAGGATAACCCATTAACATACCCCTAGAGCTTTTCGCGACAAGGAGCCTTAGCCCAACTCTGACTTTTTTCAACAAGCCCCTCATCTTCCTTAACATAACTAAACTGCGAAGTGGTGTAAAAGATGGATAATAATAACCATAACAGCTCTGATCCACAATTAAAAAATCATTTGATAGTGCTCTTATGTTCTTATCCTTGGTTAGCAATTGTAATAACACTTGTGTTTTCCCAGATCCCATAGGACCTAAGAAGAGAATTGCAGTATTATCAATTGCTACACCACTTGCATGGAGAAATGTTGAATTAATTTGCGTAAGTTTTAACTGAATTAGGGCTAAAAGTATTCTCATTATTCTATGGAGAATCTTGTTGTAATTCGTTTTATTAAGTATCAGTTCAAAACGGTCGTCAGCCTTTTTAAGCATTAGCTTCAATACCGGGCTATATACCATAATTCCATCACTAATTAAATATAGATTCTCAGCAATTCTCACAGCATCATGATTCTTTTTAACGTTCCCGATAGTAATAACAATATCTGGTTCGAGTTTTCTATTAGTTTCAAACAGTTCTAGGCCGGGGAGATAGATATCTGACCTTATTTTTACCTTATCATGAATATTGTAGGAGGACACAGTCATGCTCTCAAACTTCAGCTTTGCATACGTATGCCCTTGCAAACTGTATAGGAAGGAGTTTAAGTAAAGTGAGATCGATCAGGTATGCCAACTTTATCAGAGTAAATGATTTCAAAATTTTCATCGGAATCACTGGAGATAATAGACCTCTCATACTGATGCTTTTACAACCCAAACTCTTTAACATCCGTGGAAGATGCTGAGCTATTTTTAACGATCTTAATATCCACCAATTGTAAGGATTTCTCTTTATAATTTTTTTGCAGGACTTTAAACTTGGACCAATCAAAATATCGAATATGATCACTCCTTTTTTCGCCACGCGAATAATCTCTTTTATGGCCTTAAAGGGATTGTCGAAGTATTTTAATGCGCGAACACAATATACGTAGTCAAAGACCTTGTTTCTAAAAGGAAGATAATGGGCATCAGCTACGACAAGTAAAGCATGTACATTTCTTCTCTTAGCCTCCATTAGCATTTCTACGGACCTATCTACGCAAATAACTTCACAATACTTACTAATGATAGTAGCATATCTCCCCCAACCAGATGCGAGATCAAGACATAATTTTGCATTATCTAAATACGGTAAGAGAGATGTCATCAATGCTATCTTCTCTGCATACTGAACATATAATGGCAGGCTTCTGTAGTTTATTGGCAAACCAATGTGATTCATTGAGGATCTTCTAGTAGCCCTCGTGCACGACGCTGGCTAAGTGCATGTACTTCGTGTCTGTAAAACATAAACATTGCATCCCAAAACTAACACCCTTAATCATAGATCCGTCTCAGCATTAATACGTGAAGTACTCAAGTGGGAATCATCGCTTTTATCAAACCTTTTGAATTTAATCATTTATCTTTTTGTAATTATTTAATTTTGTATGGGGTACTTCATAGCAAAAAGTATTAATCCTGAAGAAACGTTATTGTCAAGCAGCGGTATGGATCTCTCAGCACGTAGCATAACGCTATTAGATAGGAGTAGCTGAAGGCGGAGGGTCCAATTAATCACTGAGCTGAGGAACGAGCACTCGAAGATCTCATAATAACGAGCCTTGTTAGCAACCCTCCTTACTAGCTCAGACTTCGTGAAGGGTATCTCCATTGGTAGAGATCTACCTCTTTTTCTAGAGCGAAGCCTCCAGAAGAGACGGATCCTGTATGGTATTAATAGGACATTGGGCACGGAGATTATAGCTACACCATCTCTCCTCAAGACATCAAAATGAACATCTATTACTCGCTAGCGCTCGGAACACATATAGTGTCCACGTTTCTCACATAACTAAGGAAAACACTATTGAAGATGATAAATCTCCAGAAGTTGTCTCCTTATCCATACTACCCATAAGCCACGCTAGAACTAATAATATTTATGAAACGCTGATATATGGTCTTGTAATGGTAATTCCATCTTATCTCCCTAACTATTTCAGACTTTTCTTTTCTAGCCTCCTCGTTCTCAACGGCATCCTCTAGTTTCCTTACGAAATCATCAATATCGGGTATGAAATACTCTCTATGTCCTATGAGCTTTCGTCCTCTACACCTTACGAGATACCCTGTACGTTCTGAATTCAACTCGTTCATGGGAGGTGCATTTAAAGAGATTACGGGTTTGCCTGCAGCAAAACCCTCAATTACAGGTAGGCCAAATCCCTCACATAATGATGGAACTACCACCACATTACAATTTTTATAGAGCTTGATGAGAGTAGACCTGTCAAGCCATCCACTAACCACTCTAACCACATCTTTAACATTGTCTGGCACTCTTATGGGTTCAGGTACTTTCAAAATGACTTCAAATTTGTTTCTAATCCAAGGTTTTTCTTCCAGAAGCTTGCACAGCACTCTGAAGTATATATTGAGACCTTTACGTGGTACTAAAGCCGAAATGACAGACAGCAGCCTCACTTTATCATTACTTCGCTCCTTCTTTTTCTCATTGATGTAATTGAATTCCTCAACATCGACTGCATGCGGTATTATCATTGCAGGTTTAATACCTATATCTAACAGCTTAGTAGCACCGAACTTGCTTGCTACAATAACCAAGTCAAATACATCGTAGAAATATTTATAAGTCCGTGGAACGGGCCCTTCACAAATGCCGTAAAATAATATACGGGATAACGCTCTACTAGTGAGTACATACTTGATAAAGAAGGGTAAGTCTATAAAATTACCTATAAAGATGATGATATTCCTTGCTAGAAAATTCTTTAAGACAACCTTCAAGTATTTTGAAAATCTATTACTATAAAGTAATTGAGCATTTAATCCGTAAGACCTCAATGCGGAGTGTAGATACCTAGCTACAATTTTAAATGAGGGACCCCAACGAGGTAATATAATTATATTGTTTCTCATCATTTTCGAAAAGGCTTTCAAGGCAGTAAAGTTTAACGTAGCCTAGAGTAGAGTAACATTGTATCTCTTCTCTTTTCCAGCAAATCTATACCATAGCCATGTTTCCTAAGGAAACTTATTACTCTGACAGGATTACATATCTTGGGATGTATCTCCATAACAACTCGCTGAATAACATGGTTCTTCAATGTTTCGGTAGCACCTCTAAGTACTGATAACTCAGCACCTTCTACATCTAGCTTCATTAAATCAATGTTCTCTATACCTAAATCAGCTAAAAGATTATCAAGTTTAGTTACTTTAACCAATGCAGATGTGCTATGTCCATACTCCTCATGCCATTGTCTAAACAATGTTGAACTGCTCGGAAGATAATCTTCAATATATAACATGGCTTTACCCTCATAATCTGCTAAAGCCTTGTTCACAACTATAACCTTCTGATTAAGACCATTAAGCTGAATATTACGTTTAAGGAAATAGCTAGCGATTACATTCGGCTCTACAGCAACTACTAACTTAGCTTTGTGTACTACCATTAACGTGTACAATCCAACAAAAGCACCGACATCCAATACGACGTCTCCTTCGCAAACCTGATATTCAGGGAGTCGTGAGTATTCGTCATAGATGAATATCTCAGAATATGCATTGATGATGGCTTTAACCATATTTTTAGGAGCTTTCGGCATTAATGTTCTGCATCCGCATGGTAATACAAAGGTGCTAACTTGTGAAAAGCGTTTTCTAAGATACTCGTATTCCACTAAGCTCATTATTACAGGCGATAATGGAAATCCATATCTTAATTTCATTTTAATAATTCTCTTGATAAAACCACTACCAGGAAAATGTTTCACCACTCTCAATTCCTCTACATTCCTAGAACTTTAATTTTGAAGTGTGAACTTACGAGTTTCCATCTTCTTGTAATGATTCTTTAAAGTCCTCCTATGCTTTGCTGATGAAAATTCCATAGTTGCTTAGTTTATGTTCTCTAACCATGCTTTTCACTAAAGACTTTATCTTTAAAGAAAAAATAGATTCGTCGAACCTTAGTGATCTTGTTCTAGCCCTATCACTTAACTCTTCATAGTGATAGCTTTTGCACATAATATCCTTAATTATGGTGATAGCTTCTTCGAGGTCTCCATACGAAAATCCACACATATTATCTTCGCTAAGTATATCATGATACGGGCCACCACTTCTATGAACTACGGGTATACATCCCGCCGCCATACCTTCAACGACGGCTATTCCAAATTGCTCATGATGAGCCGTATGAAGATAGATCATTGCCTTACCTAATAGCCCATATAGCTCATGCCTAGAAAGGTTCGGCATTATTATGAAGTTCTCGGCATTAAGGAGTTTCCTTAATCTCAGTAGTTTAACATAGTAATTTTCGTCGGATAAAGAGCCTATCAATATAAACTTTGCATCTTTAACTTTAGATGCTATTAATGGTATGAGTTCAAGTTGTTTTCCTGGAGCTATTCTAGTAATAGTCACAACTAGCTTCTTTCTACCACTCCACTTGGTTTTTGAGGTGAATTGAGCTATTTCTTTGGATCTTACAGGAGGGTGCAACACTCTAGCGTTGATACCTAGTTCCTTTAGTAGGTTAGCTACGTAATTGGAATTAGCCAATACTAACCTTGTCACCTTAAGTTGAATATGATGTAGGATATGCTTAACTCCTTGCTTAAGACTTTGATTACTTATGCCATAAGAGTGTCTGTAATAGGCTATGACCTCCGGATCTTTAATTCCATAAGGCGAGAATACCCAGTGTAGATAATGTACGTGTGCGGGTGATAAAACCTCATTACTTCGCGTATTAATCACTAAATCATAATTCTTGAACTTTAATAAATTTAGGGGAAACCTAGGCATGTACTCATAATTACTGATAATAGCATGTGCTAAATCTATAGGTATCCATTTGATGAGCATGTTAATATCAGCTATCTTTTCTCTACCAAGCATTTTAACCTCAAACTTGTTCGAACTTCTCAGCGAATTAAACATAGCTATAGTTAAGTATTCAGCACCTCCAGGCTTACTAATGGTGTTCGTAAGTAGAGCTACTTTCATGACGCTATTTCCAACAAGTTTTGCTTCGCGTATAACATTTTCGTTCTCTTTGGCAGTGGTTATTGAAAAATCCCATCGATTACATAATCATTTTACGAAGAAGCACTACTATATCTTTTAAGTTGACTGAAGGCACAGACTCATGGACTTCTATTATCATCTTTCTTATAATGCCCTTCCGTAGACTTTCAGAGGCACCATTTAAGATGACCATCTCGGCTCCTTCTACATCCATCTTTAATAAGTCTATGTACGGAATTTCTAAGTCCTTAATATCTTGTCCAATTTCCTAGTGGATATAGGTATAATTATACCGGTGCGCTTTAGAAATCTAGCTAAAGGTGCTAACGTCCTTGTATATGCACATACGATATCGCACCAAGCTCATGCCAAATTACATTATTATTGCATTCTAGATGTGCTTTTAACTTGCTCATACCTCTTTTTAGTGATGGCTGATCGATATTTCTCTAACCGTGAGGTGAAGGTGATTAAGCATATATTTACCTCTTCCATAGACGGGTGTTTCCTTACCTCAAGTAGCCAACGTTCTACGCCTCTAAGTATCAGTAAGCTTGCTGAATGTATGAAAGCCATCTTCATTTACATCTTTTTGCGTAAATGATTTTCTTAGTAAGGTTGGGACTTGGAACGTATACACCATCTACGCTGAAGCCGACATCCCTAAGCATTTTAATTACTTTATCAAAGGCGGCATATTCATTAGTGTCATGAGCTTCTACCATTACTCTATCCACTACAGTCTTGAGAGAATTATATCCGCCTCTTAACACCATTAACTCAGCCCTCCACGTCAATTTTTAATACATCTACATGGTTCAAATCATATTGTTTGATGATTTTATCTAACGTTCAATGTTCACCACATAACGATTCACATAGTTTGCCTTATTGACTATTGAGGAGCATGCATAATATTGGGGAACATAGAGCTCCGTGTAACCACTAAAATCCGCTAATGCTATATTTAAAGGGATAACATTGTTGAGTTTGTTGATTTTATGTTTTCAAGTAGAAATCTATAGGAAATAGGCATCGGCTTAAAGCATAGACTTTTCCATTTTCCCCTATGCATTTTGATACAAATAGAGTGTATAATCCAATGAAAGCTTCTACGTCAAATACGACATCCCCGGAACGTGGTTTATATTCTTTGAGCAATAAGTACTCCTTATTTTCAAAGATTTCGCCGAATGAAGTAAATAGATGGTCAAATTTTATAAATTTCTGCTTTGCATCAACTATGCATTTCAATCCATTAGGTAAAACGAAGATCTTTAATGAAATACCCATTCTTAAGAACCTTTCTTCTGTAATCAGATGATAAGTGATGATATTTAGCGGTAAATATAACGAATTACTGAGTGTAAGCAACTTAGCAATTCGGTGAATGGTCTTTTTGATTCTTTTAAAACACTATCGCTCAATAGCACCCTTAACTTTTAAAATATTCCCGATCAGCGATGGGTGTAAAACTTACAAAGCTTCTTTTAGAAACTTGGTATAGCCTTCTATATGATCCTGGAAGTCTTTGATCGCTTTATCCTTTCTAGGATCACCAATATTAATCACGCGTAAGCTTTATGCTCCCTCTAAGATACCCGAATAAACCTTCTATTAATCCAAAGCCATATGTTACGGGTCTAATGATGCAGCCTAAAACCGTGAGTAATAGAAGGATATCAGGTGTCCTATACTCTGCTGGTATCTTTTTAAAGAACCTAATTCTTCTGTAAAGAAAAAGACCAAGTATTGGAACTAACATATAATAAAAGGAGGTCTCAGTTAAAGCTAAGCATGCAAATATTAATGCCAAAAATGGTAGTAATATTGGAGCAATTCTCTCTATCATAACCTTAATACAGTACTGCTTAGGCGAGTCTTTTAACCTCTTTAATACGTATGGCAAAATAGCCCTACCATACCATCTTTCCCTTCTGCAGAATTGTTTAAATGTGTGAACATCGTGCATACCTAAAAGAGCATCTATGAAGAAGGGTTTTAATCTTAGTTTTCTCTCAAGGTAATCTTCGAAAAAGTCTACATCTTCATAAATACCTAAGCTCGGATCAAAAGCTCTCTTCTTAACTAGTTCTCGCTTTATAGCACAATATTTACGTTTACCATATTCAGGACTATCCCTATAAAAGGCTGAACCTTCAGCTACTATAGCTTTCTCAATTCTCGTGTCTATTACTGTCTTTATCTTTACTCCAACCCATGGATAATTGCGTAAAGCTTTTACCACTTTACTAATAAAGAACTTCTCTAGTGGAAACATGTCTGCATCTAAGAAAATCAGATAATCACCGCAACTCTTTTCTATACCAATATTTTTTAAGTTAGCTGGGGTTAATGTTTTACCAAAATCCACGCCCCTTAAAATTTTAATTACAAAGCTTTCATTAGAATACTTCCTCTGAAGATCATGTGCTTTATTAAGTGTACCATCGGTAGATCCTCCATCAACTATTACAATCTCCATAGGTCTATAATCTTGATCATATAAGCTTTTAATAACTCTTTCAATGTTTGCTTCCTCGTTTAACGTTGGAATAATTATTGAAGCTATTTCGGATTTTGGCTCAGAGCTTACGGTCATTCTTTAATGATCCTTTAATGAGACCTTCGACTATGCCTCTCAGTCCATTTAGAAAAACCCTGATATCTTTAACTTTAATGCTCCACCATAAACTTTCTATAATCCTATGAATTATATGTGATAATACATAAAAACCTAACATATTTCTATTTTTAACAATGAAGAGAACTTCACTCTTATATATTCCCCTTAAGAAATTGGTATCCCTATGTAGCTCCATAATTCTCTTGGTAACTTGCCTAGTGAAATGAAATGATACAGCTTTTGTATTAAGTAGGATTTTGTAACCTCTTTTTCTTATCCTTAATGCAAGATCGTAGTCCTCACCTAATATAGGTTCTTCAGCATCTTCATCATAAAGGCCAGCTTTATATAATGCCTCTCTTTTACAAGCAACGCTCATAGTAAATACAGGCACCTCATACAAATATTTGTCTATCCTCTTTACTTGCTTCTGGAGTATAGATCCATGTATTGATAATTTACTAACCAACTTAGCTATTAAACTCACGATCCCTGACCTGCTTCTTAATCCCTCACGATAAACCCATATACACCTAGAATATACACAGCCAATATTCAGATCTATTTGGAACGGTTTAATGATCTGATCTAAGAAATTCCGTTTTAGTATTAAGTCATCTTCGAGTAAAATAACTATATCACCATGAGATTCCATTATTGCTTTGTTAGCTGTTTTACACCTGTTCCAGTAGCCAGTTACAAGAATTCTATGTTCTTTACAAGGACAGAAGTATTTGCGAAATATATTAACTAGATCTTTGTCCACACGCTCAGTTGCGAGAATAAGTTCGAAATCTTTGAATGTTTGTTTAGATAACGAAATAAGAAGTTTCTCTATATGATGATAACGAGCTTTCTGTCCTGATGTAAGTATTATAACTGAGACTCCTGTATTCATCTTATTAATGGAATTTGCTTATACACTCTAAAAATTCCTTTGTAAATACTTCCCATGAGAAGTACTTATATGCTATTTGTCTAATTAAGTAAGAATTAAAGCTCTCTAATGATTCAATTACATACATTAAATGCTTTATGAACATCTTAAGTTTGAATTCATTATCGATAAAAGGTGTTAATGATCCAAGGTACTTTGCATCCTTCAATTTTGAGACATGTATTAGTGTTGGTGAAACAATGGGTTTACCTAGTGCTAATGCTTCCATAATAGCTACTCCTAAACCGCCATAATAGTAATGAGATGTTGCTGGCAAGAAGAGTATGTCTGAAGTCTTTAGTAACTCTATATATTGTTGACATGGTAAGTATCCAAAAGCCTTTATACCTAAGTATCTAAATAATTCAGTCCATGAAATTCCAAGTCCAGTTACTATA
>Ga0180301_10005114_pt1 | contig 10072 bp, 9 predicted proteins | sample GuaBasSediGuay16_FD_121797 | JGI IMG/M metagenome (GOLD analysis project Ga0180301, IMG submission 121797) | Subseafloor sediment microbial communities from Guaymas Basin, Gulf of California, Mexico - Guay16, Core 4569-2, 12-15 cm | ecosystem: Environmental > Aquatic > Marine > Hydrothermal... | reverse complement strand
GGATCAAACTCTCCATAATGATATCTTTACTGCCTCCTCCGAAGAGAAGACAGCAAAATTTAGCTTGACTACCTTACCTCGCTCGCTCTTAATCCCTTCCCTGATTTTGCTATTTTAAAGATCAACGTTTAGACTCTCTATCGGGAAAAACGAAAAGAATAAACTCTTATTTTAATCTTCCCGGATTTTATACTAATATATTTTTTTCTTTTCGACAAGTCAAGAATTCCTTAACCTGCTACTATATATTCCAATCCGGTTATTAACCATATATAAACCAACAAAACTCCCTGACAATGCTCTTCCCTTATTCGAAGGATAATTTATACTTAAACTAACGGTAAGTGTCAACATCCATTTTCTTAGCACCACAAAGATTATGGTTTTTTTGAGGGAGCATATTTGTTAGGAAGCTCCATTACCTCATTCTCCATTTGACTCGCCGAACCTTAATGCATGAGGCCAGTGGAGTTCCCTAACGAATCTCTATCTTAATCAAAAGCACAACCTTCGTGGCATTATTTCTCCTCATACTTTTTAAGCTCCTTTTCTTTCTCTTCTACTCTTTTTCTTATATCTTCAATTTCATCCAGTAGTTGCTTTATTCCAGAAGTCTTTTTGCTTACAGTATTTTGACCGGATTCCATTAAAACCTGATACACCCTGGAGCCAAGCTGTGCTACCAGCTTCTCCGCCTGGTTCTCCAGTTGCTTGATTTCGAACCGTAAAACACCCTTCTCACCTAAATCTTTGGCTCTATCCTTTGCCTTGCTGAAAAGTTCTCGTGACGTTTCGAGGCCTTGATTTAATGCCTCCTGCAGTCGGTTGAAGAAATCCATCTCTCTTTTTCCCTCCGTTATTATAAATTGTAATGATATATTATAGACTAAATAGTGTTTATGTTAATACTGGTATTCTAATACTTTGTCATCTGAAGTATAATTACTTAAAAGATTTTTCTATTTAGAATAAACTGGCTTCGAGGAGGGTCCGCCACTAAACCGTCCTCTTTTAAGTTAAAAGTTGGGGGGGTAAAATATCTATTTGAATTATACAGCTTGGGTGGAAGAAGTATATGGGTGATGGCAATATCGCTCTGTTTAAATACATTCGCTGCAGAAATTGCGGGAAATTCTTTACTGTGAAGGAAGTTATAGAGAAGATTTACTGCTCAGAGGAATGTTCCAGACGCTATGGATGTTGCATCACATGTGGAAAATATTTTATTTTAGATCGTAAGCCATATACCCAATTCTGCTCATCTGAATGTGCAAAGGCTTTTAATAAAGATTTTAAAGGAGAGAAGAACATGAAACTGGTTTTTATTGGACCACCGGGAACGGGTAAAGGAACAATGGCAAAAAAAATCTCCGATAACTACAGAATACCCCATATATCCACTGGAGATCTCTTTAGGGCTGAGATCGACAATGACTCAGACCTGGGAAAGCAGGTTAAGGCGATCCTCGACTCCGGTGATCTTGTTCCCGATGATATCACCGTCGAAATCGTAAAAAGGAGATTTACAGGACCGGATGTTAAAAGAGGTTTTATTCTGGACGGCTTTCCAAGAACTATTACCCAGGCAGAACAACTTAAGAGTTTTTGTGAACTTCATAAAGTAATAAACTTTCATCTTTCCGATGATGTGATTCTTGAACGTCTAGCCGGAAGGAGGGTTTGCAGAAATTGCGGTACTAACTATCATGTTAAGTTTATGCCCCCCAGAGAATCGGGAAAATGCGATAAATGCGGAGGAGAGCTTTATATTCGAGAGGATGACAGGCCCGAAGCTATTAAAAAGAGACTTAAGAAATATAGAAAAGAGTCAGAGCGTCTCATTGAGTTCTATAAAAAAGAAGGTCTGTTGATCAATTTGGATGCATCACCACACCCGGATGTAATGTTAAAAAAATTGATAAAGGTTATTGAAGAAAATTGATTTTAAAGTTTTTTCATTCTATTCACTCCGCTTCCACAGGTACATCTTCTTCTGTAAGATCATTCGGCGTGATAAGCCCTTTTTCAAGGAGGTACATCTCTACAGTTTTACGATCCAGTAGATCGGGGTTGCTCAGAAGATTTAAAAATTGCTCTTTATCTTTAAAACCAGCAATTATAGATTTTTCAAGAGCTTCCATGCCTTTTTCAGCATCTCCTATTACAGTTAATAAAATATAGGATTTCTTGAAATAGACTTTTGGTTTTTTTTCATCTATAGAAAGAACTGTATCATAGGCATCCAGCGCTTTATAGTAAAGTTTCTCTTCCATATAAGCATCACCAAGCGCAGTCAAAGCATCAAGATCCTGGGGTCTTTTCTCTGTATATTCTTGAAGAAAATCTATACCTCTTTCATTGTTTCCAAGTTCGAGCTCCAATATTCCAAGGTTATAGAGCAATTTGTAGTTTTCAGGAGTCATGGAATACAGTTTAAGAAAATACTCCTTAGCCTCTTCTCTTCTTTCTGATCTCCATAAAAGCACACCTGTATTGTAAAGCGCATTTTGGTCAAAGGAATTACGGGAAAGAATTTTTCCGTAAGTTTCAAGGGCCTCTTCTGTTCTACCCTGTAAGGTATATGCATAAGCAAGCGCACTTAGAAGAATACTGTTTTCAGGCTCTTTCTCCAGAAGTTGTTTTAATATCTTTATGCCTTCCCCTAATTTTTCTGTTTCAATATAAACACGGGCAAGATTATAACTGGCTCTTGCAAGACTCTCATCGAGCTGTAATGCCCTGAGATAGGCATTTACTGCCTTATCGAAGTGCTTAAGCTCAAAATAAGCGTTTCCCAGATTGAAATATACCTCTGCTACCTCCTGTCTTGGTATTCCGGTTGTGCATGAAAAGAGAAAGGAAATAATGAAAATTGGTAAAAGGACTGCCTTTTTCATTTTATTGTCTGTCGAGTACGGTCTCTTCTATTTTTCTTATCTGAGAACGGTACAGTGCAGCGATGTTTGCCCCATAATCTGCAATTAATTGAATAATATTTCTCGGAGAATCTTCGCTGTCCACTCCGTTTATTCTGTCTCCTGCATCCCCCAAACCCGGCAAAATATAAGCTGCATCATTAAGTACCGGATCCATCCAGAGAGTATATACTGTGGCGTTTTCGAGGGCTCTGATAATTCTGAAGGTACCCTTTAAGGCAGAGATAACGTTAAAAAACTTTATAGTTCTCGGTCTAATCCCCTCATCAAGCAGATATTTAACAATAGTTACAAGACTGCCTCCGGTTGCATTCATTGGATCCGCAAAAAAAAGATCTTTACCTTGTAACATATCCAGATCGAAGTAAGATTTTTCCAGATCTAGAATGTATTCCATATTATGCTCTTTTTTTGTATCGTCTCGTTTTATACGAAAAAGAGCAAAGGGGGTTAAATAACCTGTAGAGCTGTACTCCTGAATTTCCTTGGACATTATGATAGATGGCAGAAGTGCACCTCTTAACATAACACACATTACGCTATTTTCGATTTCGTTGTCTATGTTGGGAATTTTATGAACTGCGTAATTGGGCACGGGCTTATCCACTGGTGTTTCTACTACCAGATAGTTCTTTTTCTGAGAACTTGCTCCTCCTAAGGCAAGATTGAAGAGCAACTCGTAGGCTCTCTGAATGTAATAGATAAACTCCTGCTGTTGTGTTCTATAATTCCTCAATTTTGCAATCAACCGTGAGGCTTCTCCATGGATAGTTCTTGGGGTTTCAAAAGAGTAGACATGAATTCCTCTCTCAATAGCTGTAATCTCCTGCATGGCCTTTCCCATTTCATTGTATATTGTAATGAGCTCCTGTTCGTGATTTCGCCGCTCTTCATCATCTCTTGATACTGATATTGCTTTAAAAACATCCATTGCCTGGTTGTAGCGATTGTTCATCTCCTCTAAAAACTCTTTATCTATATTGGTGAGAAAACCATCCAGATCTCTTGCCTTAAGCACTACTCTGTTCAATTTTCTCCTCCTTCGAAAATTTATCGGCTCCGGAAGTGGCCATTTTATTGTTTTAGGCGCCCCAACGGGGCATCACTGCTCCTTAAAGTTAAAATTATATAAATAGAGCCTGATAATACTATAAGGAGATATATAAAATTAAACAAGTTTAAAACAGCTATAGGCTTAATAGAATTAAATTGGTTGGTGAAATTGACAACGAAGGGCTCTTTTTCCCGATTGCGAAAAGGTGATTTTAAAACCAGACCCTGAAACCTGCCGCACCTTGAATCGACCAGAGGGGAAACTCCATTCCTTTCTCGAATCTAATCCCCAGTCCTGGACTCAATTGAACGAATATCTCCAGTGGGTCGAGAAGGAATATCTGCAAACCTACCGGTATGTGAGCTCCAAGGTCAAGCCCTCGATCTTTTATGGTTAAGAAGAGACCCGATCCTACATAGAGATTAAAAATTCCTGTTAAATGTGATCTGTAAAACCACCAGTCAGATGTAAACCCCACAGATATATCTCCACCCGCTTTTATTCTACCTCCAAGCCCAAACATAAACGGTACTTTATCAAACTTAAATAGAAATACGCCTCCATTGTATGGACCGTTCAGTATATCGATGCTGAAGGCTCCCCCTATGGCCGAACCCCCTTCGGCATAAACTTGAAATGTGATTAGTGAGAATAATACAAGTAGAAAAAGCAATAAACTTTTTCTTTTCATTTTAGAAACCCTTTTAAAATAAAAAAATACTCATTCAGCTCAAGGCCAATAAAAGAAATCTAAAAATAAAAAATCCGGCTCTGGCATTAAGCCGAGCCGGACATTACCCATCTCCTAGGGGAGTCGAACCCCTGTTGCCGGGATGAAAACCCGGTGTCCTAACCACTAGACGAAGGAGACTTGAGCAATAAAAAAATATTTGTTTTTTTAAGCTTCGTCAATACCTTTTTACCGGCCAAAATAACCCTTTTGGCTGATGGTACCAACCGAGATGGGACTCTGGGAAAAGATTACTATCCTGTTGGTTCCATCTTTTCATGTGCTCACCTACTATTTCCGCATTTTCAGCGGGTAAACCGTTTTTCTTAAGCACATAAATCAGTCTGTTTCTGTCAATATCCCCACCGAAACCGAACACCTGGTTTTCGGGCAGCCCGTATTTTATCTGGATATGGGCCGTAATATCATCCACCGGAGTAGCCAGGGCGATTACAATAGCCGATTTTTTTATAACAGCAGAATCCAGAATGGAGTTTGTTACATCTATATTATTTCTCAAAACATCCTTTGGGGTCTCCCCGGCTTTCATCTGTACTCCCGAAGTCAGCACCAGAATATCCGATTGACCCAGTCGATTGAAAGGGGCTATGGCGAGTTTCAATGCTGCTTCAGGGTTGGCTCCTGCAGCATCCATGATGGCTGCATTTGACCATTCATCCTTTAGATTCATGACCAGAATCTCATCAATTTCAGATATCTCCTGTAGATGAATGAGAAGAGCCGATCCTGCATTTCCAGTTCCAATAACCGCTACTTGCATAAAACTATCTCCTGTAAGAGTTTTAACTGAATTATATACCGGAAGGTACGGTCGTTGCGTGCCATACCGTCACTGATGGAGATTTAATATCCCCTAGCGCTATCCGTCCGCCAATCATCTCCTTCCTTTACAAGTCTGCATTCAGGCATACCCTGGCAATCATGGCTGCATATACCTTTGAAGCATATATTACATCTGCCGTTCTTACATGCTCATCCCTGGTATGGGTAAACCTGTCCTCACCGGGGCCAAAAGCAACTACAGGAAGTCCGGATACTGTGGAGAAGTAGCCTGTTTCACTCGAAATAGTCCAGATACCCGGTTCGGGAGAATAACCCTGCACTTCTTCTATTGATTCAATTAGAGCCTGCACGAGTGGGTGGTCGGGAGGAGTATAAAAGGGATACATGCATCCATCTGCATACTCTTCTTTTCCGGTATAGCTTGTTACTTTGTATTTCCTGATTCCGGCATTATGTTTCAAACCGGGTTGTCTCTGGATAGCTTCTTCAATACACGATTCGATAGTTTTCACAATTTCTTCTCTGGGAAGGGAAGCCGGATGTCTTGCATCCACAACTGCATCAACTCTATCGGGGATAACATTAGCCACATTGGGAGAAACGTTAAGCCTGTTTAGTGAGACTAGTGCTTTGCCCAGGTTCTTATCCTCTGGAAGCAGTTCTTTTAACTTCTCCAGAGCAAGAATCACCCTGGCTGCACCTGTTAAGGCGCTGCTTGAGCCTTCCGGAGCTGCAGCATGGGAGCCTATTCCTCCGATGGAGAGCTGTATGTTGATCATTCCTCTGTGCCCGATGATAGGTTTAAGATCGGTGTGTTCGCCGCTTAAAACCCAGTAAACCGGCAAGTTTTCTTCTTCCATAAAGTATTTCGGTCCTAAATGCCCGCCACACTCTTCCATTATTCCAGCATTGATTGCAACTCCACGCTTTAACTGTATTCCAAGATCGATAAAAGCCCTGACTGCAAATATCATTCCTGCAAGAGAGGCCTTCTGGCCATTGACCCCTCGTCCGTAAATTACCTCTCCACTGTCGCCGAATTTTTTCCCATCCATTATTTTGGCCGAGTAGGGTTCGGGCATATCTCCCGGTTCTGCATGATCGAGATGTGTATTCATAAGGAAAAAGGGTGCATCTTCGCTTCCCCTCAGAACCCCTGTTACATTACCCAGTGAATCTATATGTGTATCCATTTTAATAGCTTCCAGCTCTTTTTTACAAACTAAAGCCATTTCTCCTTCGTGGAAAGTAGGGCTTGGAATACGAATCATCTGCTGTAACAATCGGATAAGTGTTTTTTGATTTTTATCGATATAGCCAAGAATATCCTGTATCATTGGTTTTTCCTTCCTGTTCTTCTCAACGGTAATACCAATTTTCCCAGAGGTTTTTCTTTAATCCTGCCTTCTTCCATTATGATATTCCCTCTTAGAATGGTATATCTCGGGAGTCCCTTAACCCGCCACCCGTCGAAAGGAGTGGATCGATCCTTGCTGTATAGCTTTTCTGCTTCAAGAGTTCCCTCTTTTTTCAAATCCACAAGCACAAAATCCGCATCCGAGCCGATTCTAATAGTCCCTTTTTGTGGGTATATATTCCAGACTCTGGCTGGATTTTCCGAAACAAGACGCACGTATCTCTCCAGGCTTATTAACCCTCTATTTACCTGGGTAAGCATGAGGGGAAGGGCCGTCTCCACTCCGATGAATCCACATGCTGCATCCCAGACTACATCCCTGGTTTTCTCCTCCCTGCTGTGTGGTGCATGGTCGGTGGCTATATTGTCTATCCAACCATGCCTGATCCCTTCCCAAAGAGCTTCCTGATGTTCCTTATTCCGAATCGGGGGGTTTAAGCGGATGAGATTGCCCAGTTTCTCGTAGTAACTGTCATCAAGAAGAAGATGGGAGACAAGAACTTCTGCAGTAACCGGCAGTTCTTTCTTCTTTGCCGTAATCACCTCTTCAAGGGCTTCTTTGGTGGAAAGATGAAAAACGTGAAAGGGACATCCGGTGGCTTCTGATAAAATCAGGGCTTTGCTTACAGCCATGTGCTCTGCAAAGCTCGGCCTTGATTCAAGATGTGCCCTGGGGTCCACCCTACCGCCCGCCTTCAATTCTGCTTTAAGATGCTGTAGGATAAGATCGTTCTCCGCATGGGCTCCCACCTTTAGTCCTGCATCCCCTACCTTTTTAAACTGCCTGTAAAGAGTCGCATCATCCGGACATCGGATATATCCGGTGGTCTCGCCCATGAAAACTTTAAACCCCATTATTCCAGAACTTGACATGGCTTCGATTTCGTCCAGGTTATCTTCTGTTAATACACCATAGATACCGTAATCAACGTAAGACCGTCCATCCGCCCTGTTGAGTTTTTCCCGTAATGCTTCTACAGTTGCCACCGGCGGAACCGTGTTGGGCATGTCCATAATGGTTGTAACACCGCCGGCTGCTGCTGCTCTGGAACCCGACTCGAAATCTTCTTTATAGGTTAACCCCGGGTCTCTAAAATGAACGTGATCATCCACGAGTCCAGGTAAGATATGTAATCCATTGGCATCAATCCTTTTTTTTGCCTCGGGCAGGTGTTTTTCACTACCAAGAACTACGATAATCCCCTCATCTACTCCTATTCCGGTTTCAAGAACTCCTTCCGAGGTAACAACCTTTCCATTCTGTATAACCAGATCGATCATATTACTGCCCTTTATTCTTGGTTTCTGTTAGCATATACCCTAATTTGATTTTACACAAGAGGAATAACAATTTATACACTTTTTTCTGGTATTTTCTTATTATTCTATAAATAAAAGGAAAAAAATAATTACCATTTTGTTAGGAAAGAAGATAATTCTTTTGCCATTTTATATCAAGAATGTTTGCTCTGCGAAGGCGCATTCATTAAACGAGAAACGACCTCTGCGATTTATACCGCTTAATGAGGAACTCTATTGAGATTTCCCGAATACCCTTGAGCCTGGAGATATAGTTTTCAATAAATTCGTAAACATCATCAATGTCGTGGAAAAAACCATGGACATGAAGATTATTTCTACCGCTCATCTGGTTTACGATAACTATGTCGGGATGTTTAGAGATTTCCATGGCTGCATCGGAGATGGAATTTGGTGTAAACTGGAGGTTTAAGAATACCGGAAGAGGTTTTTTCATAAACTTAGATGGTATTTGTATGGTAAATCTTTCTATAACTCCTGCCTTGACCAGCTCTGTGACCCTTTTACGAACGCTTATCCTTGAAAGACCGACCTTCTTTGCAAGTGCAGAGTAGGATATTCGCGCATCTTCTATAAGGCTACTCAATATCTTTCTATCTACTTCGTCCAGCCTGAACTCATGATTTTTCTCGTTAATTTGAGGTGACTTTAAACTATTAACTTGTTTCATTAGTATTATCTTTTTCTATAGTTAAGTATATTGGCATATTCGATAATTTCAAGTGCAGCGCTAAGAATAATCGTATCCACTGAAGGGAAGAGTTAATATTGATTGGAGGATGGTTTTTTTCCTGGCGCAACAAAGATCGTGCCTTCTTGTTGAGGCACAATCTTTGTGGTACTTTATAGACTCTTTGAGCCGCGATGGACTCGAACCATCGACCCACAGCTTAAAAGGCTGTTGCTCTACCACCTGAGCTAGCGGCCCGTAACAATGGCAATTTAACAATTCCTTTTTAAAATGTCAATGAGAAACGCCTGAAATCCCATGCAACCTGATGTATGGTGAAAACCGATGCCGTCCGGCACTTGGTTTCTTCGTTTTTAGAATTTTTACATGTTTTAATGTGCCAGATTGATAATTACAAGTTTAAGATAAAAATAACAGCACTAAAGCCGGAACTCAAGCCCTACTTCCAGATTGTATACTGGATTAAGACCGGGTTCAGAAGAAAGCTCACTGCCAAACATGGAGGCATTTAAAGTAAAAAATGTAAGGTCAAGGCCCAATCCGGCAGAAAAAAGCCCCTGGTACATACCTGCTCTTAGAGAGAGAATGTTCAGGATCACAGCTTCTATCCCCAGTCCGATGTGAAGTATGGGATGTTTGGATGTTGCCGTATGAGTCAGGAAGTCCAGTATATCATTATAATCGAGCATAATCTTTAACCTATCAATATATCCTCTCAACCTGCCCAGTTCCGGCGTAAACATGACTCCTGCACTTAAATCAAGAGGAATCAATCCATTTGTTTTAGCAGGGGTCTCTGAGTTTTCCAGAAATGCCGTTAAATTAGAATAGGAGCTTTTTAGAGTAGGGGTAAAAATGTCTCTTCCCACAATACCAAAAGCTATAAGATCTCTAAAAGAGTATCTTATTCCAACATCAAACCCGATTCCTGTAACAACAAAAAAAGGTTCTTCTGTTAACAAGCTCGTATTAAAATTTGTAAATAGAGTGGGTATTTGTAAAAATGATTTCTCTATGCTGGTCTCTCCCCTTAAAAATCCCTTTAACAATACGCCGGCGTCGAGCTTGCTTAAAAGTTTTTCCGGTAAGGGTACACGAAAGGAATATCCTCCACATAGGG
>Ga0180301_10005113_pt1 | contig 10073 bp, 10 predicted proteins | sample GuaBasSediGuay16_FD_121797 | JGI IMG/M metagenome (GOLD analysis project Ga0180301, IMG submission 121797) | Subseafloor sediment microbial communities from Guaymas Basin, Gulf of California, Mexico - Guay16, Core 4569-2, 12-15 cm | ecosystem: Environmental > Aquatic > Marine > Hydrothermal... | reverse complement strand
GGGAGATGTTCTTCCAAGAATTATATAGCTCACCTTAAAAAGTAATATTAAAAAATAAATGGGCCCAGGAGGACTCGAACCTCGGACCTACGGATTATGAGTCCGCTGCTCTACCAACTGAGCTATGGGCCCGGAAAACTCATCTTATTCTAAGTATTGTTGCAGCATCCTCTTTTTGGCTATCTCCCGCAACTGTGCTAACACCTTGGCTTCAATCTGTCTTATCCTCTCTCTGGTCACTCCATACCTTTTACCTATTTCCTGGAGGGTACAGTCCCATCCATCCTCTGTCCCAAAACGAAGCTTTAATATCTCCCGCTCCCTGTCGTCCTTTACCTCTTTTATCAGCTCATTTATCTCTTTCTTAAGATATCGCAGGTTTATCTCCCTGAAGGGATCCGTCGCCTCCTTGTTCTCTATGAGCTCCACCAATCGACTATCCTGATCTTCCCCAATAGGCATATCCATAGAGGTAGATTGGGTGATCGCCTTTTGAACTCTCTCCACCTTCTCCACGGAAATTCCGCACCTGTCGGCGATCTCCTTTGTGGTAGGAGTACGCCCTAACTCCTGCTCTAATTCCTGAGTCACCCTGTTAACCTTTTTTATAAGTTCTGTAATATGAATGGGTACCCTGATGGTCCTGGATTGATCGGAAATTGCCCTGGATAAAGACTGACGTATCCACCAGCTTGCGTACGTGCTGAAGCGATTTCCTTTTCTATAGTCAAACTTGTCCACAGCCCGGGAAAGACCGATATTTCCTTCCTGAATAAGGTCAAGGAAGGGAACCCCTCTACCAGTATATTTTTTAGCAAAGTTCACCACAAGCCGTAGATTAGCCTTGATCATCTTATCCCTATATCTATCATAACATAACTTGGCTCTTCTGACCTCTTCTCGCAATCTGAGAAATTTCTCTCTATCCTGGGATAGGTCTATCTTTTCTTCGGTCAATCCCGTTAAAAAATTGACCACCTTCTCTACCTTCTGAAACTTCTTTCTCGCCCCTCGCAGGTCCTTTTCCTCTATCCCCTCCTTTTCTGCTAAGGAACGCAGGGAAGGATTTTTTTCCATTAAATCGGCTATCTCCATAATTTTTCCCTTAAGGATCCGCTTGCTTTCCCTAATCTTTTTCCCATACTCTCGTTCCTCCTCAGCGGACAAAAGAGGGGTCTTACCTATCTCCTGCAGGTACTTGCCTATCCCGTCGGTTATCTCCTCTTTCAGAATAGGAGCTTCCTCAATATCGCCTTCTATCTCCACAATCTCGGGCTTTTCTTCGTTGAAAAGCTCGCCTATCTCATCATCCAGTCCTTCAGGTTCGAGGACACCATCGAAAAGACTTTCCTTCGCTCTTTTATGTACCAATTTATCCTTTTTTTCGTCCTTATTCTCTTTAGCTCTTCTTCCCATTAATTATCACCTCAAATTAAGATAGAAAAGAAAAATAAAAGCTCCTTTATTAGCTTCGATAGCTTAAGATTTGCTTCTTTAAGCGAATTAGTTCATCGAGATACTCCCTGACCTTTTCTTCCTTCCCCTCTTCCTCCTCCTCCTTTATCTTCCTTCTCAGCTCCTCGATCTTTCTCTGTCCTCTGTTCCTATATAAGGCCTCGATAAGGTCAAGAACTATCCTCTTCTTGTCGCTTCCCTTAAAAAAATCTTCAGATAAGGAAAAAGAAGAAACGAGGGAGGAGAGATTCTCCTCTCTTAATTGATTTATCAAGGCCGAAAAGGACATCTCCCCTTTTTCCACCAAAGAAATCACCCTCTGAGCAACCGCTTTGTAGGAGGGGTTATTGAAATAGTCCTCGCTCCATCTCTCCTTCACCATCTTCGCTATCTCTGTATCACTTAACATAAGTCGAAGGAGCATCTCCTCCATTTTTTCCTGTTCATTCCCCGTTTTGGGAAGTTCAGAAAGGGAAAATTTCCCCTTCTTCTTAAAGCTCTCAAGCTCCATTCCTACCAGTGACTCGTCCAGATCAAGACGGTAGGCCAGCTTTCTTATCAGCTCCCTGAGCTTTATCTCATTTTTAATCTTGCTCAGGGTGGGGGAAAGCGCCTTGATCACCCTTATCTTATCCTCTGCTTCTAATGTTCGGCCTTGAGGAATCTCTAAGTTTAGCCTCCAATCAAAGTACGGCAAGGCCTCATCTTTCTTCTTTATGAAGAGCTCTCTTTTCTCCTCAGTTAGAAGATCTGCCGGATCAGCACCCTCGGGCAGGGATATAATCCTTACCTTCAGGTCAACCTCCAGGAGGAGGTCAATTCCCCGCAAGGTGGCAGCAACTCCTGCCCTGTCCTGATCATAAGCGATAAAGATAGCATCGGCATATCGTCTAATAAGTCGAGCCTGTGAATGGGTAAGAGATGTACCCAAGGAGGCAACTGCATTCCTTATCCCCGCCTGGTAAAGGGCAAGGACATCGGTATAACCCTCCACTAAGATTGCCTCCCCTTTCCTTCTTATCTCCTCTTTGTTAAAATTTAATCCGTAAAGAATCTTTCCCTTGTCAAAGATGGGAGATTGTGTGGAATTAAGGTATTTGGGCAACGAACTATCCAGGACTCGCCCTCCAAAACCACAGACCTTTCCCTGGGGGGTAAAGACGGGGAAGATGATCCTATCCCTAAAATAAGCGTAGTAACCCTTTCCTCTTTTAGAAGGAAGAATTAAGCCCAAATCCCTTAATCTTTCAAACGAAAATCCTTTCTTTCGGCAAAACTTTAGAAATTCCTCTGAAGAGGGAGCATAGCCCACTCTAAAGACGTTCAGGGTTTCCTCATCGAATCCTCGATCTTTAAGATATCCCCTGGCCACCTTGTTCTTCCAAAGATTCTGCTGAAAATAAAGGGCGATCTCTTCATTTAACCCGTAAAGCTCCTCCTTCCAGAGGCTTTCTTTCCTGTTTCCTTGAGCAGGAATGGGTATTCCCATCTTTTCAGCAAGCATTCTAACTGCCTCGGGGAAGGAGATCTTTTCCCACCTCATAAGAAAAGTAAAGACGTTACCCCCTACTCCACAACCAAAACAATGAAAGAGCTGCTTTTCCGGGGACACTACAAAAGAAGGAGTTCTCTCCTCGTGAAAAGGACAAAGAGCCTTATAGTTCTTTCCCGCTTTTTTTAAGGGTAAATACTCTCCAATTACCTCGACTATATCCGCCTCCTCGCTGATCCTGTTAATCAGCTCCTCGGAAATATAATCAGCCATTTATATCCATCCTCTGGGAAGAAAATACCTCTTGTAACAGTTTAGGGCATATTGGTCAGTCATCCCGGCGATATAATCCACCACCGCTCTTCTCTTTCCTTCTTCCTCTATGGTCTTCTTCAAAGAAGCCGGAAGAAGATCAATGTGTTTAAGATAAAAGCTGTAAAGAGCGGTCACTATATCATATGCCTTCCTCACCTCAGAGGTCAAAGCTTTGGAGGAATATACCTTCTCATACATAAAGTCTCGCAGTTCATTAAATGCCTCAAGGATCTGCCTGCTCATCACAAGATGTGGCTTGCCCCAGCTTTGCCGAACCACATCCTGCACCAGGGTATTTATCCTCGCTCTCGGAGTTCTGCCCAAAACCTCCAAGGAAGCTTCGGGAAGATCACCCTCCTCAATTATTCCTGCTCGCAGGGCATCATCGATGTCATGATTAACGTAGGCTAAGGAATCAGCTATCCTCACCACCTCTCCTTCTAAGGTATGAGGAAGGTTCTTGCTCTTAGGATCTAATATCCTTTCCCTGTTCTGAGAGTGATTTAATATACCGTCTCTTACTTCGTAGGTAAGGTTCAGACCTCCCCTTCCCTCTAACTTCTCCACCACCCGAAGGCTCTGCTCATTATGTCGAAATCCCTCAGGATGAACATCATTTAAGGCCTCCTCCCCTGTGTGCCCAAAAGGAGTATGGCCTAAATCATGGCCTAAAGCAATCGCCTCTGTGAGGTCTTCATTTAGGCGAAGAGCACGGGATATGGTGCGAGCGATCTGACTTACCTCTAAGGTATGAGTAAGTCGCGTGCGATAGTGATCTCCAAAGGGAGCGATGAAAACCTGGGTCTTGTGCTTAAGACGGCGAAATGCCTTCGAGTGAATAATTCTATCTCTATCTCTCTGATACTCGGTCCTTAAAGAGCATGGTCTTTCCTTTATCTTCCGCCCCTTGCTTTTCCCGCTTTTGGAAGCATATGGAGAAAGAAAACTTTCCTCAAACTTTTCCTGTTCGAGTCTATCGAACATCTGCATCGTAATTCTTATCCTTTTCCCTCCTTTTTCGGCATCATCTCTTCAAATCTATCCAACTTCTCCATAAACTTCCTCGCCTTTCCCGGAACAATGGAAAGTAGGCTGTCATATACTGCGGGACCTTCCTTGAGCAAATACGGACTGAGAAAGGAATTCTTCATCCACCCGGATGACCTATCAGCGAGGGGGGAAATGCTCAAAAGGATCAAGGCTATGCTACATATCAAAGAACCCTCAAAAAGTCCGAGCAAAAATCCTCCTGCCTGATCTAAGCTTTTGATGAAGGAATACTTAGCTACTTTATGAAGAAGCACTCCTGCCAGACCGCATAACAAAGCTATTCCTATAAAGATTATAGAAAAACTTATAAGATTAACTACCTTAGGAGAAAGTGTACCGAGTTTTTCCACTTCCCGAGCAATTACCTGCCCTACTGCCTCATACCGATTAATGGCTACGACAATTCCCAGAAGAATGCCTGTCAAGCCAAATGCTTCTCGAAATAAACCCTTTAATGCTCCCCTCATCGCAAAAAAGATAACTACTACAATAACAATTACATCAAGCCAGTTTAACGGCTTCATTTACTCTCTTTATCTATTCTCTCTATCAGCTTCTGAATTTTCTCCTTTGCCCTCCTGTTTCTCTCCTTCAACTTGTAAAGCTCATCAGCGATGTTCAGGCAGGCGAGAACGCTGATCTGTTCAACGCCACCGGAGGTAGAGGTGGCTATTTTCCTGATCTTATCATCTACATAAGCTGCGACCATCCTAAGATATTCTTCATCTTCTTCGTCCGCTTTCAAATTATACTCCTTATTAAAAATCCGAACCCTTACTCCCATTTTTCCAAGTTAAAAAACCTCAAAAGTTTTCCTCAATATTATCAAAAAATCGAAGATTGTCAACCCCTCTTTTCTTCCTGAAATTTACCCACAAGTAACCTATTTATTGTAATGGCAAAGCAAGCTTTGCCAGTATGTCGACCAAGGCCGAATGCTACAATTCCTTTGCGGTGGCTAAAGTGTCTTCGACCATTCCTTTAGGATACTTGAGGGGGGATGTGTCCCCCTCAAGTATCATTTCTCTTGACGAAACTTTTAAATTATGAGATAATCCTTCCAGATTAATTATCCTCATTGAAAGGAGTTCTTATGAACAAGCCAAGAGTATCCATAATAATGCCTAAGAGCTCAGCAAAAAGGGTATTTCACCCAGATGACGTAGAGTTTTTAAAATCATTTGCCGACATTAATCCCTTGCAAGAGCTGCCGGACAGCATCGACGAAGATAAAGCCAAAGGCCTCATAAAGAACTGCCAAGCCTGCATAACAAGCTGGGGAACACCACCTTTAAGTGAGGATATACTAAAGTATGCTCCTGATCTTAAGCTCATAGCCCACGCAGCGGGCTCGGTCAAGCCGGTAGTTACGGAAGTCGTCTGGAAACGCAATATAAAGGTAACAAGTGCGGCAGCTGTTATAGCCATCAATGTAGCTGAAACTACCGTAGGACTGATGATAGTTTCCTTAAAGAGAATATTTCAGTTTAGCGAGATTACCCGCAGGGGACTCTGGAAAGATGAGAAAGAGTACTCCAGGGCCAAAGACCTATATAAGTTAAACATAGGAATAATAGGTGCAGGACATGTTGGAAGAAACGTGATAAGATTGCTCAAAAACTTTGACGTATCTATACTTCTTTATGACCCTTATGTATCAGAGGAAGAAGCTTTAAAGTTAGGAGTTAAAAAGGTCACGTTAAACGAGCTTATGTCAAGCTCAGATGTAGTCTCACTTCACGCTCCAAGCCTGCCCGAGACCCGTCATATGATAAACAAAGATAACTTGAAGCTGCTAAAAGATGGGGCTGTATTTATAAACACTGCAAGAGGAGCTCTGGTGGACGAGAAGGCCTTAATAGAGGAACTTAAAACTGGTAGAATCTCAGCCTGTATTGACGTTACAGATCCCGAGCCTCCCTCAAAAGATAACCCTTTGAGAAAACTTCCCAACGTCATCCTCACTCCCCATATAGCTGGAGTGACACCAAACGGCGCCCGTAGGGTAGGAAGGTGCGCCATAGATGAAGTGCATAATTTATTCTCGAACAAGCCATTGAACTACGAGGTGAGGAGGGAGATGCTCGGAAGAATTGCTTAAAAAGACTCAAAATCTTTGAAAAAATTTGTAATGCAGTGGTTTAGTGGACTATTGACAAAAATTTTTTTATTTTGTATATTGTTAAATGATAACATGAAACAATATAGCATGGAAAGGAGTAAAAAATGCAAATAGTCGGCTTACCTTTAAAGACTTTCCTAACTGTGGTTTTGGTGCCCGTAGGGATAATAGTTGCGCTGCTAATATGGGGTATATTTTATAAGCCTTCAAGATAAAGACAGCGATTAAAACTAAACCAATGAGGAGATAAACCATGGCTACCGCAGGGACAATTATAACCATACTTGTTTATCTGGTGCTGATATTGGGCATAGGTGCCTGGGCATCCAAGAAAATAAAAACTGCCGAGGATTATGTGGTGGCAGGAAGATCCTTAGGATTCCTAATGTTCACCATTCTGGTCATCGCCTCCTGCACCAGCGGAATGACCCTTTTAGGGGTGGCTGGCTTAGGCTACGTAGGAGGGTGGCCCACTATCTGGGAACAGATATTCGTTCCCCTCACCTGCGCTATCTGTATCCTCATCTACGGAACTAAACTACATCGGCTAAGTCAGAAGAGAAAATACATGACCATCCAGGACTATTTTTCTCACAGGTTCTACTCCCCTAAGGCGATGAGAATAGTCTCTGGAATGGCCGTGCTCATAACCTCGATAATTTACCTTACCGGCCAGTACCGGGCTATAAGCATAGTCCTTACCCGACTTTTAGGAATAACACACCTGCATGCCCTCTTAATTGGAGCGGGCATAGTGATGGTCTACGTCATTATGGGTGGGCTTTATGCGGTAGCCTGGACTACACTTATTCAAGGGCTAATACTTATCATCGGAGTCCTCTGTACTGCTCCCTTTGTCATCTCAGCTGCCGGAGGGCTAACCCATATAAACAAGGTATTAGGAGGTATAGACCCAAATTACCTTAAGATAGCCTTTCCTCAACAACATCCGCCTTATGCCAGCTATGCCTTCTGCACCCCCGCCTTTCTTGTATCCTTCTTTTTCCTTCTGGCTATGGGGTTGGGCTCTGCCCCCCATATAATCAACAATATCCTCACGGCAAGGAAAAAAAGCTATTATCGGTGGGCGCCTTTAGCTGCTTTCAGCATATATGTGGTGATAATGTACCTCATTAAGATAGTCGGATTTGCCAGCAGAGCTATGGTGGCCGAAGGAACTTTGAGGTTAGCCCATCCTGATTACTCCTACATTGCCAGTGTAGAGCATATAATGCCCTCCTTTATCTGGGCCCTGTTTGGGGTAGTCATCTTGGCTGCGGTCATGTCCACCACAGACAGACTTCTTTTGACCATCGGTAGTTGCATCGGATGGGACATCTACAAAAGCTTGATAAATCCGCGTGCCTCTGACAGGAAGGTAAACATGATCAGCAGGATCTTCGTTGCCATATCGGCTGTCGTCACCGTGCTCTTAGCTATAAAACCACCGGCTCTTTTAGCCTGGCTAATCTGGATGGGGATCGGGATAATGCTGGCCTGCTTCGTCACTCCTCTCTTATGCGGGCTTTACTGGAAAAGAGCCACCAAAGAAGGAGCAATCTGGAGTATGCTCGCCGGGCTCATCTCTGCTATTATCTTCGGCGCTATCCACAAATTCTTAAAACCCCTTCCGATGCACTTCAGTTTCTATGCCTTTATAGTCTCCATAATAGTCATGATAGTGGTGAGTCTGCTTACTCAAAAGCCGGAGGAAAAAATTCTTCAAGAGACCGAGACGGGCTTTTACATCGGGGCGAGATGAGAAAGTTCATTTCCCTACCGACATATAAGAAAAACATAAAGGAGGAGATATGTCTAGCAACAATAAGATAGAATATATTGCCAGGGAGGAACTGGAAAGCCTACAATTTCGAAGGCTGAAGGACACCTTAGAGAGAGTCTATAAAAGCTCTCCCTTTTACAGAAAGATGTTTAAGGAAAACGGACTTAATCCCTCCAAATTTAAATCCCTCAAGGACCTTTCCCTGATACCTTTCACCACAAGGCAGGACCTGAGGGATAACTTCCCCTACGGCCTTTTAAGCGTGCCCTTAGAAAAAGTGATAAGGCTTCATACCTCTACTGGCACCACCGGAAAACCTAAAGCTGTCCTCTTCACTCAAAAAGATATTGACCAGGCATCTGAACTTATCGCCCGATCGATGAGGATGACCGGAGCAAAAAGGGACGACGTTTTTCAAAATATGATGAGCTATGGACTGTTTACAGGGGGACTGATCTTTCACTACGGAGCGGAAAAGTTGGGCCTTCTGGTAATCCCGGCGGGGGCAGGAAATACAGAAAGGCAGATACAGCTCATGCGCGATTTTAAGACCACTGTGATCCACATAACCCCCAGCTATGCCCTTTATTTAGCCGATGTAATGGAGGATATGGGGCTGGATCCCAAACATGATCTTAGCCTTCGCATAGCCTATTTAGGAGCTGAGCCCTATTCAGAGGAGACGAGAGTTAAAATTCAGGATATCTTCGGAGTAGACGCCTACAACTCCTACGGTCTTTCGGAAATGAATGGTCCAGGAGTTGCCTTTGAGTGCAGGGAAAAGGAAGGAATGCACCTTTGGGAGGATAATTTTATCATGGAGATAATTGATCCCTCCACCGGAAAGGTCCTTGAGGATGGAGAGGAAGGAGAGCTGGTTTTAACGAGCATAAACAGGGAGGCAATGCCCATCTTAAGGTATAGAACGGGGGACCTGACCTATATTTATCCTGAAAGGTGCAGATGCGGTAGAACTCATCGTCGCATAGCTCGCCTGAAGGGAAGAGTGGATGATATGTTCATCGTTCGGGGAGTAAATGTTTTTCCCTCAGAGATAGAAAGAGTTCTGATGAGCCTTCCTGAAGTAGGTAGAAATTACCAGATTGTTCTGGAGAGGGAAAAAAATCTGGATAAGCTAAGGGTAAGGGTGGAGGTCAAAGGTGACCTTTTCAATGGCTCCTTAGAGCACCTGAGAAAGCTGGAGGACAGAATCAGAACGAGACTGAGATCCGAGCTGATGCTCACCCCCCAGGTGGAGCTGGTTGAAGCAGGAAGTCTTCCCAGGACCACCGGCAAGGCAAAGAGAGTGATAGACAAAAGAAAAATTTAACTTGAGGAAAGCAAATTATGGAAAGAGTTCAACAAATATCGGTATTCGCTGAAAACAAGCCGGGCAAAATAGAAAAGATTACTGCGATTTTAACTGAGGAGAGAATAAACATAAGGGCGATAACCATTGCCAGCGGTAATAGATATGGGGTGATAAAGCTTCTGGTAAATGAACCCATGAGGGCCTTTGAGGCACTAAAGAAGAAAGGGCTCTCTGTAGCCTTAAACCCCGTCTTAGCTGTGGAGATGGAGGACAGTCCCGGAGGGCTTCACAAGGTAGCGTGCCTTATAAAAGAGCACAAAATTAATGTTGAGGATGCCTGCGGATTTGTCATTGAATCGGGGAAAAGAGCGGTGCTGCTGATGGAGACAAAGCAGATCGAGAAGGCGGAAAAAGCCCTTCTTTCTGAGGGAATTCGCCTTTTAAGCGAGAAGGATTTATACGAGCTTTAAGAGGTGATTCAAAACCAAAACCCTGTTAGAAAATCAAGCTATACTTGCTCAATTTCCACCCATCTTTTCTCCCT
>Ga0180301_10005112_pt1 | contig 10074 bp, 9 predicted proteins | sample GuaBasSediGuay16_FD_121797 | JGI IMG/M metagenome (GOLD analysis project Ga0180301, IMG submission 121797) | Subseafloor sediment microbial communities from Guaymas Basin, Gulf of California, Mexico - Guay16, Core 4569-2, 12-15 cm | ecosystem: Environmental > Aquatic > Marine > Hydrothermal... | reverse complement strand
CATAAGAAAGGGAACGCTGATATAAGAATCAGAATTAGACCTAGATTATTCTATACGATTTACTAAATTTTTTTTACCTTGAGCCGAACGTCTTTATCCAGCCATGTTTCGGCTACTATTACCCCTTGGTTATGAGCAATGACCTTTTTGATTTTTTCGAGCTTTTCACCTTCCAGAATGAATTCGAATGCCTCTCCAGAGGGGATAATTCTCAGACATAGACCTACGTCCAGATATGCCTTTCAGCAGTCACCTCTATAGTCAATTATCTTCTCCATTTTTTGCCTCTCAGAACTCAGGAGCGTTTTCCAGTAGAAATTGCATCATGGCTTTGGACAGGGGTGAGGCAGTCCTTCTTTTGTCTCGTATCAAATAGAATTTTCTTTTCATTGGAAGGCCTCTGACCCGCAATATTTTGAGGATGCCAGCCATGACTTCAGTTTCAACTGCTCGGTAGGAGAGAACAGATATGCCCAATCCGGCCTTGATTCCTTCCTTCACGGCCGTAGAAGAGCCCAGCGAGGCCACCACCATAAATTCCTCCAGATTTTTTTGGCCTTTACTCTTTAAATGATCCCTCAACATCTTAAGAGTTCCTGAGCCCGGTTCCCTCGTAATAAAGGGAGCCTCTGCAAGCTCTTGGATAGTGAGGAGTTTTCTGTTCGCCCACTGGTGCTCGACGGGGACGGCCACCACAAGTTCGTCCTCCCACAGCTCGTGTTGCTCCATGGTCTTGTATCCGGTCATAGAGCCAATGACGCCTAATTCCAATTGTCCCTCACTGACCCTGGATTCTATCTCATCAGTGTCTCCCACAAACAGGTCTACGGATATGTCAGGATACCTTTCACGAAAACGGCCGATCATTTTTGGCAGGATGTATTCACCCGGGATTGTACTTCCCCCTATGCGTATTTCACCCTTTTTCACTCCCAGAAAGTCTTCCATTTCAAGACACACGGCCCTTTTCATCTCTAGCAGGTCAATCGCATGAGCATACAAGCGCTTACCTGCAGCAGTAGGCACGACCGTTCGGCCAAGGCGATCTAGCAATCGTGTGCCCACCATAGTCTCCAAGGTAGCAATTCTTTCGCTGACCGATGCCTGTGCCAAAAATACTGCCTTCGCAGCCTTAGAGAAGCTTTTGAGTTCGACCACCTTACAGAAGATTTCAAGCTGCCTGAGGTCGAAATCAATGCTTGGTCTTGTGTGTCTTTTTTTTGGTGTCATAGCAAGTTAAAGTTATGAGTTATGAGTGAGCTAGAGTTAACAAAGAAGTCAGAAGTCAGGAGTCAAAATATTCCGCCCTTTCGGGCGGGGATCAATGACAAAGGAAAACCTTTGACCTTTGGCCTTTAGCCTTTCGCCTCTATCTTGGCCTCTGTCCTTCTGGTCTTTGGCATTTGGATTTTGTCATTTGACATTACGCAACGGCTCTCGGCTGTTAGCTTTCAGCGATTATCTACTAACTCCTGCCTTTCCTCCTCAATCGCAGCGATCCTTACCTCCTAACGCAACTATATTTCGCTATTCCGCTGTCCTTTTTCCTTTAACCTTGCTCCTTTGTACACCGCCTAGGCTTCTGGCTTCCTAGCATCCCAGCCTCCCAGCTTCCTGGCTTCTGTCTCCTGACTCCTTGATCCTTTCTCCCTGTTCCTTTTACCTTGGGCCTAGCGCCCTATGCCCAAAGCCTGTTTTCATATGTATCCAAACCAGAAACTCTCGATCTCTCTGAAATTTGCCTTGACATATTCGGCCCCTGAAATGATTTCCCCGTGGCCTGGAAGCACATATGTTACATCAAGGCGAGAAAGTTTTTGAATGCTTTGTTTTAGCTGTTCCCCATTTCCTCCAGGAAGGTCAGTCCTGCCGATGCCGCCATTGAATATTACATCACCCGTAAAAAGGGCCTTTCTGTCGGGCCAATACAGACAGACGGAGCCCGGCGAATGTCCAGGGCTTTCTATGACTTCCAGTCTGATGTTACCCAGGTGTAAATCACCCCCCCGAAGCAAGACATGGGGCTCAAAATGGGGTATGCCCAGTGCTTCGCCGTAATGTGGAGCAATTTTGCGTATGAAATCTAATTCAATTTCGGCCATAGCTATTACGGTTGAAAGGTTCAGAAAACGTCTGACCGACTCTAGATGGTCGGGGTGGCCGTGTGTAATGATAACTATATCAATGTCCTCAATGGACAGGGAGTTTAGCGACAGACCATCCAGTACATGACTAAATAGGTGATGATGACCCGGGTCGATCAGAATGTTTTTGTCTCCTTTTATGAGGTATGTATTACAGTTGTTGGTGGTGGGGTTCATCCAAAGAAAGGCCTCCAGATCTTCAAATACCTTCATGGGTTTCTCCTTCTATCAAATCTCGTCCCGGTATTGTCCATAAATTCGGGGTAAATGCCAGGGCCTCCAATTATCTATACCGTGGCTATACGGAGTTCTTTTGCAGGAATTATGACTTGAGAGGCATACCATAATAAGGGCTTCAGCAAGGGTGCGTCAAGCAGATACTTGGGACAATTTCATCCTAGAAAAAGGGAAAGGTTAATGGTAATCTAATTCATTAAAACAGCTCGCAAGGGAATCTATCATAATGAAAAAAGAGCCCAAAGACCAATTACCTGTGCATTCATGCCCCGGCCATATCCAGATTCCCACTGAGAAAGAGCAAGAGGCCCTTGAGGCCATGAGGAAGATCAAGGAACAAGTAAGGGAGAAGAAGGCCTTACTAAAGGAGATGAGAGTTTCACAGACGGTGGAGAATGAGCAGAGAATCCTCTGGTTGGAATCAGAACTGAAGGTTCTGAAAGGACAATGGGACCAGTGGAAAAAGAAAAGGGAAGAGGCAGCCAGGGAGCGAATGATCTTGTTGGGGCATGAAGAGCCAGACAAGGAGGGCCTAGAGTAGTATCTACCCGGGAATCTTTTAATGCGATCAGTTTAGTTCTGGTTTTTTGTTGTTTTTTGCTGAAATTTGCCACAGGGTTATTTTACCATGATCCGCATGTTCCATGTCAGGAAAACCTTTGGAGGTAATGTTGCTCTCAGGGATATTAACTTGCATATCAAGAAAGGTGAATTTGCCTTTGTCACAGGCCCCAGTGGGGCTGGAAAAACCACCTTGCTTCGTCTTATTTTTGGAGCGGAAAGGCCCACAAGTGGTCATATTCTTATTGATGGAATTAATCTTTCCAGAATTAGTAGAAAGAGACTTGACTTGCTAAGGAGAAGGATTGGCTTTGTATTCCAGGATTTCAAATTGCTGCCACATAAGACCGTCTTTGACAATGTTGCCTTATCATTGGAAGTAATGGGTGAGCGGCAGACATTCATCAGGAAGAGAACCCACCAAACACTGCGATCACTAGGCCTTGCTAAAAAAGAGACCGCCTATCCACTGCAGCTTTCAGGGGGTGAGCAACAAAGAGTTGCTATTGCCCGGGCGATTGTGAAAAATCCTGTCCTTTTACTTGCTGATGAGCCTACTGGAAACCTTGATCCGGATCTAACAAAAGAGATTATGCTCTTATTTCGTACGATCCACATGAAAGGTACAACCGTGGTTATTGCAACGCATAGCAGAGAGCTACTTGATAGAACTGCACAGAGAAAAATTGTTCTCTATCGTGGCGAGATTGTAGGAGAAGAGGAGTAGTGAGGCGCATTTCCTATTTTGTGAGACAGGCCATCATCAATATCCGGAACAACCGACTGGTTCACTTCATCGGGCTGAGCACCATGGTCATTTCCATTCTGATCCTGGGGGCATTTGCCTTGCTCTATGTGAATGTATATGGCTGGCTCCAAAATTGGGGCGGATCCATGCGCGTTTCTGTTTATCTGCGGGATGGACTGAGCAAAGGAGAAGTTGCCCAGATTGAAGACTTCATCAAACAACAATTGGAAATCGAGAGCTGCCGGTATGTCTCAAAAGCCATGGCATTGGAGGATCTGAAGCAGGCCCTAGGCCCCCAGTCCAAACTTCTTTCCGCCCTGAGCACAAATCCATTGCCAGCCTCCTTTGAACTGGAGGTAAAGGGTTTAGGCGACCCACAGAAACAATTGACGCGCCTCCAAGAAAAGCTCGAAAAGCTCCCGGGAGTGGAAGAAGTTCAATATAGCCAGGTGTGGATCGAAAGATTCAAAGGGCTCTTGGATCTGGTGAAGATCATCGGGTTAGTGGTCGGTGGGTTGCTTGCTATGGGCGCCCTATTTATTGTGACTAATACCATCAAACTCACCATCTACTCTAGAAAAGAGGAAATAGAGATACTAAAACTGGTTGGGGCCACTGACTGGTTTGTGAAGATGCCCTTTCTCATAGAAGGAATGATTCAAGGGGTGTTTAGTGCCGCTGTTGCCCTAGTGATTTTGTTTGGAGGATATATCCTGTTTTCCGTCAAGAAAACAACCTTTTTGAGTCTTGCTGTACTAAAGATTCAATTCATCCCATTTCCCTACGTTGTTGCCATTTTGGGCTTGAGCCTTGTGGTTGGCGTCTTGGGAAGCCTGATCGCAGTGGGCAGGTTTTTTGAGGTGGCTAAAGACTAAAGGTGTAATAATGCAAAACAATTGGCTGAGAGCCTTGGGGAGGAGGCCTTATCGCGGGCTATCTCTGCTTTTTGTTTTTTCGGTATTAATAAATTTCCCCTTTATATGGTTTGCGTGGGGCAATCCCACATCGGACAAAGACTCTGGGCTTCATGGACCAGCACGATTACATCAGAGGCTCCAGAGTAATATAAAGAAGCTAGAGGTCTTTGATTTCAGAGAAAAGGGGCTTCTGGAAGAACTTGGAAGACTTGAAAAGGAAGTCAATGCGAAGAAAAAGGAGATAAGGGAACTGGAAAAGGCTATTTCCTCCCTTAATAATGAATCTTTGGGGCTTAATAGGACACTGAAGAGACTTGAAAGGGAAAGGAAGAGGTTAGAGGAAAACATAGCGCAGAGGCTCGTATTTCTTTACAAGTATGCGAGAAGAGGGTATATGAGAGCACTCTGTACTGCCTCAGATTTGGATGAATTTCGACGACGCCTCAAATACCTTGGCTGTATTATGGAAGAGGACCGAAGACATCTGGAAGATGTATTTACCAATCAGTATGAACTCCAAAAAAGGTGTGAGGAAATAAAGGAAAGAATTAAGTGGACCGATGGGAAAAGAGAGAAAGAGAAGACAAATCTGGTCCAGCTCAAGGAACAGTTGGAAAAGCAGGTCATCCATCTTATGAGGATTCACGAAGAAAAGGAGTTCTATGAAACTGCCGTGAAGGAATTGGAGGCAGTGGGGCCCCGATTCAAAGAGACTATCGTAAAGGTGGAGACCCAGCCACGTGAAAGTCCCTTATTATTCAAGAATATTGAGGAGGTTAAGGGTAAGCTGCCTATCCCTGTCAATGGCACTGTGATTCGAGGTAGCAAGCTGTTTCGGTCCAAGAAGGTCCATCTGGAAAGAGGAATATTTATTAGGGCAAAGGAAGGGGATCAGGTGAGAGCGGTTTTACCTGGGCGGGTGGAGTTTTCAGGTCAGTTGAAAGGGTACGGCCAGGTAATAATAATTAATCATGGGTCGCATCTATTTACCATCTCGGCTTTGCTCTCTCGGAGAAAAAAGGATGAAGGCGATACAGTAAAGGCAGGAGAAGTCATAGGGGAGGTGGGCGGAAACGCCACGGCGATAGGCCCTAGTCTTTATTTTGAAATACGGAAAGGTGGAAAAAATGTAGACCCCCTGAGGTGGCTTCGGATTCCCCGTTCCTCTTGAGGCCGATATGGAGAAATTTTTCTGTTTCTCCCTTCATTAATTCGGGCTTTCCAGAGACAGAGAGGGGAAAATATTTATTTTGTTTTCCGACATTGAAGCGCTATGATGGAAATAATGGCTATGGCCAAACGCCTTGAAGCCAGATCTTATATGTGTCAGGTTGCAATCATCACATTTTTCGAGGGGATAAGATGAAGAACAGAAGACTGAGGCTTTTCTTTTACCTTATGGTGCTTTGCATGTTTGTGGCCGGTGCCCTCTTTTTAAATGGCGGAGAAAAGGCCGTCAAGGCAGGGACCGGTGATAGGTACAAGGATCTTGAAATCTTTACCGAGGTTCTTCGGCAGATAGAAGACAATTACGTGGAACCACAAAACCCCAAGAAGCTCATTTATGGAGCTGTTAAGGGAATGGTCCAAAGCCTTGATGCCCATTCCTCATTTATGACCAAAGAGGAGTACCAGGAGCTCATGTTAGAGACCAAAGGTAGTTTCACCGGTATTGGGATAGAGATTACCATCAAAGATAAGGTGCTAACCGTAGTCTCACCCATAGAAGGAACCCCTGCGTACAAAGCGGGCCTCAAGGCAGGAGATAAAATAATCCGGATTGAAGATAAGTCCACAAAGGATATGACATTGATGGATGCTGTAAAGCGAATTCGAGGGCCAAAGGGGACAAAGGTGAAGCTGACTATTCTCCGCGAAGGGGAGAAAAAGCCCCTTGTATTTTCCATTACCAGAGACGTAATTCCATTAAAGAGTGTTAGGGCCCTGGCACTTGAGCCTGGCATAGGCTATGTCCGCATTTCCACATTTCAGAGTAAGGCCGCCAAAGATCTTGATGCAGCAATTAATAAGTTGGAAAGACGGGGAAAGCTAAAGGGGCTCATTTTGGATCTCAGGAACAATCCAGGGGGTCTACTTTCCCAGGCCATTGAGGTTTCTGACTATTTCCTGGACTCAGGCGTTATTGTAACCACCAAGGGACGCAAACACTCTCAGGACATAGTGGCCAGGGCGCATAAGAATAGCGGTAAGCGAAATTATCCCATCATTGTTTTGGTCAATGGGGGTAGTGCAAGTGCTGCAGAAATTGTGGCTGGGGCCTTGCAGGACAATAAGAGGGCCATTATCCTGGGGACAAGGACATTTGGTAAGGGATCAGTTCAAACGATTCTGCCCTTGTCTGATGGATCAGCCTTGAGGCTTACCACTGCGCGGTACTATACGCCCAGTGGCCGGTCCATTCAGCTAAGTGGTATCCATCCTGACATCGAGCTTGCTTTTGTCCCGCCAGAGAAAAAGAAAGAAAAAGAGAGAAGACGATTTTTAAGAGAGGAGGATCTAGAACGTCATATGGCGGGAGAGGAAAGTAGCCAAGGGGTTGAAGCCGGTAAAAAAGCCCCACGCGCTATTAAGAAGGATAAGGCCAAAGAACTGTTGGAAAGAGATAATCAAGTACGCCATGCCTTGCAGCTCCTGAAGACATGGAGCATCTTCTCCCAGATAAAAGGAGTTTCTGTTACGGAATAAATTAAATTATGAAATAATTAAGGCCATCAAATGCCCCGGAATAAACGAAAAGAGGGCAGAGGGCTGTCAAGAAGAGGGATGCTCATATGGCTACTTGCAATTGTTGGCACCTTGACGACAGCCCTTTTTCTTACGGTTTTCTATGTGTTCGAGGGGATGGAAGTCGGGCACTCCCGATTCCTTTATGAGGAAGCGTATCGGACAAGTAACTCGCTCAAGAGATCCATAAGGAGTATTGATAGGGCGATCTTTGAGGTCCTTTATGAGAACAACATTCCTGAAAAGGATGTCCATTTCTTGTCAGTTAGTCCTAGGCAGAAAAACGGCCAGACCTGGGAATTAACCAAAGTCTTTGTGCGGTGTAAAAGTCCCTTACAAGTTAGGAAGTTAGAGAAAGGGGTAAGGGCTGGTCTAAAACGATCGACGACCGGAGCCCTGGAGGTTAAGGAAAGGGCCCAAAACAAGGTAATATGTTTGGTGAAGGTGGGTGTCTTTACTACCCATAAACTCATCTTTTCCACAAAACCTGAATTTCGGCCCTTGCAAAGGATAAGGCCAAAGATTGCCTTGATTATCGATGACCTAGGCTATGCCCCCAGGCTGGCAGAAGCATTCATGGACTTGAATACCCGTATGACCCTCTCTGTCTTGCCCTATGCACCTTACACTAGGCAAATTGCAGAAAGAGGCCGGGCAAGGGGGTATGAGCTAATGCTTCATTTGCCCATGGAACCTAAGAATTATCCCCAAGTCAATCCGGGGCCTGGTTGTCTCATGACAGAGATGACAAAGAAAGAGATCACAAAGGTACTGAGCCAGGATCTTGCCCAGATCCCGGGTGCAAGGGGGGTAAACAATCACATGGGCTCCCTTTTTACAGAAGATGAGAAGGCAATGGGCATGGTTTTTGAAGAGCTGAGAAAACGGAGACTTTTTTATGTGGACAGTAGAACAACGCGGTTTTCCAAAGGCTATGTCCTTGCCCGGCAGCTTAAGGTTCCGGTGGCCAAAAGGGACGTATTTATTGATAATGATCTTAATGGGAGCAGCATAAAGGCACAAGTGATAAGGATGTTAAATATGGCTCGCCGCTCGGGCAAGGCCATTGGTATAGCCCATCCCCACAAGGAGACATTGGAGGTGTTGAGGAGCTATTTAAACGAGAACTTGGAGGCGTTTGAGCTTGTTCCTGTCTCAGAAATACTCGATGGAGCTGGCTCAAAATCTAAAGTGACAATAGGAGGTAACCGTTGAACGTTCCATTGCTGGATTTGAAAAGACAATATGCTCAAATTGAAGATGAAGTGAAGGCAGCCGCATTAGAGGTGTTTCAGGAACAGCAGTTTATCCTGGGCTCCAAGGTGGAGGATCTCGAAGGCCGGATTGCACAATATTGCCAGTCAAGATACGCTGTAGGCGTCTCCTCTGGCACAGATGCCCTTCTCATTTCCTTGATGGCTGCTGGTGTTGGATATGAGGACCTGGTAATCACCACACCTTATACCTTTTTTGCCACCGCAGGGACTATCGCGCGGATAGGGGCACGGCCTTTATTTGTGGATATTGAGAGGGATACTTACAACCTAGACCCAGAAAGGATGAGGGAGATCGTCTTTAGACTAAAAGACCCAGAGAGGAAAAAATTGAAGGCCGTGATTCCCGTCCACCTCTATGGCCAGTGTGCAGATATGGAGCCTATTTTGGAAGTGGCCCGCGAGTTTGGTCTTGTGGTTATAGAGGATGCAGCTCAGGCCATAGGAGCTGAGTATTCCTTTTCAGACGGCACGGTAAGGCGTGCAGGATCCATGGGAGATTATGGATGTTTTTCCTTCTTTCCCTCCAAGAACCTAGGGGCCTTTGGTGATGGAGGGATGGTCACGACAAATGATGAGGATATTTATGATCGTCTGAGAAGCCTTAGGATTCATGGTGCGAAACCGAAATATTACCATAAGATTATAGGTGGGAACTTCAGACTCGATGCCCTTCAAGCCGCCATTTTAATAGTAAAGCTAAAGTATTTGGATGATTGGACAGCCAGGCGTCAGGAGAATGCAGCCACCTATAAGAGATTATTTTCAGAAGCAGGGATTGAAGGTTTAGTTACTCCCACGGAAAAGCAGAAGCGACACATTTATAACCAGTTTGTCATAAGGGTGGAAAAGGAAAGGGATGAATTAAGGAATTTTTTGAAAGATAAGGGTGTTGGGACCGAAATATACTATCCGGTGCCCCTGCACATGCAGGAATGCTTCCATTATTTGGGGTATAGGCCTCAGGATTTTCCCGTGACCTTGGAAGCAAGCAGGACCACCCTAGCGCTTCCTATTTTTCCAGAATTGACAAATGAAGAGATTGAATATATTGTAGAAGTAATAAAGAAATTTTTTTCTGGTTGATAAGGGCACGAGGCTAGTAATTATCTTTCTTGATCCCAAAAAAATTAATAAAATTTCTTGACTTGTTTCTGAACAATCAGTATAAATAAAGCTTGTCTCTGAGCTGGAAACAGCTCATAAATACCTTGACAATCGGTATAGAGAGCTTTAGAATTTATACACTACTTTCGCTCTTTGAAAACTAAATAGTGGTGCCGCTGCAGGGCTTGGAAAATCAAGGGCTTTAAAGCCCAAAACCGTTTAATTGGAGAGTTTGATCCTGGCTCAGAACGAACGCTGGCGGCGTGCCTAACACATGCAAGTCGAACGAGAAATCGGGCACTCAGGCAACTGAGTGCCGGAGAGTAAAGTGGCGAACGGGT
>Ga0180301_10005110_pt1 | contig 10074 bp, 15 predicted proteins | sample GuaBasSediGuay16_FD_121797 | JGI IMG/M metagenome (GOLD analysis project Ga0180301, IMG submission 121797) | Subseafloor sediment microbial communities from Guaymas Basin, Gulf of California, Mexico - Guay16, Core 4569-2, 12-15 cm | ecosystem: Environmental > Aquatic > Marine > Hydrothermal... | reverse complement strand
GGTGGAGGCGGGGGTGCCTCTACTTGTATTTCTAGGCTGTATTCGTCGCTCCTGTTCTTTTGATCCGTTATTTTGACTTCGACCTTGTAGGTTCCTGCGGATGCGTATGTGTGGGTGAAGATCAGCGTTCTCTCGGATGTGTTTATCGGGTCTGATGTTCCGTCTCCGTAGCTTATTGATCCCTTGAATGGCGGTTCTCCTCCATATATCGTGACTACGAATTGGTATTTCATGTCTTCTATCTTGGCGTATGTTAAGTATACTTCTGGCGGTGGGGTAACTGATTCCACGGTAATTATTGCTGAATCTGACTTTGAGTTTCCTTCTGAGTCGAAGACCGTGAACGTTATCTCATAGGTTCCTGGAGACATGTATGTGTGGCTGACTACTGGTGGGAATGATTCGACGTTATCCCAAATGAGGGGCATGCTCCCGTCTCCGAAGTCTAGTATTCCGGTGTATGGCGGGACTCCTCCTTCAACCGATAATCCTATGAACTGTATTTCACCTACATATCCTGTTTCAGGAGCCGTTACTTTCACCGTCATCTCGGGCTTAGGCTGAACTGTTACCTTGACTTCTCCATAGCTCGTGCTCCACGATCTGCCCGTAGTGTCCACTATGCTTAGTACTGGATAGTAGGTTCCTGGATCCCAATAGGTGAATGATCGCTCTATTCTTTTCTCGTAGTAGTTGTATTCTGTTATGGTTTCTCCGGTTCCTGTTTGGATCATCACTAGGTATGGTGGGGTTCCTACGTCCCATTCTCCTATGAAGGTTACTGTAAGCGGCGCGTATCCAGTGGATGGTTCTGCTTTAAGGGTGATGGTCATGTCTCTTCACCTCACGCTGGGGTTATGGTTATCTCTATCTCTGGAGGCGCTGGCACTCTTGCGACTAGGGTTATTTGGATCTCGTTGGATTCGGCGGTGTACGTTCCGTATTGGTTTGAAGCGGTTCCCTTGACTTTTACTCTGAATGTTACTTGCTGGCCGTCCGTGAATTTTGACGGTTCTGGCGGTGGTAGGGTGTAGATCATGTCGTCGAAGGATTGTGGAGCGTTGAGTTGGTTTATGGTTATGGTCTTGGTTATTCCTACTTCCTGTCCGTTTATTATCAGGGTTAGGGTGACTGTGATCGGGAGGGTTCCCTTTGTTGCGGTTACGGAGCCTGTGACCCTTATCCTCTCTACTACGTTTCCTTGCAGGTCTTCCCACCATGAGGTTGGGACGCTCACTCTAGGATCACCTCCGCTTGAACTCCTATTTCAGGGGCTTCGCCAGGCGGGGGAGCCGCCTTGGCTTTGGAGAGGGCGTATAGGGCTAGTCCTGCCGCTAGGGCGCCTAGACCTGCGGCCAATGCCTTTCCTTTATCCTTCTTTTCCGGCATTTTTTCTCTACCTCCTTTTCTTGGGATTAAGCTTATAAGGGTTATGCGGTGAAGGATTTCTCATCTTTGGTCGTCCTCCCTGCTCGGTCTGTTGCGGTTGCGGTGACCTTGTAGGTGTAGCCTTTGGTCAGGGTCAGTGTCCATAGTTCTTTTTCTCCTGTCGAGTATGCTGTGAGTGAGGTGGTTTTGGATATGTCTGGGCCTGTTATTTGGGCGCTTATATTTAGCGGCGGGATGCCTGCGCTTTTGATGTTTACGCCTATCCTGTAGGTTCCCGTCTTGGGCTTGAAGTAGGCGTATATGTCTGTGGCTGAGGTTATGGTGATGGTGAAGCTTTTCTCGTATTTTGTCATTGTTTTCTCGGATGTGATGACTACTACTTTTTCTAGGGCGTATCCAGTGTCTGGGGTTGCTGTGACGGTTACTGTTGTTCCCTCGGTGATCGAGGTGGCGGTGTAGCTTGTGGTGCAGTGTCCGTCTACGCAGATTTTTCCGCTTCCTGAGGCTACTTGCATGGATACTCTGTGCATTGCTGGTGGAGCTTCTTCGACGGTTACGGTTGCTGTGGCGGATTTGGATTGGCCTGCTGCGTCTGAGACTGTTGCCTTGACGGTGTAGGTGCCTGCTTTCGTGTAGGTGTGCATTACGGCTAGCCAATCTACTCCTCCGCTTATTCCTGTTTCCGTGTATCTTTCTCCGTCTCCGAAGTCTATGGTGACTGCGTAGGGTACTTTTCCTCCAGTCCATTCCACGTAGACGTTTACGTCTAGCGGCGCGTATCCGCTGGATGGGTATGCTTGCATTACTTCGATAACTAGCTTGGGTGGAGGCGGCTCTTCTATGGCTATTGTAGCTGAGTCTGAGGCTGTGTTTCCTTCCCAATCCGTGACGGTGATCGAGACCGTCATTATTCCAGTCGTGAAGTATTGGTGCTTGACGTAGAAAGTTCCGCTGGTCTCGTTCAAGCCTATGTAGAATTGTTTCGTGGTTCTCTGTCCATCTCCCCAATCTATGACTCCCGTCACGTATCCCGGGCCTATTGGCGTTCCGCTTATCACTATGGTTGCTGTCACGTATTCGCTTCTCGTCGCCCTATCTGGCAGGTATAGCTCTACTTTGAGGCTTGGAGGCGGCGCCTCTTCTGTTACAGTGACTGAGGCGTATGCTTCTGCTATTATCGGGGTGTCTAGCCTGTTTCCTTCGTGTAGTTCGGCCTTTATTGTGTATGATCCCTCGGATTTGTAGGTGTGTTCTGTTGAGTACGTCTTTGATCCTGTTTCATCGGCTCTCATCCCGTATAGGTAGTTGGCGTATCCGTCTCCCCACCATACTACGACTAGGTGGTCGCTGTAGGGTTCGACTCCGCTGAATCTGATGGTTACCGTTACTGCTAGGGGCGGCGGGCCTGATGTAGGGTAGGCTGATATAGTGAATTCTACCGCCATCCTCGGTCACCTACGCTGATTTGCGATCGCTGTTCGTTGGCTAGAGTTCTTCCCAGCTTAGGTGGACGAACACTGGCTGCTTGCTCGTCTTGAAGAGGATCTTCATGTTGTCCCTGTTCTTAAACTCGATATGCCCGAGGCTGTTCGGGTAGACGAAGTTCACGTAGGATGCGGATGCGACTGGTGCTCTGAATTTCAGGTTAGCTGTGGCTCCGTCGTATAGCTCTATCGTTCCGGCGTTTGCTGGCATGTATGCGTAGAGGCTGACTAGGAAGGCTTTCCGCTTATATCCCCACGACTCGCTTGTGGTGTCGGTTATCTTCGCTATGGCGGTGGCGGTGGTGGTGGCTACCACGGTAGCGACTTCCTTCAGGATGCCTCCTCTAGGACCACGTGGAGGGCCGACCATGGCTCATCACCCTTGCTGGACTATTACGGGCTTGTAATGCTCTGGGATGTAGTTTACCTTGGTGACCTTGTATCGGTATCCGTAGACGAGTATCCTGTTCATCGGCTCCTGCTGGGTTGAGAGGTTCCATACGTCCACCTTCGGATGGGTTGAGACTCCCTCTGGTCCTCCCGATGTGAAGACTATTATCTCGTTGAGTCTCCCTGTTTCGCTTAGGTTTGTTGATAGGAATGTGTCTGGCGTTATGAAGCTCAGGACTCTGGCTCCCTCTACGGTCCACTGCTTGACGGCTATGGCTATGTCGTCCAGCGGGATTATCCTGAACTGGGCTACCTCGCTCGCCTCAAGCTTTAATTCCTTCAACTCGTAATCCGTCACCTTTCCGCTCGGCCACGCGGCTAGCGTCCCGAAGTCCTTGACGAATGGCCTTATCTCCTTGACTGCGTGAACTAGGTAGAAGCCGTATGAGAGTTTCTCTAGATCTATTTTCCTTGGGTCTATCTCCTCGTCCCACTTCTTGAGCAACAGGTATTGGTGCGGCAGGGCTAGCGGGGTTATGGGCGCGAGCTCTTGGATCGAGATGGAAAAAGACATGGGGGTTTCACCTCGCTCTCGCTATCACGGGTTCAGCTGGCTAGCTTAGGTGCCGATGGTTCTGCCAGGCTTCTCGGCTACCTTGCCGTAGAAGACCAGCTTCTCGGCTTCGGATGATTTCCATCCCTCTGCCTTGATGGTTACTGCGTCGTTCTTGTCCCAGAAGATCGGGTTCTTTAGGTATCCTCTGCTGGATAGTGGTCCCATGCCAGCTAGGACGCCCTCGACTTGAACTTTGTCGATCAGCTTGGCTGTTCCCTTGTAGAACTCTATTGTGCTGATGGCTGGCTCAGGTGACAGGAGGGCGAAGCCGTAGATCATGACCATCTTCTTTCCAGCCAGATCCTTGTTGTCGACCAGCGTGTTCGAACCCGCGGATATGCTGAAGCTCCAGTGGTTGTTTGAGCCTATTCCTAGGTCGGTGTATGGGAGCAGGTCTCTGACCGCCTTGGGCGCGTCTTCTGGCGTGATGAGCGCTCCGTCTATGGCTTTGGCGATCAGGGTTCTCTCAACGAAGTCTTCTAGGTCTTTTACGTCTTCCTCTGTGTGGTAAAACAGACCGGGCATTTTTCCCCTACACCTCCTCGGCTTATTGGCGGTGGAAAGGCTTATTAAGTGTTGGCTAGCAGATAGCTATGAGGTAGCTAGCACATGGAGCGGAGAATCGAGAGCAAGAAGCATGAGATAGCGGATTACGTTAAATTGGTTTATCCTCCAGGAGATGTGCCTAACAAGGTTCAGTTGAACATAAGGGTGAGAAGCGAGGTTAGAGACAGGTTCATGAATTTGGTTAGGTTGTATGGTTTCAGGAGCCAAGAGCAAGCTCTGGCGTTTCTCTTGGAGTGGCATGACTTGAAGATCCAGCCGCCTAAGCCTCATAAGAGCATGGAGAGGAGAGTTGCGGAGGACTGATAGACATGGCTAGGACTCTGTTCGAGATAGAGTTCATAGATGGGAGCAAGATGAGAGCCGTGACCCTGCATGCTGGAAGGGAGACTGGCAAGATATTCGTGGAAACCCTAGGCTCGAAGACCTACGTGTTCTATCCAGATGAGATCAAAAAAATTAGGGTTGTTGAGGTTTCTTCTAGGGAGCTGCTATACGAGTCGGCTAAGAGGGTTTAGGCGTAGTAGACTTCGAAGAAGTCCGTGTGGAATGATACCCTGAAGCCTGCCTTGGTTAGGTCGTCCACGCTTATCAGCGGCATGTCGACGAATCTTGAGAAAGCTACTGGAAGGGTTGTCTCCACTCCCTCGACGATCATGGGTACGTAGCTTACGGGTGCTGGCTCGACTTCTTTGAAGACGCTTACTATGTTGACGGTTTGTCCTGTCGGTTCATGTTTTATCGTGTTCATCAGGTATGATGGGAAGACGCTTATCGATGCTCCGCTGTCTAGTTCGGCTTCAACCTTGACTAGTCTCTTGGCGCAGGTTACGCATCTTGAGTGGATCAGCCATATCGGCAGTATGGCTCTGTCTCCATGTGTTCCGCCGTATCGGTGAACCCCCAAGGGTTTTCCCTCGGAGGGTTTAGGTCGCTATCCTTCTCGGAAGCTTTCTGGCAGCCGCGTATTCAGGAGAGGGCGCTACGACTGTTCTAGGAGGGGCTGAGACTACGACTTGCTTAGAAGGAGCGGATTTGACTCCGACTCTCCCTGCGATCATTGCGCCGACTCTGACGACGATCCTAGTCATCAGCGCGGTGGTTCCAGCGAGCACGCTTATGGTCTTGACCATCGGGTCGGTGCTGTATGAGGCGACTAGCATTGATATTGCGAAGATTCCAATAGTTGCCACGTCTCCCGCGTTAAGCGGGCCTATCGACCATGTTGGGTAGGTTCTGTCGAACCATCCTGGCACGCTGTATCCGCAAATGACTCCGAGGGCGCTGGACACCATCGGAACTCCTAGGTCTTCAAGCTTGATGCCCGCTCCCGGCGAGTAGAGCGTTAGGGGCATCTACGGCATCACCTCGCTTAGATGGCTCCTGCTCCAGCTGGGCCTACTCCTGCCCTGACCGCGTATTCTCCAGCCTTCCTTCTGAGCTTCTCGATCGTCTGCGGGACTCTCTCGTGCCTTAGCCTTCTGGTCTTCTCTCTGGCGGTCTCCTCAGGTGATAGGATTGGTCCGGCCGCCTCGGTCTGGACGTATGCAGCGATCACTGGTAGCCCTCCGATGAATCCTTTCTCGCCAAAGTGTCTCGACGCTACTTCTGCTAGCCTAGCACACTGGGCCGCTTGTGCTGGTCTTAGGGCGTCAGGGTTGGCGGCCCATGGAGGTGCTCTCCTTCCGTAGATCGGCTTCTTGCTCCATGCTACCGGCTTGAAGACTATTTGGAGGAGTTTTCCTGGGTACCACAAGACCATGTTTTACTTCACCTCTCGTTTGTGTATTTGGGGAAAGAGATATATAAGGAAATCTAATTCTATTAGATCGAGGAAGGGAATGCCGAATCAGACGATATACTTGCGCGAGGAGACTTATGAGAAGCTATTGGAGAGAGTTAATCAGCTTAAGAGGAAGGGGAAGAATGTGACTATAGCTAAGCTTATTTCTGAGATAGTTGAGAGGGAGGTTGAAAGATGGCGAGAACCAAGTCTAAGACGATAGTTGACGGTCTTGTGGGCAAGTATGAGGAGCTTATCCGCAAGGCTAGCTCCGCTAAGAGCGAGGAGGAGAGAAAGAAGTATTTGGACGAGGCTGAGAAGATCGATAACCTGTTGAATGCATTAGGTTTGGGTAGGATGGCTAAGGTGGCTAAGTCGAGTTTGGAGAAGCAGGGGTTGATCAGGCTTGGTGCGAAAGGCGAGGTTAAGGAGGTTGTCCCTGAATCCTATGTCAGGGGCGAGTCCTACAGGAGGGAGCTTAGGAGGGAGCTGACTGAGGTGAAGAGGCTTATAGATGAGGCTCTTCAGATATTGTTTAGCGAGGCTCCTCAGTTTATTCATGCTAATAGGGAGTGGGTGGAGAGGCTTAGGATAGCTTATAAGAAGCTTGGCAGAGTTATAGGCGAGAGAGCTGTCACAGATCCTAAGGTCGAGAAGCTTGTCAAGATTTTGAGAGGTGGTATGAGGCGTGCCTAGAACGGTTGAGCCTAGCGAGAGGCTGAAGCGTAGGGCTGAGGAGCTGTTCAAGCAGGGCTTGGATAAATACAACGTGGCCGCCACGCTGATTAACGAAGGCTGGCCGACCGATGAGGTTTTGATGGTTACTGGAACTAGCTTGAGGAAGGTGACTAAGGTTAGGAGGGAGATGGGGGCTATACCTGCTGGAAAGAAGAAGAAAGAGCCTGGCAAGGCTGAGATGATTGACGTGATAGCTGAGAGGATTAGGGAGGACTCGCTGGCGAAGGTGTTGGATATGTTGGCGATAGGTGAGTGGGCTGTCAAGGAGCTGAGTAGCTTGGCTAGGTTTGAGAAGAAGTCCATTATGCAATATCTCAAGGATGCTGTGGACTTCTACGAGTCTTACAAGCGGTGGATTAACACTTTGGAGAGGGAGAACGCTTGGTTAAGGTCAAGAATAAGAGCTTATGAAAAGATCATAACGTATCTCCAGCAGGAGCTAAAACTTAAATCTCTCGAAGATCTACTTAAGCCGAGGTTGCATGTCGGAGGAATCTATTCAGGAACAGGAGGAGAAAGAGGCAATTTACGTGTCTCCGACGACAAAGCATTACCTTGAGGAGATCGCTGAGAGGCTCGGACTGCCTGAGGATAAGGTCGTGGATAGGATCTTGGATATGATCTTACAGCAATCTAGACCTAGCGGGTTAGGTAAGGAGGAGGCTGGCGGAGACCCTATTGCCATGGTGCTTTCCAAGCTGATGGATAAGATCGACAGGGGAGAGGACATTTCGCTTAAGGATCTGGCTCTGTTGCAGTATATTCAGAACCTCCAGTCTCAGCAACCTAGGCAATCTAGCGGGCTTGATCTCCAGCAGGCGATAGGCGCGGCGATCCTGTGGAAGATGTTCAGCGAGGCTCAGCCACAGCAGTCCAAGCAGGATCAGGGCGATATGTTGGTGAAGGTGCTTGAGGTCGTTATGGGTCAGCGGAAGCTGGAAGACTTGCTGAACGAAATAAGGAAGACTAGGGAGGATCTGGCTAAGAGCATGGAAGAGAAGCTTAAGGAGACCCATTCTAGGATAGACTACTTGACTGCGATGAATCAAATGAAGAAGAACGAGGAAAAGGACTTCGCCAAGGAGATCGGGGAGGAGGTCATGAACGCGCTGAAAGACAAGCTCAAGGACATGGTGAAGAGCGGCTTGCTGAAAGAAGAGGAGGTCATGACGCCTGAGGGAAAGATCAGGTGGGACAAGGTTATTAACAGGGTGATAGGCGCTTTCGAGACTCTTGCCAAGGCGTATGCCGAGGGAGCTAAGCAGCCTGTTGCCGTGTACCCGCCCACTCCACCGCCTGGGGAATATACTTATCAGCAATCGAAGCAAGATTTAGGGAAGGTAGAGGAAGTTGAGCCTGCTCAAGAGCCTCAGGAGTCTGGAGAGGCTCCTGTCGGGCAGCAAGGAGAAGCGGAGGAAGCAGTTGGAGAAGCTGTTGAAGGAGAATCTGTTTCCGCTGCTGAGGAGGGAGGATCTGGAGAAGGCTCTGGAAGGCAGGATTAACCCGATAGCGTCGATCAGAGACCACTTCGTCTTCCCGTTCTGGAAGAACTCGAACGGCGTTGCTCAGAAGATATTCAAGGGCATCGTCCGCAAGAACTGGGATGTCATAACAGAGATACTGTCCGACTACGAGACGATTAAGAGGCTTCTGCTGGAGTCTAAGCCCAGCCTAGAACCCCTCTCCAAGCACAGGAATTTCAGGCAGTTGGTTGAGGCGGTTGCGGCGTATATTGGGGCGGTGCTGACGGTTGCTTGCTGGGATTGCTTCTGCTGCCTATGTGGTAGGAAGGTTACTCCCGTCGATTTTATTTATTTTCCTGATGCCAAGGTCGGCGGGAATCCTCTTCCCTATGCTTATAGGTTTGCTCATCATAGGTGCTACGCAGATCTTATAAGGCGGAGTGGAGCATTAGAGAAGCTGAGGGTGAAATGGCCGAGGAGGCGGTAGAACACTATTACCAATTAGTCAAGAGGCATCTTGAGCGTAAGAGGATTTGGCCTAGGGTTGCTCTTAAGAGTCAAGTGATTAGGAGAGCTATACGGAGGATTCTTGAGATTATTCCAGAGGATGTCGACCCTGAGGAGCTAGATTGGGGAAGCCTATTTGAGAAAATTGAGAAGTTTGAGAACGCAGACGACTTCGTGAACGAGCTTATTGAGAGGCGTCAGATACCCGTCAAGCCCGAGGTAATGCTTGAGAGGAGGTACAGCGAGCTTGAGCGGGAGCTTACGGAGATAGAGATGACCGCTAGAGGGCTGATAGACTATCTCAGGGAGAGGGGGATAGATGAGGGAGTTGAGAAGGCGATAGAGGAGCTTGAGGAAAGGGCTAAGAAGGCGATAGAGACTGAGAGGGAGCTTATCACGTCTAGGGCTGAGAGGGAGAAGCTGGAGCGGATGGTCAAGCGGATGGAGAGGGAGCTGAAGAGGCTTAGAAGGGAGGCTGCTAGAAGACCGCCAGCCCCGCCTGAGAAGCCTCCTGAAAGGGTTCCCCCGCCGCCTCCTAAAGCTCCTCCACCTAGGGTTGAGGGACATTATCATGTGGTTATGCCTCTTCCAGGTAGGGAGGTTTTGAGGATAGTTCTTGAGGATGGAAGAGTTGTTACTGGTGCTCCGTGTGAGGTTATAGACGCTCCTCCTACTGATTCTAGGGTTAGGGAGGCTCTTGAGCTTGGATTCATAGAGCCAGCGGGCTTCAGCAGAGACGAGTATCTTAAGCTTAAGAATGATTTGCGTAAGATGGCTAGGAGGCTCGGTGCTCCTAGGGGTAGGGCTGAAGAAGCCGCTGAAAGGGCTATAGAGGATGCTGGCAAAGTGGGATGGAATAGGCCGATCTCTGAGTTTAGGGCTGACGCTGAGAAGGCCTTAGAGACGATAGTTAGGAGGATGAGAGCTGAGAGGCCGCCTCCACCGCCTAGGGTTGAGGCGCCTCCGACGATTCCGGGCGTTGAGGCGTTTATGGCTGGTGCACCTGTATTGCCTCCTGGCCAGAGCCCATACCTGTATATTCATTTCGTGAGACCTGATCAGAGGCCGCAGTTCGCTAGGACGTATATGCCTGATTTGATGAGCATTCCTGAGGGTTATAGGCTTTTGATGATGCTGTAT
>Ga0180301_10005109_pt1 | contig 10074 bp, 9 predicted proteins | sample GuaBasSediGuay16_FD_121797 | JGI IMG/M metagenome (GOLD analysis project Ga0180301, IMG submission 121797) | Subseafloor sediment microbial communities from Guaymas Basin, Gulf of California, Mexico - Guay16, Core 4569-2, 12-15 cm | ecosystem: Environmental > Aquatic > Marine > Hydrothermal... | reverse complement strand
CCTAATAAACAGCGACAAACCAAGCCCAGAAACGATAAAACAAGTCTTTCAAATCGTTCAAAAAATATCTAAAGCAACAGGAGAAAAACTAAGCGTCATCGACGCAGTAATCTGGTTCTACGGCGCAGAAAGACCAGAAATCAAAAAACCCATATGCGGGAAAAAACCACTCTGCAACGAATGCTACCTCACCAAACATTGCAAATACTACCAAACTAAAAGAAAAACCTCTTAAACCACATTTACACACCCCTAAAATTTAATATTATAGTGATATCTTTATTGTCGGCCCTTCCTTCGACCATCCATGTAACTCTATTTTTTGATATATATCTGGTGACGTCTCTTTTTCAATCTGGCTTTGGAATTGCTGGTCTGCCGTAGCTATTATTATTGTTTTTTGAGGCATTTGTTTCACAAGTTGAATCATCACTTTGGCTAGTGACTGTTTATGTTTTTCATCCATACTTTGTGAAGGATCGTCCAATATTAAAAAGCCCAAGTTTGTTCTCTGCGTCGTCGCCAAAGCCAAGAATGTAGCTAATGCGGCTTCGTTCATTTGCGCCTGACTAAACCTCGTCACTACATACGACTCCCTTTTCTCACCAGTATTATAGGCCTTAAACTCATAAGTTGTCCTACCTCTCCTTGTCACTGGTTTTATTTTGAGGGCATCAAAATAAGGATGACCGCAAATCTCACCATAAAACTCGTTAATTCTCAATTGCAACATCTCTAAAACATCTTTTGACGCTTCCATTTTCACTCTGGAAACAACCTCTTCGATCTCCTCAATAGCTTTTAAAAGCGAAACAAGTTTATCTTTCTTTCTCCTTAATTTCTCCTTTTGCTCCTGCAGCTCCGGCATAAGTTTCCTATACTCCCTTATCTTTTCATCCATCTCCACGATTTCTATTACTCCTTCAAGTGTATTCAATCTCCCTTCCAAATCTCTAATCCTGTTTAGATACTCTGTCCTATTTTCATCAATTTTTGAAGACTTCACCTTAAGCTCTTCTATTTTCGCTACCAATACCTGCTCATAATCCGCTGACACCGCCAACCTATCTCTTACCTTCCCATATAAATCCTCAAGAGACTTCTCCCTTTTCTCAATCAAATTTTCAAGTTCATTTAACTCCCTTAACTTTTTGGCTAATTCATCCTTTTGACTTACTAATTTTCCTAATTTTCCTCTAAGTTCATCAATTTTGCTCTCTAATTCCAGAGAAGTCAAACCTTTAGTTTCACCTTCCAGTAATTTCTCTCTTTTCCTTCTCTCACTTAACTTTTTCTCCAACACTTCCAAGGTCTCAAGATTCTCTTTAAATCTTTTTAACGCGGCTTCTAGTTCCTTCTTCTCATGCTGTAATTTCCGTATTTTCATAACACCTACTTCTTGCATTTCTCTCTCAAGCTTACTTACAATCTCGTGGGGATTAATCCCTGAACCACAAACTGGGCATCTATTCACTAATGTATCCCTAATATAACTGACCGCATTACTAAGAAGCTTAGCTAAAACACCCATCCTCTCTATTTCGTTCTCTAACTCGGAAATTCTTTCTCCTAATTCTTCTATTTTAGATTTTATATCGTCTTTTGTCCCCAGTTCATTAGTTATTTTTAAAATCTGCTCATCAATCTCGACTATTTCTTCTCTTAACTCCTCTAACTCCCTTACCTTAGGAAGAAGCTTTTCATTTTCGTCTATTTTCTCCTTTAACTCCTCTATTTCTTTTTCAATTTGACCAATCTTTCCCTCTATTTGACCACCTGTTCCATACTTCCCCTCTATCTCCTTTATATTTTTCTTCGCATTCTGAATCTCTTCTTTCAACTGCTGTATGCTATTTTGCAGCTCTTGTAATTCCACAAGCTCATTAGTTATTCGCTCCGTTGAAAAAACCTTATTTACATGATCATACAATTGCCTAACTACATTATTTATTTCCTCCAACTTCTCTTTCAAGGACCTTGCATTAGGCTCAGGCAACTCCACCTCAGACGCTTTCAACCCAGTCTCGTCAGCAAGCTTATACACGCTATTTCTTATTTGCTTAAACTCCACAACCGCCGAAAAAGGACTCAAATCACCAAAAGCCAATCCTTTCTTCAACAAATCCCTTGCTTTCTTTTCCCTCTGCTCCGTTACAGTTCTTAACCTTGTCTCTTCTTGCACACCAATACGATTTAACTCCATCTCCAAATCCTTTATCTTAGACCTTATCTTACTTTTCGGCAAAGCCTGAACAATGTCAGTATACTTCTTAAGCCCCAAAAGACGATCAAAAGCTTCCCCCCTAACCTGAGACTTAGCAGAAACCAGCTCCGCCACAGCCTCCTGATGCAACATAACAAGCCTCACATAATCCTCAAAACTCACACCCAACAATTCCTCAAGAAATCTCTGAGCCTTTTCTCCACTAAACATTTGCCCATCAAACTCCACAGTTAACTCCGTTGCCACCCCAGATGTCCTTCTCCCCATCTTACGCACCCTAACAACCCTTAACACCTTCTCTCCATCCGTTAAAATCAGCTCCACCCTCGCCTGCTTTTCAGAACTATGCATATTTACTATGGCATCCTCCCTTTGAAACTCTTCACCACTTAAATAACCCACCTGACCAAAAAGACCAAACTCAATCGTCGTCAAAATACTAGTCTTCCCAGTTCCATTACCACCAAAAAGAGTAACCAAAGGCTTCTCAAAACTTAACTCAACTCTCCGATTTATTCCCCTAAAACCAGAAACAATAACCTGAACCAACCTAAACGGTCTCAACCCTCCCTTACCTCCTCTTCCTCCATTAAAATCTCATCAACCAACGCAAGCAGGTGCCTCTTCACATTTTCTGCTCCTCCCTTATCATACCATGATAATATTTTTTCCCAAAGTTTTGCACAATCCTTACCTGTTTTTTGAAGTTCCACTCTAATTTTTTCATCAATCTCTTTTTCTATGTTCTCCAACGGAAATTCGGACATAATCTCCCCGCCTCATACCTCTCTATAGATATGTTTGAGATGAGAATAACTATATTTCCTCCAATAACAATTCTATATCGATTAATAAGGTTGTTTCATGTTTTCCTCCAGCTTCTTTAAGCCAATGTCTAACTTCCTCATATTTATTCTTAAGTTTTTCAAATATTTCACGTAAATGTTCTCCAATCACGCTTCCTTTTAATTGTTCAATAAGATATTCTATCCGATCCATGTCGATTTGACCATCAGATGATTCCGCATCTAAGTAATAACTGTAGCCACTTCTGTCTTTTGACTTCTTAAATACAAACATGTTATTAACTTTAGGGCCAAGTTGCCATAGTCTTTTTCTGAAGATTCCAAGAATAGCGTCTTCCTCAACGGGCATTGAAAGCTTCAGCTTCCCTTTGAATAGGTTGTTAACAGTTTCTACATAATATTTTGCAAGTAATGTTGCTGCTTTTGCAGCATTTTCAGTGCCTTTTCTGAAGTCTAGTGAATGTTTTTCTCCTATAGCACCGCATAAAAGTAATAAGAGAAGTGCAAATGCTTCCCATGGGTCTATTTTTTCTGATTTGAGTTCTGAAACCCCTATAACTTTACGGTGATGTAAATGTTTAATTACAGCGTCCCAGCATTCCTGTTCATGTCTACGGTACACCAATTCGATATCTTCAATATTCTGCAATGACTCATCAATTAAAGTCTTATATAGCGCAAATGCAAGCGGTGTTATCAACGTAATTTCGTCTTCTGATCCAATATTATAGAATTGTATACATTCTACACTTTCAAGATCATTGATGATTTCGGGAGTGAAAAGATCCTCAAGCCTTTTTCTCGTTGGGAGTTTTCCTAACTTTGGAAACATTTTGTTAGTTGGAGTTTTAATACATGCCTCAAAAAACTTCCTCATCGCTCCATCAAGGTCCTCTTTACCCAAATTAATGCCAAACGCGTTCATTGTTTCTTTTATAAGAAAATCTAAAAAATCTTTTACTTTATCAAAAAATACTTTATCCTTATTTTCAGATTTTTCTGATAAGAGATCATGGACACTTCTCATTCTCCACCCTCCTCAATATCATATTCACAATCCACACCTAAAAATTCATCTGATGAAACAATTTTATATCTTCTCGCCGTAGCCATAACGTCTTCGTACTCACTTGGTGAATTCAACCTAACACGTATCCTTTCGCCGACAAATTCTAATACTCCTTTGATCATATTTACCGCCGTATCGATGATGTAGTATTTTGCGTATTGTCCAGCCTTAGTTCTTGGAATTATAATATTATTATTAATTTCAACAACAGTTTCAGATTTTTTCAGCGTATCAATGTTTATAGCAGTAACTCCATCAATAAAAAGTACCTTTGCATCATTTTTAGTATCTACTTTCATTCGTGGCTTTAAAAGAATCTCTGATCCGCTTTGAATTACTTCATGTAGAAAAACCTTTTCAGTTAATGCATATCGTTTACACTCCCTACCATCTACTTGACGACCAAAAATAAGATAAAACATTTGCCCATCGAACTCAATTTCGCCCAACTCTAACATAAAACTTAGCTTGTTTTTAATAACTGCCCGAGGAACATTTTTATCCCATTTCTCCCTGAGAATGTAAATTATTTCCTCTATCGACCCCCATCTAAGCATTTTTAATGCTTGCAATATATAGGTGGATATTCCACGAACTTTTTTCCTTCGCTGCTCTTCCTTTTCTCTAAGTTTTTCAAAATTATAATAATATAATTCCACACCACCAACCACATCTTTAAAGGCCTCCTTTCTTCTTACTAGATAGATACATGCTCTAGAAACTTCTAATGGACTAACGCCAAGAATTCTCGATAATTCTCCGGCTGAAAACACTTTATTATGTTTTTTAAGTACCGATCTTATTCTTGTAATCAATGTCATCTTTTTCCTTTCTTCTAATGCCGCTCTTGCTTTGACTGAACCCTTACTTGAAAGTATATATAATGAATAATCATCATTTATTGCAAATAATTTTCCCGTTCGTGTACCCCTATATGCAACACCTATTTTATCAAGCCAATCTAAAAGACTTTCACTAGGGTTATAGAGGTAAATAGTCTTCTTTTCCATTTTTGCTAAATTATCAAATTTGTGAACAAAATGTTCATTCTCGTTTACCATGTTTGAATCACCGTATTGCATCTGGGTTCTCATCTACATCAATCATTTTCACTTCAATATCCGGCAATACTAGAATTGCAAAGCAGAGATCCCTTATATCCTTCCGTTTTTTCAAGTGATCAACAATTTCTCTTCTTCTATCTGGATCTAAATCTCCTATTTCATCTATGAGAATTATTTTTCCATATTTTGCTTCGGTCGGTTTGTGAATCAGTGGAAGTATGCTTGCAAGACCCAGCTGACCTCTTGAAAAATCGCTAATCCCTCTTTTCATGGTCTTTCCATCTGCAGCTTCAAGAATGACAATCCCTTGCTCAAAGTCTATATCTTTTACTTTTAACCAGTTATAAGCAGGATCCCAAATACCTCCCATCAATTCAGCAATAAGTTTACCTGCTTCTTTAAGAACTTTGGCAACTTTAGGGTTTAGCTCCTTGCTTCCGAGAATGGTCTTTATTCGGTTGAGATCTATTTCTGATCTACGATCTCCAATCTCTGCTTTTACTATCCTTAAAGAATCTTTTATATTAGATAATATTTTTTGTAGCTCCGTAATATACGCCTCATCTTTTAGAAGAAAATCAATATACTTCTCTCTACCCTGTAGAATCGTCTCTAAACTGGAAATCTTGCCTCTAAGTTCAGTAACTCTACTATTTATTTCGTCAATTTCCTTTTCTAGTTTTTCTATTTCTTCTTCAAGCTCTAGAATTTTAGCATCTACTTCGTCTATCGATACATCGACACTCACTCCTAGTATTTTCTCATATTCTTTAGCCTTACTTAGAAGTTCGTCCTTCTTCGCGGCTAAGTCTGCTATTTCATCTATTTCTCTTGAAATCTCTAATCGCTCTTTGTTCAATTTTTCTATCTCCGTGTTTAAGTCGTCTATTTTCTTCTTTACGTCCGGAGGAATCTTCTCCTGAATCTTGCTTATCTCATAAATACGAAGCTTTGTTTCTATCTCTTTTAGTTCTTTATTATACACGGAAATATCATTAAGCAATCTCATTCTTGTCCTTAAAAGATCTAATACTACCTTACTTTCATTTTTTAATTTCATCCATTCTTTTAGTTTCTTTTCCTCATCTCTTAATGATTTTCTAACTTCTTCAAGGCCTTTTCTTGCTTTTAAGGCAACTTCCTCTATTGTTAGCCCAAGACCGTGAAGCTTTATTGATCTATTGGCAGCGGATCTACATGCTTCCCATATCTTTGTTAATACTTCCTCCTCCTCTTTAAGGCCACTTAGCGTCATTTTCCTAAGGACGAGGAGCGCTTTTTTATGAAATCTTTCAATAATTTCTTCGTTTTCTTTTCGTAAAGCGTTTGCCAACTCTTTAAATTCAGCAGACTTCCCTTTTTCAAGTTCTAATATTTTCCTTTCAATCATTTCATTTACTCGTCTAAGCTTATCTTCTGTTTCTTTAATCATTTCTTCGTAATTTTTCTTTCGTGTTTCCAATGCTGAAACTTCTATAGCTACCTCCTTCATTATATTCTTTAAGTAATCCTTTGATTTTTCCAATTCTTTCATTTTCTGGTTTATTATCTCAGTAAGTTCTACATATTTTTTCTTTAACTCACTCCATTTCTCAATTTTTCTTAAAATTTCTAGAAGACTTTTGTACTCTCGGAATTCTTTAAGAAGCTCTTGATTGCTTTTCCTTCTTTTTTCTAATTCGTGCAACTTATTTTCCGCATCCTTAAGATTTTTACTCATCCTTTTTATTTTTCTATCAAGACTTTTGTACCATCGAAGTTCCTTAAGTTTTTCATTTGCATCATTAGATAGTAATTCAATGTTCTCCAGCAGTTGATCACATGTATTTCTAAACTCAGTGATAATTTTTGTAATAGCCTTGGCTCCGATAAGACGTTCAACAGGTACATACATTACATCAAAAAACTCATGCAAAGTTTTCTCTATCTCTTTCTCATTTTCCAGTTTAATATCATTAATCTCTAGCACATAATTTGCAGGATCTCTAACCACTGAAATTCTCGTATCTCCAACGGCAATATCTAACTCAACCCTACAACCTCTCCTCTGTTCTAACTCATCTCTATAAGTAGGATCTCCCAATGCATAAGAAATACCCTTAAGAAAAGTTGTCTTTCCAACTGCGTTTGGCCCCTTTAAAACAAATATCCCAGAACCCCTACCCTCAACTTCAAACTCTCTAACACCTTTATCAGACAATGGATCATTCCATAAAACTTTTCCCTTTATTTCTATAACCATTATTCTTTCTCCTCCTTAATCGCTTTATATGCCTTCAATAAATCCTCAAAATCTTTAACTCTCAAAATAAGCTCAACTACCTTCATCTGTAAATCATCGCCTAGAAGCGTTCTCAACAATCTACGAACACTATCACTCATACGAACACGTTTTTCCATCGTACAACACCTCACATCTTTTTGTTATATCTATCCACTTATTATTCATCATCACTATCACCATTGTTACTGATGGTATTTTGTTATACATATTATTTAAATATTTCTCTATCGATATTTCCATGTACATTATATATCCTCTTATTAGTATTTGTAAGTTATCTATCACATAGTTACTATATAATCATTTACTGATGTTGAATACTAACACTTGTACTTACGTATTAGTGATGACTAGTACTCAATGACTAGGTACTTGTTTGGGTAAATAACTATAACAATAATTTCAACATAAAATGACCATCAATTACCGTGGTTGACTACCCATGTAAAATGGTTTTCCTGATACCCTATTTTTGGCAGTATCTGAACAAATCTTAACCTCAATCTATAGTTATGTTGCATCTTGACTCTTGTTACATATGAAGAATCACCTCAAAAGGTAAATAAGAAACTTTATAGGATATTTTGATCATATTGAAGAATGGTGGTTATATTGACAGTAAAGCTAACACCTCTTGGTGGGGTAAGGGAAGTTGGAAGAAGTGCTTTCCTTTTAAATATAGAAAACACGAACATACTGCTCGACTTCGGTGTAAAATTAGGCGCCAAACAATTAGAAGACCACATTCCAATAATGGAAAATGAAAGACTCTTAAAAAATATTGATGCAATCATAATAAGCCATGCTCACCTCGATCACGCTGGCGCAATTCCCCTGCTTCTTAAAAAAATAGAAACTAAAACAAAACTTATCTGTACTCCTCCAACAAAAAGTCTCATACCTCTCATGTGTCTAGATTACCTTCGAAACACACAATTCCGAATATACAATCAAAACGACGTATTAAGAATTACGAAAAAGATGAAAAGTATCGAATACTTACGTCCTATTAGAATTAAAAAGCTTAAAATAACACTTATCCCTGCTGGACACTTGTTAGGTTCTGCGCAAGTCCTTATAGAGTACGGAAAAACAAAAATACTATATACAGGTGATATCAATTTTCGAGGATCACTTTCTCTTGAACCCGCACATAAGATACCCGCTGATGTAGTGATTATGGAGTCCACCTATGGCAACACAACTCACGAACCACTTGACGCTGTCATGAAAAAGTTTGAGACAATAATAAAAAGAACAATCGATGTGGGAGGGCTTGTCCTAATACCAGTATTTGCAGTTGGCAGAGGACAAGAAATACTAACAGCACTTCATTTAATAAAAGAATCTATAGGAGAAGCACCACTCTTTATCGATGGAATGGTCAAAAAAGGAAGCTTAATTTATTCCAAGTTTCCAGAATATCTAACAGAAGAATGCAGAAAAGCACTAAATGACCCGTGGATAGCCGAAGAAATTCGCCTAAAAAGAATATTTTCCAGAAAAACTATAGCAACAGCCACAGGAATCATCGTATCAACTAGTGGAATGCTACTAGGACCATCCCTAGAATATTTCAAACTTATTGCAGAAAACCCAAGAAACTCCACCATTTTCGTAAGCTATCAAGCACCTTCCACACCCGGCTATAAAGTTTTACGAAGCGGTGAGACTGTCATGCTTAACAATGAACTTATCAAAATAAGGTGTAATATAGAATTGTTATCAGGATTCAGCGGACACAGCGACTCACGAGGTCTGTTAGAATATTTGAAGCAGATAAGCCCTAAAACGTGTATCTTGACCCATGGAGAGGAAAACGTAATTAAAGAGTTTGAAAGACGCGTGGAAGAGACAATCAACACATCTGTTTTTGTTCCCAATATTAAGGAGGAAATACACATTTACTAGTATACAAATTCTTTACATTTAGCAACAATAAAATTTAAATATTAGATTGTTGCATACATACAACAAAAAACCACCAGTGATAGAACATCTCCCTTTAAATACCATAAGATATGGAGGAAGAATGTAATGAATAAAGTGGAAATAAAAATTATCTTAACTAGGCATGCTTACCAAAGGATATTCGACAAGTTAGGTATGAGTTTTGAAGAGTTCAGGGATGCGTTGAAGGGGAGAGATGCAGTTGTTTCGAAGTGTAAAAATTACTATTACATAATCGTTCATCCATACTTATTGCCTTGCGTAAGAAAATCAGAGAATAAATTTCTTTGTCTAACCATAAATTTCAACATATATTCGGATCTAGAGAAAAAACTTAATGGAAAAAGTTTCGATGCAAGGATAACCGATGTTTTCGCAAAAAGAAAATGGAGAGATGAATTCTGCCACTCAATTGCGAAAAGACGCACCTCGCTCCAACTTTCAAAGTGACATAATTATTAAATTTGAGATAAAACCACTGATACAGTTAGTAAAAACTAGAAGATAACTTGTTTAGAAATAAAAGTTGGAAATGGAGGGCAAGATATGAAGGGAATAATAACTCTAAAGGCTAAACGTTCTTATGTAATTTTTTACATGGATGATAAGCCAATAGCTAAAATAGAAAATCCTACTGACGGGGAATTGGGTGCTGCTCTTCTTTTATTAAACTTATT
>Ga0180301_10005108_pt1 | contig 10074 bp, 9 predicted proteins | sample GuaBasSediGuay16_FD_121797 | JGI IMG/M metagenome (GOLD analysis project Ga0180301, IMG submission 121797) | Subseafloor sediment microbial communities from Guaymas Basin, Gulf of California, Mexico - Guay16, Core 4569-2, 12-15 cm | ecosystem: Environmental > Aquatic > Marine > Hydrothermal... | reverse complement strand
TATTCTATAGTAATATTCATCGTACAACTTTTAATCTCTTCAGGATCAAGTTTCATTGGAATTCTGAAGGCGAGGACTGTTCCTTGATAGAGGGTATCGTATCCTCCATTAGTCGTAGCATAGGTGTATAAATTGTATTTATAGATTGTATATAATTCTGAGAGCGCAAATTTAAGCTTAATGTCTAAATCTTGAGCATGGACTAAGATCGTCTTCGCAGAAAATTCTTCATCTGTTAGAATATCCGATTGACTCTTATCGTATTTAAACAATATTTTATTTAAATCCCCTGTGAGGTAGAATGGAAATTCTGTGAGATAAATGAGCTCTACAGAATTCTCACTTTTATTTTTTACGTTAATGATAACTTTAATTTGATTTTTATCTTCAATTACTTCGAAGAATTTACTCACTCGGATTGGTACTAAATCAGCTCCACAAAGTACTTGTCCATCTGCGCTCAATCGTATATTGACGAGTTTTTCGGCTTGATTTATCTCTGTCTCATAATGTTTTTCTAAAAAATCACCCAAATCCCCATACCGATCTCTCTTTACATCTTCAAGAGTGACATCTTCTTCAACAAAATGATCGAAAAAGGCATAACGTCGCCATCGATCTACTATAAAATCTAAATCTTTTGTATAATATGCTTCTTTTCGACGTTGAAACGTATTTAGAATATTAATCGGTTTAGGTTTATAGTCCAATTCAAAAATAGATCCTGCATAGAATGGATGAAAATAGATATTAATTTGAGACGTTTCTAAAAGAATTTCGTCCCACCCATCTTTATCAATATCACAAGGACCAATGACTGGGGTAAGTTTTTGATGGCTCTCGCTTTCCCTTACGATAATCTTTTCAGCTTCTATCAAATAAGAATAGACATTGTGACGCATAAAAGCAAAATACACGCCACCAAATTGCCCATGCCAATAAGGATCATTACATTGTGCTTTATAAATTTCTCGTGCAGCCTTTTTAGTCTGTTCATTTCTTCCCCAATTTGCTTCTAAATACCGTAATTTGTCTCGAACCCAGAGCATTTTCTTGTGCATATTATTTGCTTCGTGATATTTGACAAGGAATTGCCTCCAGAACCCGCCTCGTAAGAATTTTAATATCTCTTGCGAATTTTCTAGTTTTTTTGCTTTCGCTTTCTTAATGAGATTTTCCAGCATGGTTCGCTCTGGGGTGGGAAGTACCCAGTATGACATTTTATCATATGAAGTAGTGGGTAAATAAATCAGTCCCCGTGGCTTATATTCTTTAAAATACTCTGAGAGGGTGAGGCTTCGACACCACGGCGTTTTCTCAACCATTGAGAATAGTTTATCCATCCAAGGTGTTCCATCATAACCTTCTTTATAGCAAATTTTATGGGTCGTGCCCCATAATCCATATTTTTCTGCATCATCGATGAGACAGATCAAGCGTTCAGGTTCGAGTGATAAGTTTTTCGATAAATAGTCAAATGTTTGCTCAACCGGTTTCCAAGGTGTAATATATCGCAAATGCTCATTGATGGGTACTACGTTTACTTTCGAGCCTTGCTCTTCTGTCACATAAGTATAGAACGTCTCTTCTTCTGAAAGCCCATTCATACGAAGGTGGTAATCATCGATAAAGATATATTTTATATTTGCTTCCTCAAGAATTTTTGGTAAATGGGGTTCCCAAACGCGCTCAGCAAGCCAAAATCCTTCAACATCTACTGAAAATAATTCTCTAATAAAATCTCTTAACAAAGTTATTTGTTGAAATTTGTCTTCATCGGGAATCATGGCAATTATCGGCTCATAATATGCTCCGCCTACTATTTCAACCTGTTTCCGATCAACTAGTTTCTTTAATAAATCGATATAATCTGGCTTATTTTCTACTAACCACTCTAATAAGTATCCAGAGAAATGCAACCCTACTTTAACCTTAGGATAATAATCCAACGTCTGGATTAAGGGACGATATGAAACTTTATATGCAACATCAATAATATGACCAAAATTGCCTACTGGTTGATGAAAATGAAATACAATGGGGAAATTTATCTTTTTTTGGGATGATGTGGCTTGATCCATTTTATCATCTCAAAGATACGATCTTTAACAATTTCTAGAATTTATAAGAATTACCTTCCTCTTTATAAAGGAAATGGGATTTGATTTCCAAACGAATATTCCTACTACTGCTATCTTCTATTCTAGAACCTTCAGCAGAAAAGTCGTGAGATATTGAATTTCAATGTTCCGATTATTTTTTCTACGTGCGTAATTGAGGTTAAAAGTACAAAAGGGACAAGATGTTACCAAAGAATCTGCCCTGCCTACCGCTTGATCTACCCGTTTCAAAGCCACTTGCACAGATAACTCTTTAAATCCTGCTCTAACGGCTGAATCCGCACCACAGCAATCTGCTGCCTGACGATTATTTAAAAATTCAACCAATTCAGCAGCCTTTTTTAGGATCTCTCTAGGGGCATCGTATTTTCCAAATTCCCGACTGAGATGACATGGATCGTGGTAAATTACTTTCTCACTCAATTTCTTAAATTGAATTTTTCCCGCTTTCAGCGCATCCGCAATTACATCTACGATATGCCTCACTTTGATTGATTTCCCTAACACCTCCGGATAAAACTTGGTAAAACAACGATAACATCCAGAACAGGAAACAATCAATTCTTTTACGCCGTGTGCCTTGAAAATTTCGAGATTCTCTTCAAAAAATTTCTTAGCACTCGCTACATCGCCCAAATCCATTAATGGACTTCCACAACAGATTTCATCTTTAATTACTTTAAAAGGAATTCCTATTTTTTTCAGAATTTGGACCGATGAATTTGCAATCTCTTTCATAAAATACCCAGGTAAACACCCTGCATAATAAAGGGTCGATGCTGTTTCATCGAATTCAAAATTTTCTGGCAAGTATTCCAACAACCGCTCTGGATCTCCTTTGACAGAGTTTTTTCGCTGTAAAATCCCATCTCTCAATCCTTGATGTCCAGCCAATAATTCATATCCTTGATTGAATAACTCCTCCCTTGCTTTCCCAATAACCTTCACAATCTTAATTTCTGAAGGACAAGTTACTTGACATTTTTCACATTTCGGACAATTATAGATGCTTTGAAATTCATCAGATGAAATTTTCTCTCGATTGAAAATTTTCCTCGCAATTTGTAATCTATAATAGGGCGCATCTATTTCTTTTTGGGTATAAGCATAAATTGGGCAACTTAAAGTGCATGTATGACAGTCAATACATTTGTCAATTTCTTCTATTAATTCCTGCATAGTAACCACGATTATCCGAATATGCAAGTCAATATTAATATTTTCGATCGCTGGTTACAAATTGTAGCTGTAGATTTATTAATTTGAAAGGTATCGTAATTTCGTACTCAATTTCAGTTAGATTATGAAGATAAAAAAGAATTAAAGCGGTGAATTTTAGATGGGTTTAAAAGAAACTCTTGAAACTTTTAAAGCTGATAACGCGAAAGGAATACGGAAATTTAATGTAAGAATCGAAGACAATGGTGCTATGTCCTTTAAAGTCAGTATGGGTGAAAAACCTCACGTTGTATTTACGGGATCTCCTCCAGGACTAGGCGGCGAAGATAAAGGCCCCTCTCCATTACTCCTAACTTTAGGGGTTATTGGAGCATGCATTGGAACTGTAATCAAATTCTGGGCACAAATAATGGACATAAAAATAGATAATATTGATATCTCTATGCGAGGCAATATTAATCTCTGTGGTATTTTCGGTATTGGGGATCATAAAGCTGCCTTTACGGACTTGAAACCAATAGTACGTATAACTACCAGTGAAGATAAGGCAAAGATCGATGAACTTCTGAAAAATGTTGAGGAACACTGTCCAGCATTCTTCCTCATAAGAGATGCAAATCCTATCGAATGGGATGTTAAGCTTAAAAGTTCTTAAATGGAAAGAAAAAAATTTATAATTTCTAACTTTTTTTATTTTTTCAATTTTTCGAAATTACGAAAATATCCATCTTTTTTAGTTTTCAAAAGCTTAATTGATTCAGGTTAAAATTAAGATTAATAAATATACCATTATCAAATTTCCTATAATTATACCCACATCTTTTATGTGTTTCCCTGGTACAGTTGGTCTTCGATAAATATACATGGGTCCTATTGGTACAATAATAAATGGAAAGAGATAATAATTGGCTAAAAGGATCATTGCTAAAATGCCCAAGATAATTGTGAGAATAGAAGCTGATATTACTATAATTTGAATTGTTCGTTGAGAAAATGTCTGAATCGCTTCTTGATCGATAGCTTCATGCACAACTTGTCCACTAAATGAAAACGTAAGAAATGTCGAAAGAAGAAGAATTTCCCCCCATGACATTGGCGTAGGAGGCGCCTGAATTCTAATCATTAAATAGGGAAAAACGATATGAGAAAACACTAAAATGAATTTATTAATGATTGCGTATTGCTTCAATTTTATACAATATCCTACTACAAGAATAATGGATAATAAGGCAAAAACGAGCGTAAGTGGCTCTAATAAAAATGTTTCGATCATAAGTGTAAATCCTAAAATAAATGATATAATGGCTATCGTCCCTAGCTCTTTTGTCGTATAATCTATATCTCTATCTTTATCAATAGCATCGTTCAGTAAATTTCCCGTAATTCCAATAAAACTCCAACCAAATATAATGCCTAAATAGTTTTGGATATCCAAATCATTGATATAAATTGCAAGAATACAAGGCACCACTACTGAAAAGAGGTAATCTAGCCGTAATAGACTAATTCGACCTGTTTCCATTTTTCTTTCACAATGATCTTATTTTTTGATCAGCTATCTCCATTCTATTTTTGAATCTATCTTAATAAAATTTATTTTCTCATTTTCGAATCTTCTATAAAAAAAAGAATAGGAGCTAACTATAATGGTTAATAAAAACGCATTGAAGCGGGTTCTTCTCGAAATTCTAATAATGACAATTATCTTAGGTGCGTTTGTTGGAATCTGGTTCATCAATAAAATTGGTCCATGGCAATCTTGGAAATATTTAAAGCCCCCTTACCTTAGCTGGACAGACGATACTTCTACTACCATCACTATAAGTTTCCAGACACCCGTAAATGTTTCCACTATTATTCAATATGGTACAAGCAAGAATTATACTAATTTTACCACTACTACAAACAAACAATGGCATAGTATTACCTTGACGAATTTACAACCATCCACCACCTATTATTATCGCATCAGTTCTCCTAATTACAATTACTCTTATATGAATGTGGATTATTATTTTACAACAGGTCCAAGCTCAGCTGAAACATTCCGATTCGTTGTTTATGGTGATAATCGTCCTGACAACTTTGGACGATGCGCTAATGAGAAGATAGTGAGTGAAATCATTAATTATCGTCCCGACTTTGTAATCAATGTCGGTGATATCGTTCTGGATGCCACAGGGAATGCAAATGGCCAATGGGATCGACTCTTTTATGAATGGCGTAATCTAGCTCCCTACACGCCTCTCATGATTGCTTTGGGAAACCACGAATTCTATGAGGATTCTAGCCCAGGGGAAGCAGATAATGGAGCTTACTGGTTGCAAACGTTTCATTTCCCTAATACAGAGGTATATTACTCTTTTAATTATAGCAATGCCCATTTCATTTGTCTGAACCTCTCTATAGACGAACATCGCGTTCTTCCTGGAAGTCCTGAATACACGTGGCTAATCAATGATCTAGCAAAAGCGAATTCCAGTCCTACTATCGATTGGATCTTCGTCTTTTTCCATGTCCCGCTCTATTCCTCAGGTAGCCACAGCTCGAATCAAGAATTAATCCACGACCTTGAGAATATATTTGTCAATTCAGGAGTAGATGTTGTTCTTCAAGGGCATGACCATCATTATGAACGCATTTACATCAATAATATCTATTATTTCGTTTTCGGCGGCGGCGGTGCTGAACAAGAAGTTTGGCTTGCCACTAATCCGTGGTCGCAACATGCGGAAATTGCAGTGCACTATGGTGCTTTTCAAATCGATGGAAAAACCTTGACTATGCAAGCTGTCCGTGTCGATGGCTATATCTTTGACGAATTAACCATTACTAAATCGTGAGGTGAATAATAATGAATGTCGTGAATTATGGATATTTTCTTTTCGGCATATTTATTTTCTGTTCTTGGCGTCTCTTCCACCATATTAATTATTTTAAACGAACTCCAACGCCCGTACCTGGGAAAAGCTCTGTCACCTTCTTTACATTTGGTGCTATCTACTTCTTAGTCCTTATAAATCTCTTTCAAAACATCGACTTGACATATGGCTACGATTATTTGACCTTGCTTCCCTCCGTGCTAATCATTCTAGGATTAATCAATTTTTGGGGTGAATCTTTCATAGCCCCTACAAAAAATTACCTGTTCGCGCTTGGACTTGGAGTTCTCATTGGAACGGCTTCTCTTGGCATATCTTATTTCGCTTTCCTTAATGCAGGAATTCCTTTCATCTCTGGATTCATTGAATTGATCCCTTACTTATTAGGTCTTATCATTGGCGTTATCGCAGGTAAATTAATTTATGTCTTCTTTTTAAAACGTCGATATCCTAATTGGAATACCCCTCTCTGGCAAATCAATAATTTATGGCGAATTATCAATCATACCGCCTTCCTTTTTTCTCTCTTAATCCTCGCGGTTCTCGAAGGACTACTTCAAATGGAATCGAATAGCCTAATTTATCTCTTTATATCTTTCTAATTCTTTTTATTTATGCCACTTTCTTCTTGAATTTGAGACTTAATCCTTTAAGTAGTTCTCCTTTCTTTCTATAACGAATCTGGTTATTTTCCTTTACTGTTCGAATTGCATCGCTCTTAATTAAAAAGTTGAGTGCAAGCCAAATCTTAGCAGGCGAAATATTGATCCCAAACTTTTCTTCATACATCTTTTGAATCTCTGGAATGATAAGAATCTTACTGGTTGATTCTATTACTTCATAAACATTCTTTATATGGTTCATTTCTTCTAAAATTTCATTAAAATTTTCAAACGCTGTCAATTCGACGGGTATCTTCGGATTAAGGTTAGGATACATCGCTAAAAATGCCTCAATGATATGTTCTAATATTAATTTTCCTTGTAATTCATCATCATCTTGATCAAACCATGTTGTAAAACATAATTTGCCCTCTATTCCCATTAAAATCATATGACGATGCATATTAATTGATTTTATCTCGCCCTCTCCCAATTCCTTCGCAAAATTGGAGAATGCTGATAAAAAACCTGAAACTATATTCGGATCCTTGCCTTCTCCTTCCTCCATGTGCGAATATACCATAGTGCCATGTATCCAAAAGATTATTACATTTCTAAGCATCCAAACACTTCGGCAATATTCAGTAATTTAACTTTAAATAGCTGCCAAGCCCGATCCACATAAAAATCGTGCCTACAATTCCTAAATCTACTCCAAAAAGGGGAATCATAACCGATTCCGCATCAAGTAAGATTCCCACCGAAAAAATCAATAAACTAAATAACATTAACAAAGATTTTTTCCGAAGTATTCCAGGTGATTTAATCGCTATATATAAATACAGAATGAAAATCTCACCTCCTAAAAGAAGATATAAGGGAATATTGAGCTGACGGGCTAATGGAATATCAACAAAAATTATTAATATCGTTCCAATTACTCCAATTCCGGAAAAAACGTATTTTGTTTTCACAAAATATGTCTCAACAACCAACGTTATAAAAATCAAGGCAATCATTGAAGCACCAACTGCTAACTTCCAAAATATATTATATATATCTGAATATTCGACCTGAAAATCTGTTATTAAGAAAAATATTCTCTGAAGACTTGCCATAAATGCAAACATGGCAATCCCCAGTCGAAAATATCTCTGGCTCTTCAATTCATCTTCTGTTCTTTGTCTCTTTATAAATACTATTCCAGCAAATATCAAAAAACAAGTAAAAGCCACCTTAATCCAAAACTCAGCCCAAAATAATATATCTGACAAAGGTATATCACCATACATTTTGAATTATTAATTAATTGCATTATGAATTGTCTTTTTTATAAATTTATGCATTTAATAGTTCCCTAATCGCCTTGAATTTTAATTAAAACAAAAATAGAAAGGCTTAAAGTCTCATACAAAAAAAAGAAGTATATTTGAAAATCTTATTTAACAATTTCGTAGCATTCATCACGGAATTCCTTTAAGAAAGTGGCAACAGTTATGACCATATCTTGCAATTCTGATTCATCAAGATCAACTGCGCTTCTATCTACCATAAGCACAATATCTCCATCACTGGCAATTCCAAATTTGGCTTCCCACATCCGCATTTGCAATCTTAAAAGGTAGTTATATAATTTGCATTCATTTTTCGTTGGTTTGTTCAAGAATAAGCAGCCTACTTGAATTCGCGGCGGAATATCTCCCTTCCTTTCTTGATAAATTATATTTATTTGCCATCCAATTCCCTTATAACTTTGTAAAAATTCCATTCACCTTTTTTTTCTTTCTTTAAAGTTTTCGATATCATTGGAATCATTGGATTGATTCTCTTTACAAGATCGTCACGATACGCGTATTTGGTATGGAAAGGACAGGTAGAACGTGCTCTTAAAAAATATGAAAAAGAAGGAGATCGGAAAAGTTATGCAGAATGTTTAATGGTCATGGGACAATTATATCATGGAATAAAGAAATTTGAGCAAGCCCAAGATTATTATTTAAGTGCATTAGAAATTTTCAAAGAACTTCTTTATGATGATGGAAAATTATTAGCCTATTATGTAATTGGATTGACTAATGAGGAACTTCAGAAATTTACTTCAGCCGAGGAGTATTACCTCACTGGACTTGATTTAGCAAAAACGCGGAATGACTGGGAGATCGCTCATGAATTTGCATTATGTCTGGCACATTTATACGATTTGCAAGGAGTGGAAACCAAAGTAAATGATTTTTATCTTGAAGCCGATTCTATTAAAAATTCATATCTTTAATATATTAAAACTCTAAGCGCTTTAACGTCGTGAAATGTCGGTTTTACGACGGTAATTAATTGCATGAAAGAAATCATAGGTGCTTTTATCTTATAAAGAATGAAGTTTATTTAGTATTTTCTTTATAATTCCTGCATTATGTATATAGATCTTTTATGATTCTTTTACCAAAATAACGATACTCTCTTTATGCATAGTTTTTCCTTTTAACCCTTTGATATTGGAGGGCGAGTTTTCCCATGGCATTCGTTTTGAGGGGATATTCCGATAAAAAGTTTTCACATGTGTGAAATTCAGGTGGTTTCCCAATTCGATGATGATTTGGTCAGTGGGTATTTGATAGCCACAAACCGTCCTATTTCCGACCACAAAGCAACAGTGGGCGCGGTGTTTTAAAACATCATACATTTTTATAAGGCACTCATTGAAATCAATGAAAAAATTTTTTAATTCTTTACTTCGCTTGGGTTTCTTTGCATCGATTAATTGAATAATTTCATTTAAGGTGGGTGATTCTAATTCAATTTCTTTTCGTTTCTGATTTCCTCCTAATAGTTGATTATCCAACCCCCTGATATTTTTATACCCAAGGAACTCTAATGATAATCGAGAAAATTGCCCATAGGCGACTGTGGTTCGACTATCTCCGTAAGGGGGACTTGTAACGAGTAGATCAATTGAATCTGAGGGTATTGGCATGTCTTGAGTTCTACATAGGTGTAATTCTTCTTTTTTGGGGACATATTTCTGATTACAAACGGTGTAATATTGCCGCATCATCTCAATAGAATTCTTTAAATTATTAAAGAAAATTGCTTGTACATCAGGATGGAATTCCTTTAATTTCTCTTTTTTCATCCTATACAATTTAAATTCGCTATTTCTCGTGTTTGAAACAAGCCGAACTGTATTCGAGAAGACGATTTTTAAAAAATCGCCGATATCTGGCGCCTTTTGGGTAATTTCATCAATTTGGTACAAAATTTTTGTAAGATCTTGAATAACATACTCCTTAAACC
>Ga0180301_10005107_pt1 | contig 10075 bp, 15 predicted proteins | sample GuaBasSediGuay16_FD_121797 | JGI IMG/M metagenome (GOLD analysis project Ga0180301, IMG submission 121797) | Subseafloor sediment microbial communities from Guaymas Basin, Gulf of California, Mexico - Guay16, Core 4569-2, 12-15 cm | ecosystem: Environmental > Aquatic > Marine > Hydrothermal... | reverse complement strand
TGCGCTAAACGGAACCCTGAAGCCCCCCGCCTTCCACATCTTCCAGACGGCCCTCGCGAGTTTGCGGGCCCTGCGCTCGTCCACCCCAATTTTTTGGAACAGCCTGAAGAAGTCGTGCGGGCCGGCGCGCCTTATTCTCACGACCGCCCCTCCGAACGAGGCGTACAGCGCGCCCCGTTTCTCGTAGATCGACAGCACAATGTGCCCTTCCATCAGATCTCCTCCAGGCGTTTGCACTTCCTGCACTCGACGAACTCCGAGTAGTGTCGCAGTCCGCCCGGCAGTTTGAACGTCACGGCGATGACGCTCACTCCTTCGTTGCCGCAGAACGAACACCTCGAGCCCGTTATTTCGTATTTGCGTTCCACTTTCGCAACCGGCCACGGAATTGTGTCCACGGTTCTGCCGCAGCACGCAGAGCACAGGTCCCAGAAACCGCAGGCCTTCCGCCCAAGCGCACAGTACTTCAACTCCACTTTCCTGCCGGTGAAGCACTCTCGCAGCAGCCTGACGAGTTTCTTGACGGCATAGTACATCCGCGCGCAGTGGCCCTTGAGCGCTCTCGTGAACTGCCACACGTCCGCCGCGCGCATGGTCTCCGACAGGGCCTTCCTGAACGTCTCGATCGAGCGGCCGACCACCACCTTCCTCGAGAAGCCGTGAACGTGCGGCAGGATGTTGCGCGCCTCGCCGATCAGTTTGCTGATGAGCAGCGCGCACGCATGTTTGTACGCAGTCAAACCAATAGGGTGCTGCAGCGCTTCGTTGAGCAGCCTCTCTAGGATCAGCTCCGCCTCGTCCAGACGGTTCGAGTTTGGGCGGGCGCCCGCCGCCTCGAGCAGGTTGGTGGCAACCTCCGCAACGCCCATGCCCGAGAGGTCGAAGAGCGCCTCGACGTATCCGAGCAACCGGGCCTTCCGAAACTCGAGCTCCATTTCCGCGAAAACCACCGTCCCCGCCCCGCTCAATCGACCTGTCTGGGCGCGGCCGCGAGTGCGCGCGCGGCCACCCTCCGAACGGAGAGTGAAGCTTCGCAATTTAAGCCTTGCGGAACTGTTACGGGAAAGGCAAACTTAAATGCGCATTTGGATACTTTGCCCATTTTGATGAAAACTCCTCCAAGATCTGCCCGTTCTGTTCGGGTCGCATGGCGACCTATGCGGACAGGTCGATTGCTCACAAATGCTCACCTCCGCCGAACCCCTTATCCTGATAGAACCTGTACTTGGCCATCGTCCTTATGACCGCCCCCGCCTCTTCTGGCGTCCTTGCGAGCCTTGCCACCCTGACCGCGTCCCTGACGTCCCTGAAGCCGTTCCTTATAAGTTCGTCCGCGATCGCCTCCGCGAGCCCCCGCTCCCTGCCCTCCCGCATCATCAGCACCCTTACCATGACCTCCCTGAGCGTCCTGTCGTCGTACGGCGGCAGCTCGAGCTTCATGAACCTCGAGAGCAGCTCCGGGGGTATTCTCGAGGCGGAGTTGCACGCCGCCGCCACCATGCACTCGAGCCTCATCCTCCTGACGCGCCCGTACTTCGTCTCGCACACGATCCCCGTCTCCATGAGGGAGAGCAGCGAGCTGAAGTCCGCCGCGTCCATCTTGTCGAGCTCGTCTATCAGCAGTATCCGGGGGCGGTAGTCGAAGAGCACCGCCGTTATGCCGGCCTTCGTGCTGCTGCCGCCAAGTGCGTAGAAGGATCCCGGTATCCTGGCAAGCTCGAGCAGCAGCGCCGTCTTGCCGCTTGCGGGCGGCCCGATCAGCAGGAAGTGCACCGGTTTCTCCGCCCTGAGCGCCATCGCGAACAGCGCCTTTATGTCGTCGTATCCCACCACGGTGTCGAAGAGGTCTCGCGGTATTTCGGACGGGCTTGGGGGCCACGGCCACGCCCGCCCCTCCTCTGGCGCGCCGCCCGTTATCCTGCCCTCCTCGTAGAACCGCACAATGCGGCGAACCTCCTCCGGGTCCGCGAGCCGGTATATCGTGTACCTGTTGGACCTGTACACGATCTTCACCAGGCCCAGGCGCCGCAGCTTGATCATCTCGTGGGGCATCGCGTCAACTTCCCACGCCTCGAAGTGGCGGTCTCCGAACTTTTTCTCCTTTTCGTTCTCCACTTCCAGAGCTTTCTTCAGTATTTCCACAAGTTCGGGAGTAAGTTCGCGTTCCAAATTCCCCCGGCCCACCGGCATCCCCCCGATCGGGCCTCCCTGACAGCCTGGCAACCGCGAAGGCGACCGCGACCATCAGAAGCACCGCAAGAATCAGCGCCCACAGCCACCCCGCGCTCTCAGACAGCTTCAGAACAGCGGCCGCGAAGGCGATCGCGGCGGCGATCAGCGAAGCAATGTCCGCCAGGTCGTCCGCGTCCATCACTCTTCACCCCCGTGCCGCGGCGCCGCCGCTTCGAACACGTGCGGCGGGAGCTTCGCGATCGCGCGGGCGATTCTGCTGGCGAGGTTCTCAATCTCGAACGCGAGCCTCTCCATTTCGGCGGCCACGGTGTCGGCCCTGGCCGCGAGCCGCGACAGCGCAAGTATCTCCCCCACGGCGTGCGCCACGAAGGGCGGGCAGTCCGCGATGTCCATCTCCGCAAGCGCCGCCCTTAGCGCGGCGGGCTTCAGTGACGGCTTCAGCACCATCCTCCCCCCCGCGTACCTTATGTCCACCCGGAAGTCTCCAACCTCTATAGTGTGCCTCCACGCGATGCCGGGCTCCTTCTCCCCGCCCTTCCCTCCCGCGGGCGCCCTGCCCGTGCCGAAAAAGTGGACGAGCCCGGGAAGACCAGCTGCCGCCGCGCCCCACGCCCCCGCCACATCTTCAATCCCCAGCGAGTCCTTCACCCGCTCGCGGATTTCCACGAGGGCCGCCACCGCTCTCGACAACTTCTTCAGGGCTTCCTCTAGCTTTTTAGCGCTCCGCCTCAGCACCGCCCTCGCGCTTTCCAGCGACATCGCCTATCCAAACCTCCAGTTTGCCGATCGGAGCGAAACCAACCCTCTGCGCGGCCCTCCTGCCTCGCGCGAACACAACGATGGTGGGGACGTGCGCAAGCCCGAACCGTTTTGCGAGGACGGCGGCGTCCCTCCTCGGCATCCTGTTCAGCACCGCCTCCGCGACCGGCACGCCCGCTATCTCTGCCCGGTTCTCGAGCTCCCTGCGCAGTCTCATGCACGCGGGGCAGTGCGTCGTCGAGAACACCACGACGCAGTCCCCGTTCTCCGCAACGAACCTCTCCAGATCCGCGGCGCTCTCGAGCACCTTCATGCCGACCCAGACCCCCCGAACGAGTATGGTGTTCCGCTATTAATAGTTTTTGTTCCGCAGAACTTTCAGCACCACGAGGTACTTGGGTTTCCGCCCCCGGTGCAGCCGCAGCGCTTCGGACTTCCACTCTCTCGCATCGCCGAACCCGCTTATCGGCAGGAACCTCTGCAGGTGCTCGTCTGTCCAGTTGTCGATAACCCTGACAACTAGGGCCCTTGCTCTCTTGGCCCTCTTGTAGTCCGGAGGGCAAAGCTTCAGTGAAACCACTGAGCCTGGGACGTACTTGTAGTTTCTTAGCGTCGCGACGTACTCGGCGCCGCTCATTATGTAAGACACCACCCTCTTGTGCGTGAACCTCACCTCATCACCCCCGAACGGGGCGGGGGCAGAAACGCATAGTGTTGCATTCGTTGCTTTCATGCACTTCTGCAACCTCAACGGATCAAAGGTAGTAGCTTGCCCGTTTCTCGTACTTGTCGAACGCGTTCGCGAGCTTCCTCAGCAGTTCGCACATCCTGGGCACCGCGTTTTCGAAGATCTCGACAACGCCGGGGGGCGCGCTGTCGATGCCGCGGAGTTCGCGGCCCGGGGGCCTGCCGCTCATGTGTGCGACCCCGGCGCGCCTCCTCCCGGTCGCCGTGTCCAGAAACACCGTTATCTCTGAGGTCGAGTCCACCACGACCGCCAGCGCCACGGGTATGCCCATGAACGTGCCGCACTCCGGGCACTTCATCTGGGGGTACACCGATCTCTGCACGAACTCCGCGATCGCGCGCTTCCACTCTGAAATTTTTTGCGGCAGGGTGTCCGCGTCGAAGTAGACGTGCCCGCACCTCCCGCAGACATACCACAGTGTGACCGCCGGCACCGGCAACACTGAAGTGCGCGCCGAGCTCCTTATTATGCCCCACAGCATCTCTTCGACCGCGTCCGCCGCCTCATCCAGGGCCCTGGCCAGCTCCTCATCCACCCGCCGTCCCTCCGAGCGCGAAGGCCGCTACACTATGTACTCGTTGGACCTCTTGGCCTCCTCGATCGCGAGCTTCTCGAACTGCTCGAAGAAGTCCGAGAGCAGCGGAACGCCGATCGCCGAGAGTATGACTTCCCTGTCGTCGATCCTCCACTCCCTAACAACCCTCCTCCATGCCCTCTTCCTCCTGGACCTGCGGCTCCCTCTTCGCTTCTCGATCCTGCCTATGCGCGCCCACGCGTCGCCGGCGGTGGTGCTCACGACCTGCACGAGCGCGTCGAACTTCTCGTTATTCGCCTCACCACCCCTGAGGACGTCCGACGCCCTCAGGGTCTTCTCGCAGACGTACTCGAAGCCTATCGGGATCGTCGGCATGCCGCACTCCGCGCACACCAGCATGAACCCCGCCACCGCGGTTATGAAGTTCCTGAGCGCCTCCTCGAGCCCCCCAGCAGCCCGGTGCACCCTGCCCCTGGCGTGGCCTATCAGGCCGCAGTTCGGGCAGAACACCACAAAGGTGACAAACGGGGTGCCGATGCTGGCGTTTTTGATGGCCTTCTTCCACTCGCCCCACAGATCGCCGAATATCTCCGGGGCCGCTTTCCTAACGAGCGTTTTTACAGCCGACACCATCTTCTTGGCACGATCAGCGGCGGCGCTCACAACAGACGCCCCCCGAAATGACAGCCGCGCCCCGCTTCCGTCATTCTGTCCAGCTCGCGCGTCGTGATCCTCTGCCAGGCCTCTATTCCGAGCTCGCCGCGGAACCTCGTGAACCTGCTGTCCAGCAGCCACACGGTGGCTTCGTCGTCCTCCCTCCTCACCGCCCGCCCGATTGCCTGCCTCGCCGCAAGGGACGCGGGCACGTGGTAGGCGTACCGGAACGGATCCCGCCCCGTGATTTTCCTTATCATCTCGCTCTTGATCCTCATGTACTCCGAGACCTCGGGGTACGGGACGCCCGCGAGCACCACGTGCCTTATCAGGGACCTGCCGTTTCCGTCCACTATCTCCACGCCCTCTGTCAGCTTCCCGCCCGCAACTGCGTGAACCACCGTGACGTCGCCGCGCACCGCCATCGCGGCGATGTCGGTTATCTTCGACCTGGCGGCCCTCTCCTCCTCGACGAACGCGCCATCGCGCAGCCCCGGCTCTTGCGAGAGAACCTTTCGCATGAAGTCGTAGCTTGGGTACACCACGAGCCTCACGCCATCGTTGCGCGTCACGTCCAGAATTTTGGCAATGGCTCTTGCCATCCTCGGGATCATCTCGTCCCTCTCCTCGTACCGCGACGTCAGGTCGGCGAACAGTATTGCCCTCTTGCGCCCCCAGGTGCCCGCGCCCCTGTCCGCGTCGAAGAACCTGCACTTCACGCCCCACACCTTCTCGAGGTGGTCCGTCGGCGGCATCGTCCCCGACATGAAGAGCACCGCGCCGAACGCCTCGTAGAACCTCCGCACCGGCACGGTCGGCAGCATCATGCGCAGCCTGACTCCTCTGGGGTGCGTGAACAGCTCGGAGTTCGGCACGTCCACGTACCTGTACAGCCTGAGCACCCTGGACAGCGCGGAAATGTCCCGCCTTATCTCCTCCCTCTCGCGCCCCCTCGCGCCGAATATCTGTATGGACAGCAGACCAATGACGTCCTCGATCGCGAGCTCGTTTATCTGCGGCCTCGGCAGTTTGTCCTTGGGTATGTGTTTCTCCTCGGAGGAGGCGGCCTTCTTGAGCCACGAAATCAGGGGCTTCAGTTCTCTCGCGTCGTCGTCGAGCCCCGACTCGACGAGCACCGCGTGCGCCCGGCTCGCGTCGTCGGCCGTCAGAGTTGTTGAGTACAGGTCCGGGACGCTCTTCTCGACGTTGTGCGCCTCGTCAACAACCGCGAACGACGACCGGAGCGCGAACGGGTCGTCGTACAGCCCGGCGATCACGTTAGACCTCCACGTGAAGCCGTAGGGGTACGTCAGGGCCACGACCTCGGCGCGCGGTATTGCCGCCTTCAGCGAGTAGTACGGGCACTTCCTCAGGTCCTTGGCGTACTCCACAAAGTCCCACCCGGAGGATATCGCGTCGAGCACCTCGTCGGGCGGCAGCGCGCTTCCGAACAGCGGGCACGCGCGGCACGGGTTGGCAAACTCCCCGCCCTCTGACAGGGCGCCCTTCGCGCTCGGGTTGGCGCACAGGTCCTCCTTCGCGTACAGGTACGCCACCCTGAACGGCAGCTCGAACTTCCGCACGTCCCTGACGTACGGCTCGTACTCGTTTCTCGTCCTCGTGAACACGAACATTCTCTCGACGCCGTGCTCCAGGGAGAGCCTCCAGAACGCGTGCAGGACCGCGAGCGTCTTGCCGCGCCCGGTCGCCATCTGCAGCGCGAGTATCCTCGAGCCCGACGCGACGGACTCGACGATCCAGTCCGACGCCCTCTTCTGGTGCGGCCTCAGCTCCACCATCTTCACGCCCCCCGATCGAGGAACTTCTCGAAGGCCTTCGCAATTTTTGCGCCCGGCGCCGGCGCAACGGCATCCGCGGCGCCCCGCACAACTCCGGAGCGCGACAAATCCCCCACCGTAAACACGTTCGCGCCCTCCTTCTTAAATCCTTCTGTTTGAGAGGTGCAGCGCGCTTCGCGCGTGCCGCCCCCGAACGGGCGGGCGGCCTACGTCAGCGCGAGCATCGCGGTCAGGTGCGCCCTTATCACGTCGTGCAGCAGACACACGCGCGTGACCGCGGCCCAGCAGCCGCCCTCCCCTGACTCGATGCGCCAGAAGTGCCTTCCCACCTTTCTCGCGCGCAGCAGCTCGTCGGCGGTGACAGTACACAGCGTGTAGGAGCGCCCGTGCCCCGGCCTCTCGGCGACGAGCGTCACGCGGTCCGGGAAGTAGACGCTCCTGAACACGCGGCACCCGAAGCCCTTCAGCTCGAACCGCTCGACGAGGCGGTTGTTGATCTTCATGTACGATATGAGCCTCCCCCTCTTCGTGAGAACCCTCGTCACGACCCTGCGGTGCGACAGGACGCCGGCGTCGACAACCGTCCTCTCCGCGACCAGCAGGCAGTCAGAGGAGCGCCGCGGCCGACCTGAACTGCTCGAACACGTCCCCACGCACGCACACCTCCACATACCATTTCTCCTCCCCGCGGTCCAGACGGGACGACGTCTTAATTACGTAGTACTTGCCCACCTTCTTCGCGCCCAGCAGGTCACCCCTGCTCAGGTAGAACACCGCCGTGGTGTTTGAAAACTCGGGCGGGAACCCGATCACGAGATTTATGCCGTCGCGGAACCTCTTAACCTCCACAAATGCGGCACCGGCGTACGTCTTTCTCTCCTCAAGCGTTCCGTGTTGCGCGTGCTCGCCGCGGACGATCTCGGCCACGACCCGCCAGGCGCGCTTCCCCCCCAGAGGCTCCCTGTAAAGGCGGTACACGCGCACGTTCCTGCAAACTACCTTTCCCTTCTCTCCCCACGGGCCGTGCCCCCACACGCTGCAGTCGACGTCCACGACGAGCACCACCGGTCTCTCGTCACTGCTCGGACGCAAGCCTGCGGACGGCATCCGGCACTCCCTCCGGCCTGCACACCTCGATCCCGTGCTTCCGCGCGATTTCGATGACGTGTTCCGGCATTGGCCTGTTCGGGACGACCAGCACGACCCCGTGCGCGGGCATCGCCATCAGCTCGACAACTTCGTGCAGCCGGACCGTCCTGTGCAGCCTGACCAGCACCGCTATCCTCTTGCCGTTCGTTTTGACGAAGAAGCTTATGTACGCCTTTTTCCTGTTCCTGCAGACAACGACGCCCCCGCGCTCGAACGACATCCCCGCCTCCCGCAGCGACGCTTCGACCTTCTCCTCGATCGTCCTGATCCTTTCGAGATACCTCTCGGAGGGCACCAGCACGGGAACCACCCCCCGAACGGGCGGAATCATGCCAGCGCCGCGTGCGCGGAGAGCGCCGCGACGATCTCCGCCACCTCCCCTGGGAGCTTCTCCGCCACCGGCCGGATTTTCTCGTACAGTGTTCTGGCGGTCGCGCCCGGCATGTGCGCCAGCGGACGCCACACGATGTTGCCGGGCGCAACAGCCAAGTACAGCGCCCCGTTCGAGGCGGTTTCGTCCCTCATGCTGGTGTACACGACACCGTGCGGCGGCGCCTTCCTCAGCACGTATATGACGTTGTCGAACGCCCTGACGATTAGACTGTCGAAGTACGCCATAACCCCGCCGGATTCCAGCAGCCGCCTGAGCATTTGCTGCGAGCGGGCGCGCGGCGAGTTCACGATCCTCTCAACGACTGCGGCCTCTTCCCACATCGCCTTTCTGGCGGCCGCGATGCCTTTCTCCGGGTTCTCGACAAGTGCGTTCAGTGCCCTTTCGACGGCGCGCCCGGCGGCCACCACCGCGCCGGCGTACCCGGCGCCGCAGGCCTCGGGGTTCGCCGGCAACAACAGCTGCTCCGCCGCCGACAGCACCTCGTGCAGGTGCTTCATGAAGGTCTTTCTCTTCGGGCCGTTCGCCACCCTGAGCACCTTTTCGCAGAGTTCTACAGGAATTGCCGCGAGCACCTTTTTCGTCCGTATCAGCCCGCGGTCCAGCGGGAACTCTATAGTCACCCCGCCGCCAAGCTCGAACGAGAGCCTCGCCCTCCCGTCCCTGTGGTCCCGGGCGAGGGAGAACTTCCACCCGCTCATCGCAATCCCTCCGAACCGCCGCCTCGCGCCAAAATCCCCAGAACCGCCGACAGCAGCGCTTCCGCGTCCAGCGTTACGACCAGCCTGTTCGCAAACGCCCGGACGGTCATGTGAACCGCAAACAGCGCCCTGTTCACGCGAACCACGGAGCCGTCACGGGACACCCCGACGAGGAACTCGCCCTCCCCGCGCCACTGTTCCTCCTTTCCGAGGTACAGCGGGAAGCCGCCGCCGCCGCTCCAGAAAACGAGCGCGTCCGGGGAAACCTCGACGGAGTTTACCGCCCACGAAATTCCGCCGCGCTCGAGCACGAGTTCGTGCCCGAACCCGCCCCTCCGCGACCCTGTGGGCCTCACGACGATCCTTTCCGCCACCCCGTCCCTTATCTTCTCGGCCAGAACTATCATCAAAACGGCCCTCCGATCGTCACCCGCGCGTTTCCCACCCCTTCGAACTTGAGAGCACCATCCTTGCAAAGTCGCTTGCCCGGACCCACGTTGGGCACCCCCGCCCCAGGGCGAACATCGACTCGTGGAGTAGCACCACGTTCTCGTGAAGGATGTAGCGCGCGGTGCCGCGCTGCCACACATAGTAGCGCCCGCGCTTCCCGCCCCCAATCACGGGGAACACCATAACCGGGGCGGGCGACCACCCGAACGACGCGAACTCGACGCAGTCCTCCCTGAATATCACCGCAAATACCGGGAACGTCCTGTTCCTTCCAAGCACCCACACGCTCCTGCCGGCGAGAACGACCGCGTTCCTGCGCGCGGGCGCGCGGAACGAGGCAAGCAGCGTTGGGCGGTGGGGCAGGCTGACCAGGTCCCCGGCGCGCGTCACCTCGAGTGTCAGGACGGAGCCCGGCGTCACCAGCACGCAGGTTGCGGGCTCGCCCCGGGGCGCGAATATGTACGCCGACAGGCCCCCGTTTCCCCCGTAAACTGCGGCTTCAACGCCGTCAACCGCGTCGGCGGCCCTCTTCTCCAAACTCGCTCCCAAAACCCTCGAGACGATGGCCGCCACCTTTTCCGGGCGCATCACGATCCCCCTCTTTACTTCCCGAAACCGCACTTAAAACTCTTGCCATTTTACCGGTCAGAACGTTTCTACCCCCCCGACCGTCAGCACAAGGAGGCGGCCGCCTCC
>Ga0180301_10005106_pt1 | contig 10076 bp, 11 predicted proteins | sample GuaBasSediGuay16_FD_121797 | JGI IMG/M metagenome (GOLD analysis project Ga0180301, IMG submission 121797) | Subseafloor sediment microbial communities from Guaymas Basin, Gulf of California, Mexico - Guay16, Core 4569-2, 12-15 cm | ecosystem: Environmental > Aquatic > Marine > Hydrothermal... | reverse complement strand
TTTACACACAAGAATGTTAATTGCTTTTTAAATCTTAATTATCTATTGCTCATAGGAAATTTTGGTAGCTTTTCCAGTATTCATAGCCTTGAGAATAGCTTCGCAAGTTCTTAAAGCGATTAACCCATCCATACCGGTTACGGCGGGTTTTTCTTCGCCCAGAATAGCCCTTACAAAATTCTTGTCCTGTTCTAATAGAGGCTCCCTATAGGTTATTTTAGGCACAAATATTCCATCTTCACTCAGGATAGTCACTTTATGAAGATCATAATCGATAATAAAGACAGCATTCGAGCCAGTGATCTCCATCCTACGTATCTTAAAGGGTGTTAACCAATTAGCCTCGATCAAGGCATGTAGAGTTTCTCTCCCTGCAGCATATTCAAGGAAAATCGCTACATGATCCTCGTATTCATGAGAAACAGCTCCTCCTCTCGCATAAGCTATGATGGGATCTGCCTCGAAGATGTACCTTATCAAATCTATGTCATGAATCGCTAGATCTCTCACAACACCTACGTCGTGAGGCCTATTTGGCCACAAACTTGTTCTCTTAGCAGATACTACCAGGGGTTTCCCAAGTTTATCAATATTAGTTTTCACGAATTGCGTGGCTGGACTGTACCTTAATAAAAAACCAACCATTAGAATTAGTTTCTGCTCCAAAGCCGTTTTTACGAGATCAAAGGCTTGTTTCGCACTTTCGGTTAATGGCTTTTCCACTAGAACATGTTTTCCATGATCTAAGGCTTGTTTTGCTTGTTCGTAGTGAAGCTTTGTTGGAGTAGCCAGTATTACTCCATCCACTTTATCACTAACTAGTACGCTTTCGTAGTCTGTGGTCCATTCATGACCAAATCTCTTAGCTATTAGTTTAGCCCTCGATTCATTTATATCTACCACATAGACATTATCAATCAAACCCTCAGCTCTCAAAAAACCTAGGACTCGAGCGTGGTTCTGTCCCCACCCGCCTACTCCAACGATAGCGACGCCTACCAAGATACTGGCCTCCGAACGAATCCGTAAGGATAAAGTAAGAAAGAAACGAAAAATACTATTTGAAGATTTTCGAAACGCAGTAGCAAAAACTCATACAGCAATAAAATGGGGAAAAATGAATTCAATGATTCTCTAGAAGATCCCTGAAGCTATATTTATCTTATATATCCCAGTTCTCGTAGTTTTTCCATAATTTTCTTAGCCCCTTCCTCTGGAGACTCCTTCTCAGTATCCACTACTACTTCGGGAGAGAGAGGCTCCTCATATGGGTCATCAATTCCCGTCATGTGTTTTATTTTACCCTCTAAAGCCTTTTTATAGAGACCTTTGGGATCCCTCTTCATCGCTGTCTCGAGGGAACATTTAACATAGACCTCTATAAAGTCTCCTATTGTTTCTCTCGCGAGCTTTCTAATGGCTCGGTATGGGGAGACGAAAGCTGCGATTACGAAGACGCCGTTTCTCGCTAGTAGCTTGCTCACATAGATTACTCTCTTCAGGTGTCTTTCCCTATCCTCTTTGGTAAATCCCGCTTCTGGGCTAAGCCACTTTCTTACCTCGTCTCCATCAAGTACCTCTACTTTACAACCCATACTTCTAAGTTCTCTCTCCAAAACCCTTGCAAGAGTTGTTTTTCCAGCGGCTGGGAGACCGGTTAGCCAGATAACACAACCCTTCTCACTCATACCTAATCACCGAGAAGGGATCTTCCATCCATATCGTTCTCAAATTTTATACCGAAAAAGTCCAGGATAGTTGGGGCTACATCAAATATGCTTACTTCGCCAAGATTTCGCTTCCCAATGGTTTCTTGGGGATCATAAATTATTAGGATACCGTCCCAGTCATGAACAGCATCGTCGGGTCCTTTATCGTTTTCCGGAAGATAATATGTGCCGTAACCAACGGTTCCAGCGGATCTCCAGTATAGATCATCGAAATATACGAATAGGTCCGGAGGATCGCCATTCAGAACTGGGAAGAGTTCTTGTGGACGATACACCTTATTATCCATCTCATTACCGTTCTGGTCTCTTATCTTCTTGAAGTCATTAATTAGTTGTTCACGCATGTCCTCGAAATCCTCCTCCTTAACAACTCCATGAGGCTCTCTACCCTTAAGATTAATGAATACCCTTGCGTAGTACCCGCCCCATCCCCAAGCAATTGTTTGGTCCCAGTTTATCTCTGCCTTCGCCAGATCCGTCCCTGGCTCTGGCTCTTTTCTAAATTCTAGGTAGCCTTGATCAGCTAGCCACTCATTTATTACGAAGGCTCCTTTCATCCTTTTTGCTCCGTGATCCGATGCTACGATAACTACTGTTTCGTCATCGATCAGATTGAGTATTCGTCCTATGCGTTGATCAATATACTTGTAGTAATCTGGAATCACATTCTCGAACTCGTTTCCAGGAGTGTATAGGTGGTGTTCCTTATCGAAGAATTTCCAGAAAGCGTGTTGGACTCGATCAACCCCTATCTCAACAAACATGAAGAAATCCCATTTCTCGCGCATCAGGTACTCTACGATGTCGAAGTGTTGCTCAGTCATTTTGTAAAGATTCTTGATCAGTTCCCTCCTCTTCTCCGTTCTGAACACTACATCGAATATGAAGGGGCCGAATTTTGACTCTATTTCCTGCTTAAGCTGCGGGGGATAAGTGTATTCTTTCTCCGGTCCTGGTGTTATGAAACAGGAGATCCAGAAACCATTGATTTTCTTTGGGGGATAGCCCGGAGGGACGCTTATGACGACTGATCTTAAACCTTGCTCACCTATGATGTCCCAAATAGCTGGCTCCTTAACGGATAGTGAGCTGACTATGTAGAAGTCGTTATACGCGCCTTTTTTCCTGTGTCTAAAACCATACATGCCGAGTTTTCCTGGGTTTTTCCCCGTTACCATAGCAGCCCATGCAGGAATGGTTATCGGTGGATGAGTAGATCTCATTCTAGCGTATGCTCCGTCCTGTATCAACTTAGAGATATTTGGAAGATCCTTTCTAAACTTCTCAAAAACGAGTTTCGGTGGAGCAGCGTCAAGCCCTATCAATAATACCTTCCTGCTCATTCCTTAACAACTCCCTTTTTCTCTATTACATAGCTTATTCTACGAAGGGTTTATCCCATTTCAGTATTACCTCAGCCACCTCTGGCCTCATCATGTATTCGGGAGGTTTCTTTTTCTCCATTATCAATTTCCTGATAAGGGTACCGCTGAAACGCACCCTATCCTCCCCACCATGCGGACATGTTTTCTCATTAGCGATACCGCCACATTTGCGGCAATAGAAGAACTCTCTAAAGAAGAGCGGTGTTATTCCGAGATCAGGGAACTCTTTGAAGATTTCGTGTGCTTCGTAAGGGCCATAGTAATTACCTACTCCAGCATGGTCTCTCCCAACAACAAAGTGTGTGCAACCAAAGTTTTTCCTTATGATTGCGTGGAAAATGGCTTCTCTCGGTCCAGCATAACGCATCCACGTTCTTAGTATGGCGAGAACAGCCACGTCCTTGGGATAATAGTGCTTCAATAGAACCTCGTAGGCTTTCAAGATTACTTCATCCTTGAAATCCCCTGGCTTCTTTTTGCCTATTAGGGGATTGATGAAGATTCCATCAGCGAATACTAGGGCTGTTTTTTGCAAGTACTCATGGCCTAGGTGTGGAGCGTTTCTTGTCTGGAATCCTACTACTGTTTCCCACCCCTTTTCCCTGAATAGAACTCGTGTCTCTGCTGGGTATAGAGTGTACCTAGCGAATGGGTTTGGAGGTTCATTTAGCAGCTCGATTTTACCCCCTATTAACAATTCCTTCATCCTATATACTCTCGCAACCCCTGGATGCTTAGTATCCCGCGTCTTGAAAACTTTCTCTGCAAACTCGTCCTTATCGTATCCATAGATCTCCTCAATATAGAGAACCGCTAGAGGCATATCTTGTTCGTTCTTTAAAACAATCTCGTCACCCTCCTGTAGTCCCGCGATTTCATCTGGGTCAACATCGAGGACTATCGGGATTGTCCAAGGAAGATCATTAGATAGACGCATATCATGTATAACACTCAGATAATCTTCTTGCACCATGAATCCCTCTAATGGACTAAACACACCCCTAGCAATGTTGACTAGATCTACCGCGGTGTCTTCGTTAACAACTAGAGAAGGCATATCCTTGACTTCATCCAATAATCGCTCCCTTCTCCTACCAACAATAACTCTATTTACGAGTCTCCCACCATGAGGACGGGGAAGCATATCGTACCCTCCTAATCAAGATATCCCAGAGCCTTTAGTTTCTGTTTGATCCTCTCAACATCCTCGGGAGTAAATGGCTCCTCACTTCTCTCCGATTCGTGCATAGCAACTACTTCCCTGAGAACATATGTAACGTAGTCAGAGACGGATGTGAAGCCCGTTCCCTCTATAAGCTTCTTAATCCTATTATACAGCGTTACAGGAATAGAAACAGTCGTATACTTCTTCCTAGCCATCTTCTGACTAGAACTCTCAACTTTTTGCTTTTCCTCACTAGACAAAGAACACACCAGAGATTTTAATTAAAAATTATGGAAATTTAATGATAATTAATTAAGAAAGAGAAGTTAAAAAATTTTCTAAAAATTTATAGGTAGCCCAGGCTCCTTAACCTCTCCTTGATCGCTTCCTCTTCCTCCTTAGAGTATACCGTTTCCTCCTCTTCCTCTAGTACTTGCTCTAGAACATAAGTAACGAAGTCATCGACTGTCTTAAATTCGGTATCCTTGATCTCTCTCAATATCCTATCATATAGTTTTTTAGGAATCTTAACACTCACAAACTCTTCAGATCCCATACCTACCCCCCACACAAGGAATGATGTAAAATGTTTATTGTACATTAAAGCATGCTAATCCTTAATCCCTTTAAATAAATTATCGTTTCGGAGACGATCCCAACTAACAGAAGCGGAGCTTCTAAGCTAATAAGGAAAGGTCTCGAATCTGGAAGCTTCTTTAACCCATCTTTCTTCACGGAAAATCAGAATTATGTGAAGCAATATTTGTATCGAGACTTCTTAGTCAACCATCTTTTTGTTTTGTACCATTTATTAGAATTCCCCAGCGGGGCGTAGAGTACTGCAGGGAATAGGATGAACCAGAGAACTGGGAGCAGAAACACGTATTTTTCAGTTTTGCCATGCCTTGTCTTTTGAGATCATGCAATAGATCGCACCGATATAGATTAATACTCTTATTAAGCTTCTCCCCATATTCACGAGAAAACATCAGGAATCGTTCTAAACATTTTTTTCAAATCCATGCATATAGCGAGGGTATGAGTAATATTCTCATTTACAACGATTAAACCAATGACAGCGTACTGGGAAAAATTCTCAGTAGTAACACTAGATGGTACTAGAAACGCATGGGATAAGCATAGTTATTGCTACTCTTAGACATCGCTCTCTCCTTCCACCACTAGTTGTACCTTCCCTAGTGTACCTTAGAGAATATAACAGGTAACACCAAAACAATAACAAGGAGTAGTACCTAGTTTCGTTTCCTTTATTCTGGTTATAAACATTCTGTGGAGTATTGTCACTTAATGGTCTCGTTTATATGAAATGCATCAAATTCTGCTTTGCTTCAGAATTATTCTAAAACTATTCTTCTTCATACTTATGCTCTTTTAGGTATTCTAGGGGACTGAGAACTTCTGCATTTATTTTACCCTTAAAATGTTTTATATTCCATGTTATGAGCACCTCTACGTTGTGCTGCTCGATTACTTGTGCTATTTGAGCATCCCCATACGGGATCCCCCTCCTTATATAGGATAAAATAGATGTTACATATTGAGCCCAATCCAAGACTTCTTCTGGGAAGAGAATCAGAATTTCCTTACTCCTTAAATACCTCTCTGCAACACCATTTATTTTATGCGCTAGTCCAGCCATTGCGTATAATCCGCACAATTCTAGTAAGTTATGAATAGTCGTACATAAGCCACCCCTTTTTATAAGAATTTTGAGAACTTTTTCGTTAGTCTCGTATCTCTTATCCCAAGTGAATAAATGATGAATGGCGAGAACATCCGTGTCTAAACAAATCAAACTTCTCGCCCTCTTATTTTTTCAAGAATCTTGTCTAAGTCGTCAGTACCATATCGTTCCTTAAATGCCCTCCTCACTTTGTCAACATCCTCTGCCTCACCAATATCCATGATTGAAGAATCTCTGGGAAGCTTTTTCATAAGATACAACCTAATCAATCTCCCAACTCTATCTAGCCTATCAAATCTCTCAATTAAGTGCCTAATAGCATCCGCAATAGCCTCTGTTCTATCCCTGTAATAACCCTCCTTCAATAACCTATCAAGCTCTGCTACCAAAGTCGCGGGCAGTCTCACCTGAATAAGCACCCGATCCTTATTCCTCATAAGCATCACCTAATATCATTATATAATGATACTATCATACATAAAAGCTTGTATAATCAAGCGATGCATCCTCTGCATCCTAATCTATCTAAGAGACTGTTAAAATTCCTTAATAGCTGAACAGAATCTCCAAATACCTGCATAGCCTATTTGAATCCCTTCACAATACCTTTGTCTAAAGCGACGAGAATCTTTCTCCATTCACAGTAGATCCTAACGGCGTAAAATTGTAGTGCACGTTTCCTTACAGTTATAACATATGCTTCTTGGATAACCATCACGCCAAACCTTGAGAACCTTCAGGATCATTTCTTCCCTAGTATTAACTAACCACCAGCTAGTCTTCTCATTAATGATAGCATCCACATTAGAAAACACCAGAACACTTCCTGAATTACGTGTGAATTTTCCCAATCTTTCTCTCAACCAAGAAATACCCGCCTCCCTAAACAACGATCTCCAGATTCTGTTTTTATATACCATATGCATTATATATCATATGTAATATATACTATTTGTGTGATAGAAATGATCTTCGTAGACAGAGAAGAAGAACTACGAAAACTCGAAAAACTCCTTAATCTAAGACTGTCTGGAACACAAACATTTGTCCTCCTATATGGATTGAGACGAGTAGGAAAAACGACTCTCATCGATAAGTTCCTCAGATCAAAAAAGGGTGTCAGAATAGACTGTGGCTCAATGGTATCTGGCAGCGACTTTTTCCGAGGAATATATTCTGCCCTCTCAGATCTAGGGAAGGAAAACAATGCACTTACTCGATATAGAGGCCTTTATGAGGCACCTCTAGATGATGATATTGAAATGATTAATCAAGCATTTGATCTCCTTAACGAATTCGTCAAATCCATGAATTATTTAGTTGTGGCATTCGACGAGTTACACGGATTCATAGAGAACTACGCAAGGCTCAGAGGTGAACGCTACCTCGTGGCGAGAGAAAGAATCTTATGGGTTCTGCGAAACAATCTCCGGGAATCAGATATCAAAATATTCTTCATAATAGTTACGAGCGCAGGATTCCTCTTCGAAGAGTATGGCCGAGCAGATAGGGCCTTCATGGGGTTATTCCACCGAGTAAGAATCGACCCCCTAAGCATAGAGCATAGCGAAGAGCTGGCAAGGAAACTACTAGATATGGCTGGCGTAGAATACTCCAGAGAAGTAATTAGAGAAATCGCCCGACTATCTGGAGGCATTCCAAAAGTTATAGAACTGCTGGTCGGACTAATCATAGGAAAAGAAAAAGTATCCCTAAATAATCTAATAGAGAAAGTAAGGGAGGCACTCATTAGAGGAGACTTTGACGACTTCTTTGAAGCATACATAAACTTCGTCGCCGACTACTCCAGGTGGGACAAGACGACGATTCTGAGAATACTAAGATGCTTGGCAGAGAAGAAGAAACCAAAGGAAATAAGCGCGGTGACGAGGATAAAGTACTACACAGTTCTCAACATCCTCGCAGATCTAAGAAAAAAACATGTAATCACGAAGAATAACGAGATAGCATACCCACTATTGAAAGAATGGTTACTCGCAGGGAAGCACCCACCAAGCGGGAAAAGACGAATAGATCTCCTAATGCAATCCCTAGGAATAACTTATGAAGCCTATATCAGAGAACTACTGAGAAGCATAAATAAGAGAATCGTAATAGAAGGCGAAGAACTATTCTTCGGAACAACAGACAAACTAGTAATAGAACCAATAGATAAAGTAGAGACAACAGATGAAATCGACTTCATCGCGCATCAAAAAACATGCCAATACGTAATAGGGAAAGTAAAACTAGGAACAATGACAAAAAACGACATAGCGAAACTACTGAGAAAGAAAGAGGAATTAGGAATAGAGGCAAAAGCCGTGATCATTGCAAAGAACGCAGACCCAGTAGCAATAGCAGAAGCCACAAGAAGAAAAGTAGTAATAATAAGCCACGAAGCAATAAACCAAATAGCAAGAAAAATTGGAAAACCATCAATAAAAGTAGACTAAAGCACCCACAGTTCTTAGTTAGAGTCCATATAAGAAAATACACTAATACCAATAATGTATCAGGAATCTACAGTCCCCTACCTTAAGCCCCAGTCCTGCCCCTTAGTATTCTCTCCCAAAATCGGGTAGTGGTGGCCTAGCTGGCTCTACCCCGATTTACAAAAAGGCGTTTAGCTGCAAAACTAGGTTAAGGAGAAAGGGATGAATTTGAAAAAGCGATAAATAAAAATGCATATAAAGAAACAAAGCAATAAAGGAGAACAACACTTAAGCAGTGGGGAAGAGATGAGAAAGAAACCGTACATAGTCGCGGGAATTCCCGCGTACAATGAGGAGAAGACGATTGCGAAAGTTGTATTGTTGACAAAGAAGTACGTGGACAAAGTAGTCGTGGTAGATGATGGATCAACAGACATGACGGCGGAGATCGCGGAAGCCTTGGGAGCAGAAGTAATAAGACACAAAGAGAATATGGGATATGGAGCAGCACTACAGACAATATTCCACAAAGCAAGAAGAGAAGACGCAGACATCCTCGTCATACTAGATGCTGATGGACAGCACGATCCTTCAGAAATTCCGAAACTTATAGAACCGATAATGAAGGGTAAAGCAGATATTGTGATAGGTTCTCGATTTCTAGGAAAAACGGATGCGAAGAAATATAGACTTATGGGAGTGAAGATGCTCACTAAGGCAACAAATATCCTAATGAAAGCCGAACTTACGGATGCGCAAAGCGGATTTAGGGCATATAACAAGAAGGCTATTCAACTAATAAGACCAACAGAGGACGGTATGGGAGCGAGCGTGGAAATACTCTCACAAGCAATAGATAATAATTTGAAAATAGTTGAGGTACCGATAACGATAAGGTATGAAGGACTAGAGACCTCAAGCGAACACCCATTAATTCACGGAGCTGGTGTAGCGGGAACATTAATAACCAAAACAATAGGACGAAAACCCCTGAGATACCTCGGGGTACCAGGGATAATGAGTATCTTTGCTGGACTCTATTTCATAAACTGGTTGGTAGCGCTATATAATCAGGAACATTACTTCAGCCTACCAATGGCAATAATAGCTCTAGGATTCATATCCGTGGGAATAGTATTATTATCCTCTGCAATAATAATACACATAGTAAGAAATCTAGAGAAAAAAATAATTGCATACGAGTACACAGTTATTTCTCATAAAAAATCTTAGATAAGCCACAAGTTAAAGAACCGTTACCTATCTTTTATAGTACCAGTTTTTAATTTACTCATTACTCATGATTTAGAGGTACTTAGAGAATGCACAATTGCAGTTGATTAGGATAGGAATCAAAAATATTATGCTCTAAAATTTCGAAAAAGGGCTAGGGGAGAATCCTATGCATGAAAAAAAGAGTTGGTCAATAAACCTCAACGGTATCTCTTTTTCCATAACATTTCTCCTTTTCATAGCCTTAAGCTTGTCTCTTAGTCTCTTTCCCACGCTTCGTTATAGGTTGCCTCGATTATCAGATAGTTGGGTTCATCTGTTGCGCCTCTCTAGAATCTCATCTTATGGACTAACGTTTGATACGATAGTATACATATTTGAGCACCGTTATTATCCCCTCTTTTATATAGTTATGGCTCTCTT
>Ga0180301_10005105_pt1 | contig 10077 bp, 14 predicted proteins | sample GuaBasSediGuay16_FD_121797 | JGI IMG/M metagenome (GOLD analysis project Ga0180301, IMG submission 121797) | Subseafloor sediment microbial communities from Guaymas Basin, Gulf of California, Mexico - Guay16, Core 4569-2, 12-15 cm | ecosystem: Environmental > Aquatic > Marine > Hydrothermal... | reverse complement strand
CGTACCGTGAATCGAGTGAATCGTACGTTTCCTGAGATAGGCACACCACGTCAGGGCTTGCCTGGTGCAATTGTTGATGATTATGTTTCGATTTCGGTAAAGAATACAACTGGTAGTGTGTTAAATCCTTTTTCAATCGTAATGATTGAGCGTGATGGAGCATCTGAGAATATTCAAGGGGACACATACAATTTGGGGTATGTGGTTTGGGAGGCAACTGCGCCCACTTTGGAATCAGGTGAGAGTGTATCTGACAAGACATTTGCAGTGCTGCAAGCGGAGGTGCAGCCGAATGGAGTGGGAACCGCTCTTATAACAGGTGTGACAAAGCTTCGTCTTGACGATACTGCTAAGGGCAATCTGGCACAGCCTGTGGATGGTGATATTGATAAAATGATTACGGATGATACAGGTATGTATCCTGTATTATATGTAGCCGAGAGTGGTAGTGATGATACTTGGGGTTACGTTGCTCTTGTGGGTTCTGTCGGGGCTTCCTTGGAAGAGATTACTGTAGTAACTGCTGTGCGATTAGATAGTGATAAGCTGCAATACAAGACGAGAGTGATTCAGGTTGTAGTTGATGCGGAAGAGAGTGATTGGATTGATGGTGGTTCAATCAGTGAAAGTATTAGTGGGGAGAATATTACGGTTGTGAATGATGTGAGTTGGGATACTGGCTCACATGAATTCAAGCAGAATAAACATGTTACTGTAAAAGTTCTTTCCGCTACTGCAGCAACTGGAGACATTGCATTCCAGAGTACAAAAGAATGTGTGGGTAGTTGATGGTTGATGAGCCGTTATATTCCAGTCTTACGGATAAGCCGATGTATTCGCCGTCAACGGACAAGCCACTTTGGGGCGATCCGGACGATTGTGTTTGCTGTGGTTTGGCGTGGCCTTTGACACCATGTGTGTCTAAGCATACCTGTTGGAATTGCGATAATCCTTTGCCTTGGGGACAGAAAGATGCACCGGATTTCTATACGGTTACATTTGAGGATGTTGCTTTAATAGACAAGGCACTTGACCAGTGTTATGCTTTGGGAGATGGTAGTTACAAATTCAGTTCGGGCACCTGTGCTCCGCTGGATAAACCTGAGATAGAGGGTGTTAAGTGGGCAGAGCAATTGTCAGGTTCCTACGTTTTGGAACGGGATGCAATAGACGGTTGTTTATGGGTTCATTATTCTGTTGTAAGCGCTCATTATTGTCACAAAATCTATGACAATGCTACTTGTACGGGAGTACCGATAGCTGATAATGTGTATGATCCTGCTTACACCTATATAGGACTTCTAGTTAAGTTGAGAAAATGTGCGGAGGGATGGGCATTGCTCGCCTATTGGTTAGGAACCGAAGGGGAGATTTGGACGTTTAAGACCGCCCCCGACCCCCCTTATTGTATTGGTACTAATGATGTTTGCATGGAACCGTTTGATCTTGATAATGGTGTGTGGGAGGATGATTTACATGGGAGTGTAGTTGAAATTAATGGTGGGGGGTCAGCACACATTGTGCCAGGATCAGGCAGTGGGGCTTGTCCTGGTGGGGCTCCTATTTGCACCTATGATGATTTAAGCGGGTATGAAGGTCTAGTAATTTATGTGGGAGGTGTTTGTTATCGAGTCGGCTCACCCATGCCTAAGAGTAGATGTAATGACCCAATAAGCGTTCTCCCGATAGACAGTGACGATGTGTATACGAATTGTGAGGACTGTTGTGATGCTCACTAGTAAGGAAAGCGAACTTCAAGCAGCGAGATTTCGTGCTAATGTGCGTGCAGGAATAGTATATCCCATTAAGCAGAATGGTGGTGCACCTTCGACACCGACTCGTCCGAGAAATGACATTTGTCCTTACTTAGTTCGTGCCTGTTGTGGCAAACCAAACGTGTGCGGCGTGACGGGATTAGAAGTTGATCCTGGTGATTGTGAGAATTGCACTCGTATTGAAAAATTGTCGAATGTAACTAATGTTCAAGACTGACTATGATATAGAGTGGACTGGGCCATACCAGGCAACTTTGTCATGGGAAGGTGATTCCAGTGATTCGTGGTGGTCGGTATATCTTGATGGAAGCCTGGTGAGCAAGTTTGAGGATTCCGGCAGCATTGAATTGAAAGTCACAATGGATGAAAGATTTAATCATTCAATCGCAATCATTCAGCATAATGCTGCAGATGATGATGTTGCAAGTCCTGAAGCCCTGCGGCTATTGATGCCTACTGTGAAGTGGTTGGCTGTTGACAATGCTGTGAAATATGAAGTGTATCGAATTATTGATGACGTTTCGTATCTTGTGCATACTTTGGAAGTTACGGATACAGTATCAGATATCTATAATTGGCAGGTGCCTACAGAATTGGTGGAAGAAGACTTGATATCTTTTCAAGCCCGTGTGTATGCTTATGGTTCGTTTGGTGAAGAAGAGGTGTCGTCGATAGTAAGTGGGTTTGCCGCAGGCTATCCTACTGGTATTGATTCGGTGGATGTAATGGAAGAGAGTGATGGTGACCTGTACTTGATTTTAGAGTGAACTATGGAAGCAGCAAGCCAACTTCAACTTTACTATACGTCCTTTGAGGTGGACTCTGATGGTGGTCCGCTTCCTGATAAGGTGGTGCTGGAGGATAGTGCAAACGCATTGGATTCCTTTGCTTGGAGTGATGAGTCCAGTTCGACTACTGACTGGACGTATGCACTCGGCTTTTTCGATGCGGACACAGGTACAGATAGACTCCTTGGAGTTTTCTTCTCGGTTCTTGAGGCAACATCGGATTTGATTACATTGGCGTTAGAGCTTCCGGTGATACCTACTGGCGATAGTCCGTCTGATATTTTTCACCTTATACAAGGCATTAGATTTCGGTCGGGCACGAAGGTGGTTCGCTCGCAAGTTAATGCTAGCCATCCCGAGGTTGCGCCGGTAGAACTGACAGCACTTACTGGCGTGACTGTGAATCAATGTGTATCTTCCGTAGATTTGTGTCTTCATTATTGCCCAATTTGCCGCACACTTTCGGTTTATGTTACGGGGAATACGTGTGAGAATGGTAGTGAAGCTGCTTGTGTGCGATGGCTTGTAGTTGGTGAGGATGCTATACTAAATGGTCATTTAGAAACGTCAACGGGGGAATGGTTAAGTGTTGATGTTGATCCGTCTTTGTTACCTTTATCCGAAGTGAAAGAGCATATTCTCGTGACTCCTGCTTATGGAGTTACGCTTCCTATTGTTTGGGCGGATACAAATAATCAAAATAGTGTGCTGCATAGTTTCTTTGTTTTACGAAACGATGATGAGGACTCAGGGGATGTTGATAATTACATTAGGATTAAAGAGATCACCACCGTAGGCACGGCGGTTCTTAGTCAAGAATACACTGACGGTGATACAACCATCTTTCTTGAGAATGTAGACGGACTGCCTGGACGTGACTTCTGGTTGTTTCGCAATGCAGGTACGACTGATGTTCGTTACGTTACACGGCGGGCGGGGAATACTTGTTACATTGCAGATACTAGTAAATGGCAAGTAGTGACTTTTGTTAATGGCAGACATGAACCTGTTATTGGGCAGGCAATCGGTGCTTTGATTTCGGGGACTACAGCTACTTTACGTGCAGTGTACCTTACTGGAGGTTCTTGGGAGGAAGAGGACGCCACAGGAATTTTCATTCTCTCCGACTCTTCCGCGCTGTTTGAGGATGGGGAAGAACTGGCACAATTCCATGTTATTGCTGATAGCTCTGGCGCGGGTATTTGGAACATACGTGGCTTTGACCGCCAGACGACTTGGGAAATTGGTGATGAGGTTTTGTATTATCCCTCGTTTGATCTTGGGTATCTTGAGCCTGATAGTACTGGTGAGTTTGCTACGGTCGAAGGTCCGCAATCTATTATTTCCGATGCTAATGCAACGTCAATAGGTGTGTGGTCGTGGTATGGTGAAAGTGATGAAGAGGGCTGGTCTTTCTTTTTGCCGGCTTCTTCTAGTGCCGGTTTGTTTGATCCGGGGGATATGTATGCCCTGATTTTGCGGTCATATATATTAGAAGGTATACAAGGTTCCTTACAACGGAACGCTACAATTGCTGTTAAGTGGTGGTCTTGAGGAGACTGGAATGAAACTAAATGAATGGCAAGTTTGGACCCCGTGGGGCTTGCCACGGACGGGGCAAATTACAGACTTTGAGACGGGTGATGATGGTGATGTGCGTGCTGGTGCTCCTGTGCCTGGGGGGCTTGGTGGTTTGGGAAGTTGTCGATGTGTGGATATGGGCGATGGGACAGTTTTCGATTATTCAACTGGTCTGATGTGGGTTTTCAATCCATCTTTGATTGTGCCCAGTAGTTCGGGTTTTGTACTTTCTGCTAAGGGTGGATGGGATGTTGGTACATCATATTCAATTGGTGATTTGGTGAGTTTAGCTGGTGGGGATTTGGGGCCCTTCTATATTTGTATTTTAGGGCATACCGGCCAGGAACCTCCGAATGCAACATATTGGGTTGAGACAGAATGGGTAGATACTGCCACAGAAATTCCTAGTATTAAGAAAGAGGCGTGGGTAGATGGTTTTGCACGGATAGCAGCACTTGATTATTGCGGATATACAGATTGGCGTATGCCCAATATTCTAGAACTTACAAGTATCTTTAACTATGGAACAGACGAAGGTCCGTGGATGCATTGGCATCCAGATGATACTAGTAATAGGATTATATGGTCGAGCACCACACGTGCAAATGTTATGTCAAGAGCCTATCAGTTTCGTTTTGAGGATGGTGGTTTTGGTTCAACCGAAGCAAAGACAAGTGCGAACACTGGACAGCATTGGCCCGTTCGTGGAGGTTTCATAAGAAAGCATGTATAATGAGATATTTGGAAAAAACCAGTATACCATTAAACATAATAATGGCCGAGTTGAAACAAAGAATATAGCTCAAGTGGAAGTAATGCGAACACTTGCGTTAGAGCATGTAATGGCTTTTCAGCGGGAGGTGGCAGAATATGATGTTATTTTGGAGAAGATAAGAAATGGCAAATGAACTACAATTTCGACACCAGTTCAAAGATGTTGCTTTATATTTTGTGCTGATGAATGACAGTAATCAGTATTGGAATGTTCATGCTGCACCAAGCGAGTGGACTGCATTAGGGGCGAACTGGTCCTATTTTGCAACGGATATGACGGAGGATGTGAATGATTATCATTATACAGGCACAATTCCTGCCACGCTCCCCGCTGGTTTTGTGACTATCCTAATTTATCAGCAGATATTTGCATTAAAGAACGCACAAGATTGGAAGGTTGCCTCCATCCGGAAGTATTGGAACGGTTCTGCCTTTGATGATTTGCTGGATATCATAGCAACAGCTTTTGATACTACTATTCCCAGTGGACCTACGGCTGGTAGTATTTATGAAAGAATAGAAGCACTTGATGATTTGCTTGGGGCTTCTGGAGATGGTGATGTCGCAGCAATCAAAGCTAAGACAGATAATTTACCTAGCAATCCCGCCGCAGTGGGTAGTGAAATGACACTGGAGGATGATGCAATTACTTTGAGCAAGTTTGATGAAAGTACGGCATATCCGTTGACTTCTGCTGATGAGGGTGCAAGTTCCGTAGTGAGAACTGGTGCTGGTGAAAAGACCATACTCGATATTTTCAATCAGATTGGTTCGGCGGTTGACGATGTTGATTCGACAGGAGAAGAGACGATTTCCTTGAACAAGGCTGTGGAAATAATACTTGCGGTCGTGGCAAATAACACAACATACGATGCAGTTACTAATACATTTACTATTTTCGGTAGAGATGGTTCTACCGTCTTATGGACCGTAAAGCCGTCGTTGACAGTATCAGGTACACGTACAGAAAGTACAAAGGCATAAGATATGTGGCCTACAAACTACTGGCCGGCACGATATTGGTCTCTTAATCATTGGCCTGTTTTGTCTGGACGGGTGACTCAAAGTAATGTGCCTATCAATAATCGTCTTTTCGTAGATAGGTTTTGGACTGTCTCTTTGATAAATTCGGATGGTGATGAATATGAATTGGGCACTGTGGCAATGGGTGCTGACACCCTCTCTATTGAGATACCTGGCACGGTTCCAAACGGTACATACGAGGTGAAGGTAGTTGCAACTGGTCTTGCGTGGGAAGGTCTAATACAAAAAAGCCCAGGTACAATCAAGATTGATAGGGAGGCATCTGTTCAAGTTGAGTCTGTGATAACGGAGATTAGAAATTTACGGTATACCATAGAATATGGTCGGTTGGTACTACGGTGGGACAGTGTGGTGTCTGTTGCTGATTCAGGTTTGGTCTCCGCCGGAATTTGGCTGACTGAGGGTGTCCCTGATTTTGAGGTTGATACTTCCACTCACATTGTCCCACTGTTTTCTTTTCAGACCGAAAATACTTTTCGGCTTTCAGGTGAGGATGTTGCGAACTATGCCGGGGTTGCGGTGATTGGCGAGAATGATGTGATTATGGGCGATGGTTCCTATATTGCACTACCCGCAAGAGCGACGGGTACTCCTACCACGGTAGTTGAAGAGGGATGATCTATACCTGCCGAGGACAATCACATCTAGTACAAACTCCTATAACTTGGTCTTTATAGTTGATACTTAGGGTATGTTGTGTGACATCTTGACAGCGATCACAATATAACCAAGCCTCCCGATTTAGATCAACATCTAATGCTGCCTTGGCCTCTTCCAGATATTCTAGAAACTCGTCGGCGATAATACCTTCGGAAGCACCAAACACGTTATAGAAAATTTCGCTGCCATGATGTTCACAAACCCATTTGCAAAGTGGACAGGTGTGTGTTGTGTATATGATTCCTTCACCTGCTGTTACTGTTGTCATTGTGAGAGTGTCTTTTGGAATTGTTTCTCTGCACCCCCAACACATGTGCTCCTTGCGAGTGCGTCGTATTTTATGACTTAATACGTTCATGGTCTTTCTTTCTCTCCACCTCTCCAGATTAAGTAGCCTTGTAAACTTACTCTTTTCAGATTCAAGTGGTGGGTAGCCTGTCTTTTCTTCATAACATTTTCGGCACAGTGGTTTCCTATATGTAGCATGGAAAGGACAGTCTGGATGGTTTGTGTACCACCCGCCATCTGTTTATGGAATTAATGAAATCTATTTCCCATTCAGCTAGGCCATGATCAACTTTCAATAGGTCAACAATTTCCCTCTCATATATGATAAGTATTTACCTGTCATTTCTATGTCTCCAATTGGTTTTCTTGTTCCACCTGACCTAGAATCAGAATGGTATCGGCGACGGATTCAGGAATTTTCATGTTGACCTTGATATAATCCCAAGCAGCATCTATGAATTCTTGTTCTGTTTTGGTAAAGATTCTCTTTGCTTTTCTTATGTCCTCAAAGACCTGAATTAGTTCCAGCCAGTGATTTTTCTTTTGGTATTCTCTTGTGATATCCGCCATAAATTATATCTCCAGATCAATCACTTCACCGGTTACCAGTTCCATGATGTTGGTCACCATAATGAATTGGACGCTCATTTCTTCTGAGAGTGCTTTAAGCAAATCACGTATATTCCTCCGGTAGTGTGGTGAAGGGCTCTTGAATGGTTCATCAAGAATAATTACACGTCTGAGCTTTGGTCGAGCGAGCATAATACATGAAAGGCGAAGAGCGAACGCGGCTAAGTCTACCGGACCACCGCCGGATGCAGTCATTGGGTCTATTTGCTGGCCATCTCGTTCAAAGAGCAGTACAGCTTCAGTACGTCCCCGTTTCCGTTCAAAGAGAATTTTGAATTGATATGGTTCGTCGAACACCGCTGTCAGGCAACGAGTAACGACAGATGCTATCCTATTGTGGACCTTTTCTTGTATATCTTGCGCTACTGTTTGCGCAATAATTTGGGCTTCCTCGATTGCCTTTTGGTGGGCCTTTGCCTCGATAAGATTTTTCCGTGCGGATGAGTAGGCAGCTTTAGCCGATGCTGCTCGAGTTGACAGAAAATCAACTGTTGCCTTCCAACGTTGTAGTTGTGGGGGAATTTCAGTCATCTTGGCGTTCCCGCCATCTGATGATGATACAGGCTAACACTTGTCGAGAAAGTATACTGCTTCCACACTTGGCTGCAAGTATTTGGTGTCGTTTTACATAGTCAATCAATCCTCTTGGTATATTTGCCACGTGTTTGCATCCGATCATCGTTACTATCATACGGAGGATTTGTGGTTGTAAGATTGTTTCCTTCTTCATTTTCCTGCTCCTACAGAGTTTATCATGTTTCCATTTCCTGTAGTTTATCTCCCCATTCATCCTCGAATTCTCTGAGGGCTTCTTCAAACTCCGCTTGTGCTTTGACCGCTGCCCGTTGGCTGCTTCTCAGCATCTTACGGGCCTCTTCAATGGAATCGCAGCCAAAGTCTTTTTTCAGTTGTGCAAGCTGGTTTTCAAGTGCACCTTCCGCTTTATTTTTCTGTTGCTGAAGTTTATCTGCCCGCCTTTTCAATTCTTGAAACTTCTCAAGTGTGGTAGACATTAACTAGCCTCTTTCTTGGCCTCTTATAAAGGATTGCTGCTGAACGTATGCTTCGTACCGAGCCATGAACTTATCAATTGCTTCCCGTACAGTATGACTTGCCCCAGGTAGTGGAGATTCTTGTAGTTCCCATCTGTTATCGATCAGCTTGCCTAGTATTCCATGTTCAGGTCTGGTTGTTATTTGGTCGAGGAAGTCGAGGCGGGCCTCATCTTTGGAGAGTTCATCTAGTTTGGTCACTGCTTTTTCAAGAAAGGTAACAGGATTGGTTGCTGCCAAGAGTTCACTATTCTCAAAGTGTGGTGCCATTTTATCGATGACCTGTTGCAGTTGTTGCGTGTTCGTTTTTTGGTTCCTTTCCCAGAGTGATTCTGTGATTTCTACTGTGGTGGTGTAATCAAAGCTCATTCTTCCATTGCTTTCAGTAAGAACTCTTTTACTCTTATACCTATATGATTATCACGTATGAACCGCATAATTAGTTTACGAAAGTCCAATGTCTTTTGCGTCAGGCCACTAAGTTCAGTTAGGAAATCCTGTATGTCCAAGGCAATCTCAGGGTCGGTCATTTCTTTCATTGTCTTGTCAATGAGGTCATTTTCGGTATTGAGATAGTAGGGTGATACGGAACCATCCTCGTAAAGCAGGCCAATCTGTGGGTTAGTTTTCAAGTCATCAATATGTCGTCTCATCATCGTGCCACAGTTGAAGATATGTGTTTTTTCTAAGTGAGTACTGAAACCTTTGTGATTATCACCAAAGATCACAGTATCATAATCGAGTAGTTCTTTTCGTTCTCTAGTGATAGCTGTTTCCCTTGTGGCACCTGGGTATGCTGTACTTCTGCCCCTCCAAACAAACTGATGAGCAACGGCAATCACAAGATGCCCACTGCTGGATTCTGTAGTAGGTGGTTTTCTTATTTCGTGCCCCCAAGGGAACCCCACCACAATAATAGTGCCTTTTGGTGTGGGTATATATGTGGGCTGTCCTGGTGGCAATTCAAGAAGTCTGTCAGCCTTTACCAACGTCATATATGCACTACGATGTCGCTCTTCGTAGTTATGCTGTGGCAAATCATGCTGACCAGGTATGGCATACATTACGGGAAGATTATCGATTGCCCAGTTGGTCAATTCAGGAATTGAGTTCCAGCGGTCAAAGATATCTCCAGCACAAAGGATGGGCGCGCTGTAAAACTCGGCGACTTTCGTAAGCTCCCCCAAAACACGCTCCATCACTTTATACCAATCAGGCTCCACCATCCTACATCGAGGTGGTAGATGCGAAAGGTGAATATCACTGCAGGCGATAGCTACAACTTCTGACTCAGTTTCTGTCCGCATAGTGGGCATCGTCCTTTTGTCAGTTTATCAATCTTGGTCTGGATTGATTTTATAGAAGTAGTAAGTTCTCTCTTTTCTTTAATCGTTTTGTCCATCAATTCAATTTGAGATTTGAGAACATCATATCTTCTTCCTGCGGTTGTAGTCTGCTCTTGGAGTTTAGAAAGCCTCTTTATAT
>Ga0180301_10005104_pt1 | contig 10080 bp, 8 predicted proteins | sample GuaBasSediGuay16_FD_121797 | JGI IMG/M metagenome (GOLD analysis project Ga0180301, IMG submission 121797) | Subseafloor sediment microbial communities from Guaymas Basin, Gulf of California, Mexico - Guay16, Core 4569-2, 12-15 cm | ecosystem: Environmental > Aquatic > Marine > Hydrothermal... | reverse complement strand
TTCCAATACCGATCATAAATGAGCGGGTTGCCTCCACCGCAGCTCTACGTGACGATCAGATCACCGTAAACATACGAGACTATGGAACACCATCCAGACCTGACCTAAGGCCTATAGTTAAGAAGGTCACCTATGCGGACTTGAGAAGCGGGAAGGTTTCAATCGGCGACAAGGAGGTCCCGTCTTCCTCTCTATCAAGTTATAAAATGGCTCGTGAGATATCTGAGGTTCTTAAGAAATGGATTCTTGAGGGAACATTTTTCTTAACAAGGCCTGTGGAGCCTCTTCCGAGAAAAAGAGAATTCAAACCTCTGCAGATAAGGAGAAAAGAGCTCAAAGTTCGTGATGTGATGAGGAGAGAGGTTATCACGGCGAAGCCAGACGACAAAGTTAAGGAAGCTGCGAAAAAGATAGTTGCAAAAGGAATTGACCATCTGCCAGTAGTCGATTCTGACGGCAAACTTATAGGTATTGTAACTTCTTGGGATTTGGCAAGAGCAATAGCGAACGGTAAACATTTGCTCTCAGAGATAATGACTAGGCGTGTTATTACAGCCCGGGAGGAAGAGTCAATCGACGTTGTTGCTCGAAGAATGGCGCAGCACAATATTTCTGGACTGCCCATTGTGGACGATACACGGCGAGTCTCCGGAATAATAACAACTGACGACATCTCAAAGAAGCTAGTAGGTAGGAGGCTTACAATATGAGAGTTAGGCTGATTTATTCTCCGGATGTGGTCGAGAAACCGATTTTAGCTGAAATCATATTGAAAACCGGGCTTCCTATCAATATTTTGGAAGCGAAAGTTAACGCTCAGAAAGGTGAACTTGTAGTCTCAATCCCGTCTGCTGGTAAAAAACTCGAAGAGATTCTAACAATGTTCAGAGAAGCTGGTGTGCAAGTTCAAAAGTTCACGAAAGTCCTTCAGATAGATTATGAAAGATGCACATCGTGCGGAGCATGCATATCTCCATGTCCAACACAGGCGCTTAGATTCGGACCTGACTGGACCCTAGAATTCGATGAGGAAAAATGCGTTGCATGCCAGACATGTGTAAACGCCTGCCCAGTTAAAGCCATAACTCTCCCCTAGCTTCGGTGAAGAAATATTGACTGAAGGCCTCTATGAATACAGCTTCGTAATGAAAGAGTCTAAAATCCACATAAAATCTGACAGTAAAGAAGCCATAAAAGCAGCTGTAAAAGAGATAAGGCGGCATAGAGAACGCTTAGTCGAATTTATTAAAGATCATCCATATTTCCGTTATAAGTTAAAGCCAGTGGCTACCGATACAAAAGCTCCTAGAATCATCAAACTCATGACAGCAGCTTCAAGAGCAGCTAATGTCGGACCGATGGCATCAGTGGCTGGCGCACTGGCCGATCTCGGGTTGGAAGCCATGCTTAGGGAAAAAGCCAGGATCGCTATTGTTGAGGATGGTGGAGAAATAGCAGCCTTCACTGAAAAGCCAATCGTCGTATCAGTCTTCTCTAGCAATCTAACCCTTCCAAGCAAAATCGGCTTTCTTTTAGAGAGGAAAGATTGCCCCGTTGGTGTAGCTACAAGCTCGAGTAAAACCGATCATACTTTAAGCTTTGGAAAGGCTGACTCCGTGACTGTGGTTGCGGCTAATGCTTCTTTAGCTGATGCAGCCGCTACAGCTATCTGTAACTCAGTTGTAGGAGAAGATATAGAAGAATCAATTCGGCGGGGACTGGATAGAGCGAAGACCATAGAAGGAGTACGCGGCGTCTTAATAGTCCGTGAAGACAGGTCGGGACTCTGGGGAGAACTTCCTAAGATTGTGAAAATAAGCTGAAAGAAAGCCTATATTGTTGCTGAAGCCTCAGATATCTCTCGAGCCTTCGGGTAGGAGCCCAGTATCTTAACAAAAACGGCTTTTCTTCTTAAGCCTTCCAAAGCCTCAGCGCATTTCTCTTCGCTTCTATGCCCCTCAAAATCCAAGTAGAAATTGTACTCCCAAGGCCGCCGTTTCGTAGGTCTAGACTCAATCTTAGTTAAATTGATGTTTCTCTTTGCAAACTCCCCGAGAGCTTGATAAAGAGCGCCGGGAACATGCCTTGTTGAAAAGATCACGGATGTCTTATCATTACCTGAGGGGGGAGCGTCGTTTTTAGAAAGAACGAAGAAACGCGTATAATTGTTAGGATTATCCGCAATATCACGAGCTAAAATATTCATGCCGTAAATCTCAGCCGCTCTTTCCCCAGCTATCGCACCTGAATTGAGCAGTCCCTGCTCCTTTATCATCTTCACGCTTCCCGCAGTATCATATGTGGAGATCAATTCGCAGTTCAGACCTTCCAGAAAGGTTCTGCATTGACCTAATGCTTGTGGATGAGAATAGATCACTTTTATGTCTTCCAATCTTGTTCCAGGATTAGCTATTAGACAATGAGTGATCTTAAGGATGATCTCACCGCAGACCTTCGGATCATATTTCAGGAAAAGATCATAAACAGCGTTTACGCTTCCTTCAATAGAGTTCTCGATGGGAACTATTCCAAACTCTGTTCTATCCATCTCCACGCTTCTGAATACGTCAGAGAAGTTTCTGCAAGCTACAGGCTGAGCTGAAGATCCGAAATATGAGTAAACAGCACTTTCACTGTAGGCTCCTGGCTCGCCTTGATAGGCAACCTTGACTTTCCTTCCGCCTTTCATCATTATGCTCCTCAGCTTAATCTGCGGCTCTAAAGATGCTTCTCTTTCCTTTTACATGATTTTGGATTAATACCTTTTGGTTGATCTTCCTTCTTTTATCGCTGTAATACTTGTTTTGGGAAGATGTTTTAGGAGTATATAATCATTTTTTCCGAAAATCGTAATTTTTTTCCGAAACATTTAAAAAGGCGCTTTTTATCGCATATAACGGCATAGCTGAGGGATGAAACGTTGCGCAAAATACCTGTAGACATGGCGACTCAGCATCCTGACTCTGCAACTCGACATGTCTCTGTAAGAGAAGAAATTGAAGAAGCAATTCTCTCCTTTAGAAAGGATAGGTTAGGCTGCGATGAGTATCTTGTTGATTACATGGGTAAGCTTACTCCATACCATCAAATAGGACAGATAGTCCAAAAGATTAAGGAGGAGACTGATCTCACACCTGGAGAAGACGTCTTTGTTACGCCAAGGATGGTTAGCTCTTTCGAAGAGGAACCGTTCAGGCAGCTCATGACAACAGCGGCGATAATTGAAGGCATAAAATATTGTATGGATAGCTTCGGCGTGCAGGGAATAACTGAGGTTATCCAGGCGGCGGTAACAACAACCGAAGAGCTACGAAACTGTAAGGTGAGATGTGAGGATCTACTGAAACTCGTAGGTAAACATTTGAGAATGAAGACTGAGAATATGGAAATAAGGATTGTGCCGTTATTTGGAGGACTAGCTGAACACTTATCCATGGAGCAGATGCTTTCCCAATTCATTGAAGACGTAAAAGTAAAAGAGTATGCCCGCGTATTCATCGGAAAATCTGAAGCAGCCTTGTTATACGGGCATCTCGCCTCAGCTCTTTCCTGCAAGATAGCGCTTGCTGAATGCCGGAGTGTAGAGGAGAATCATGGCATAGAAATCTATCCTATTCTTGGCTGCGGCGCCTTACCCTTCAGAGGGCACATGACACTTGAGAATGCAGATAACTTTCTGAAGGAGTATCCGGGCGTGCGGACCTTCACAATTCAGTCAGGCTTGAGATATGATCACGGAGAGAGAAAAACACGTGCACTGATCGAAAGATTAAGAGAGTCCGTGAAAAATCCTCCTCCAGAGTATGATAAAGATCAGCTTGAAGAGATGCAGCGAATGATCTTTATCTTCGCTAAGAATTATCTCCTTGAGGTCTCTGAGATCGCTGAGAAGATCTCTATCATAGCAGAGTATATACCGGATCAAAGGGAACGTCTCCTCAACGTAGAGGAGGTGGCATATTACAGGGAACTTCGGAACGTTGAGAGTATACTAAGATTAGCGCCCGATAAAGAAGTAAAGAAGAGCATAATGGGCTACGCATACAAGGCTTTCCGTAATCCGCCTCGATGGGTAAAGTTTGTCGCATCAGCCTACACTTGTGGATTGCCCCCTGAATTCATAGGATTAGGAACCGCTCTTAAAGAGATTAAGGATACAATGGGCGAAAAGGCAGTTGACATGCTGATGAATGAGGTTTATCCCTCTTTAGAGGCTGATGTTAAGTTTGCATCAAGATTTTTGGATCGGGAACTTGAAAGCAATCTTCTTCTAACTGATAGGCTGCTAAAGAGCATTGAGGAGCTTGAAAAGTTTGTAGAGCTAGAGGAGCCTGACACTAGATATTTAGTACTTAGTAGGCTGGCCTCAACATACATCAAAGATATATTGACTGGAAAGACTTCTCGCAGCAAAAAGATAGCGATACTAATCGATGATGGTGAAGTCGCTGAGTACCTGAATGGAGCGAGCGTCGAGAATTTAAGCAAGATGATTTTGGATCTCGGTCGGATCAGAAAATCTTTAGCTTAGAGTGGAGGATAAGAAAATGGGAAGTTGGCATATAACCAAGTTTCCGGGCAGAGTGAATTATTTCTCTCCGAAATATCCCATGAGGATCTCTGAGGACATCAGAGATGAGCTTGTAGAGTACTGTAAGAAGTTTGTTAGATATGTCGATAACGCGTACTTCAACGGTCTAAATATTCGGCTCTATACGAACATCGAGCATGTGTACGATTTCTGGCGGGAGAACTGGTGGTCTTACTCGCATAACGTGGTGCCTCATGGACAAGTCTACACGATAGATGATGGAGGACAGATCAACATCCGAGATTACTACGATGGGCCGATGAAGAATCCTGAAATAAACGCAGGCGGTCTATACAACCCCGAAACAAAGACTGTTATAATTTTAAACCAAGACTATTATGGTCAGACAAAACCAGCAGCATTAGGCATCGCGGCTGACATTTTCGAGGATCAATACGATATCCTATCAGTTCACGGCGCATCCGCGGCTATAGACGGGAAAGGATACCTGCTTATAGCGCCTACGAATACTGGGAAAACAACCCATTCATACGGACCAGCTATCCATCATCCGAAAGGCGAATTCCATCAAGATGACTGGATCTTCGTTGAATTTGAAGATGGCAAAGCCATCGGGCGGCCGTCTGAGAGAAAATTCTACATGAGAACAAACTCTATTGAGAACTTCCCGTGGCTGGAGGAGATATTTAGGAAAAGGAAGCTTGAAAATGTGAAGCCGGATGATCCTAGAGAAAAGTTTCTTCCACCTGTCCCGAGAGTTATGATAGATCCTAAGGAGATTCTAAGCCCCCAAAAGGTTGTGAATGAGATTAGGATAAACAAGTGTTTTCTGCTGCATCGAGATCCGACAGACAAGGTTATAGCCAAATCTCTAGAACCAGAGGAGGCTGTTGAAATACTGCTTAGGGCTCCGGAGCAGTTCTACAATAACTACTTAATAATTTACACTGAAAGGAAGATAAGGAAAAGGGCGGAGCTCTTTAAAAAGCTCTTCGAGATAGCTGAACCTTATCAGATAAACATCATAGCTGATGTGGAGAAAATTCGGAATATCATCATAAAAATTACGACGAGCTAAACTTCAAGACTAGAATCGAAAATTATTTCATCCACCCTCTCTTGTAGCCTTCATCATACACCGCGAGAATATTCTCTATGGGCGTAATGGGCTGAATGTTATGGCAAGGAGCCAAAATATAACCACCGTCCCTCCCAAGTATTCTAAGGTTGTCACGGACTTCTCGCCGAACATCATTCTCTGAGCCGAACGCTAATGTCTGCTGATTATCCATTGCGCCGTGAAAGACTACTTTATCCCCGAAGTCGCGTTTAAGAGACTCACGATCCATATCTTTACATCTCCACTGAATCGGATTCAGAATATCAATACCAGCCTCAATCATGTCTGGAATTATCTTTCTTATTGATCCATCGCTGTGAAAGAAGACGTAAACTCCATGGCTATGAGCTAGGTCCATCATCTTCTTCATTCTGGGAAGAAAGAACTCACGGATATGGTCAGGTGAGAATAGAAGCCCTGTTTGAGAGCCGAAATCTTCGGCTACGTAACTAAGCATAACCTTCCCCGGTATCTCCTTATAAATGAGCCTAGTGTTCTCATAGCAGAACTCAAATAGTTTGTCGAGGCAGTAATGCACAATATCCGGGTGGAGATAGAGATCGAGAAAGGCTTGTCTTTGTCCCCGGAGATTTTTATAAGTCAGAAACGGCTCTGAACCGCCGCCTCTAATCGGGTAATCCTCATATCCGGATATCTGATTAGGAATTACAGAATAGTCGTACAGATCGACGGTTGGCCATTCAAACTTCCTTCTAATCTCGCTGACAGATTTGAAATCCGCCAGCGGATGATATACGCATTCTCTATACGTTCCTGTTCTGTGCCTTATATTTCTGTAGCGACAGCCATAAATGTCAGAATCTTCTGGAATCGGTGGGCCGACATATTTTGGATTCACGCTGATAACTGCATCTATATGTAAGCGTTCATACATCTCTTTAAGACTGCTAACAGCCAGATGCTTCATAAGTTTCTCTGTGACCTCTGGGGTTGCCCAATAATCCATTGGAATGCGGTCAGGTTTACGCCTTTTAAGAACGGCTAGCCATCGCTCTTTAGGGGTCATGCTTTCCTCAGACATTCCGATCATCCCTACGCTTCTCAAATGATCTTTTAATCTTCTCGCTCTTGTTTCTAGAAATATAAAATATTATGGCATATAGAGATATCTCAGCGCTTGGATTTTCCCGCTGGAAAAGATAAAAGGCTTTCGTTGCTAAGAAATACTGATAGATTAGAGTGTTTGTGAGGTGTGACCTGTTTGGAGCTCAGATGGGACCCGATAATGAGTCAATGGATTATAGTCTCAGGTAAGAGGGGAGGACGGCCCCTTCTGCCTGAAGGTTACTGTCCCTTTTGTCCAGGCTCTGAGGAAATCCCCCAAAAGGACTGGACTGTGCTAAGTTTGCCGAACAAGTTTCCCGCTTTACAGCCTGAGCCTCCGTCACCTAGCGTCAAGTTTGATAAATTGTATAGGTGCCGTCCGGCTAGAGGTGTCTGCGAGATCATAGTCTATACCCCGGAGCATAACGCTACCTTAGCAGACCTCAGCGTCAAAAACATTAGGGCTGTAATTGATTTATGGACGCAAAGGTTCATAGATCTGGGAAGCTTGGATTACGTAAAGTACGTATTTATCTTCGAAAACAAGGGGCGAATAATCGGTGTTACGCTTGACCATCCGCATGGACAGCTATACGCCTTTCCATTCATCCCGCCGATAATAAAGAGGGAGCTAGCATCAAGCAGGAGATACTGGAAACGAACTGGAAATTGCCTATTCTGCCGTATAATTGAAAAAGAAAAGACCTGTGCTGAACGCATCGTATGTGAAAACAGGGATTTTGTATGTTTCCTTCCATTCTTCGCTCATTGGCCGTACGGCGTACAGATATATCCGAAAAGACATGTAGGAGCCCTGCCTGATTTAGATGAAGAAGAGAAGGACATGTTCGCGTCCATTCTTAAAAGGATTCTTCGAAAATTTGACAATCTCTTTGAGATGAGATTTCCATACATGATGGTTCTGCATCAAAGACCAACCGACGGAAAAGATTATCCCTATTATCACTTCCACGTCGAGTTTTATCCCCCGTATCGAGAAAGAAACAAGATCAAGTATTTTGCAAGTGTAGAGACGGGAGCCGGAACAGTTACTTTTGATTATACTCCGGAGATGAAAGCTAAAGAGCTACGTGAGAGCCCGGAAACTTAAATCGCGAAGAACTACTTGATGAGACTGTATCTGCCTCTTAACATCTACGTTTAATGCTGAAATCTTTTCTCTAATTCTTTTCTTTACCTTTTCGAAGCCGGTTAAGCCGTTCCATAATCATGCGGCTTGACAAGACCGGGTCTGCCTTCCCCTGCGTTGCTTTCATCAGCTGCCCAATTAAGTAATGAGCAGCCTTCTCATCGACAAGAGCATCCTTGACTGCCTTGGGGTTCTCAGCGAAAATTTTAGATATCAGCTCCTCCAGAAATTTGCGGTCACTAATCTTGATCATTCCTTCTTCTTCAACGATCTCTCGCGGATTCTTTCCCGTCACAATCACTTTAGGCAGTATCCTCTTCGCGATTTTTCCGCTTATTACCCCCTCATCAATCAGCCGTATCATCTCCACAAGCTTCTCAGGCGTAATCTTCGACTCCTGTAGTTCAAGATTATTCTCATAGAGATACCTAAGAAGATCGCTCATCATCCAATTGCTGATCTCTTTAGGCTTATTATAGAGACTCACAGCTTCCTCGAAGAAATCCGCTAGAGCCTTTGAGCTCACCAAGACACCTGCGTCATACTTTGGAAGTCCATATTGGGAGATAAACCTCTCCATTCGATCGTCTGGAAGCTCCGGCATCTGAGCTCTAATCTGATCTACGAATTCTTTGCTTAGTTCAATAGGGACAAGATCAGGCTCCGGGAAGTACCTATAATCCTGTTCAGTCTCTTTCGTTCGGAGAGATACCGTTACCCGTCTTGTCTCATCCCAATGCCGAGTCTCCCGCTTTACAGCTATTCCCTTTTCTAGGAGTCCCTTTTGTCTTGTTATCTCGAAGCTTAAGGCCCGCTCAACTTCCTTGAATGAAGATATGTTCTTCACTTCATCTCTTGTTCCGCCAGCAAGAGATATGTTCGCGTCGCATCGCAAAGCCCCCTCTAGGCTGCCGTCGAAGATTCCTAGATGCTCAAGGATCGATCGGAGCTTCTGGAGGAAGACTCTTGCCTCTCTGGGCGATCTTATATCGGGTTCTGTTACGATCTCTAGAAGGGCTATGCCGGATCGATTATAATCAACAAGAGTGTAGGGGGAATGGTCGATTGGGCCTAAATGGACGAGTCTTCCCGGGTCTTCCTCGAGATGAATTCTGCTTATGCGTATTTTCCTTCTTCTTCCCTCATGCTCAATGTATAAGTAGCCATTCTTAGCTAGGGGAACCCCGCCTGCTCTGTCGTACTGTGTTATTTGGAAGTTCTTCGGCAGGTCTGGATAAAAATAATTCTTTCGGAAAAAGAGCATGCGATCTGAAAGTTCACAGTTAAGTGCAAGAGCAGCCATAACAGCATACTCGACTGCTTTTTTGTTAAGGACTGGAAGCGAGCCTGGAAGCCCGAGACAGACCGGGCAGACTAGAGTGTTAGGCTTCTTCCCTCGATAATCTGAGGAACATCCACAGAAGAGTTTAGTCTTTAAGCTTGTAAGCTGTACGTGAACTTCAAGCCCTATTTTGACGTCGCTCCCGGTCTTTTTCATATCTGCATGCCTTTACAAATTAGACTTGAAGAATATGTGGATATGATTTCTTAAAAATTGTTTCGTCTAGGCTTCCTAAAACGTAGTCTTCGCCCCCATGTTAGACTTATTTCCAAGTTTTGAATTAGAATAGTAAAGTGGAAAATGGTGGTTATAGATGGGTATCAGTCTTGGACTTGTCGGTCTCGGCATGTTCGGCCGAGCCTTCATAAAGCTCTTTAAGGATCACCCAGATGTTGAACGATTCGCCATATGCGATCTCCGGAAGGATCGACTGGAATACTGGGCTAAGAAATACGATATATCCGAGACTTACAGCAGCCTTGATGAAATCTGCAGGTCAGACATTGAATCGATAGCCCTCATCACCCAGCCTTGGCTGCACGCCCGGCAAGCGATCAAAACAATGAAGGCAGGTAAGCATGTCTACTGCGCCGTGCCTGCAGCTCAGTCAATCAAGGAATGCGACGAGCTTGTCAAGACCGTGAAAGAGACAGGTATGATCTACATGAATGGTGAAACAAGCTACTTCCGCCCTGAGACTGTTTTCTGCCGGAGGAAGGCTGAGGAAGGCGCCTTCGGAGAGTTCATACACTGTCGCGCCGAGTACTTCCATGATTTAAGCCATGGGCTGATAGAAGTGGCAAAGAACAGGTGGGGAGAAAAGTGGGGACGAGATAAGACGGGAGGTATAC
>Ga0180301_10005103_pt1 | contig 10082 bp, 16 predicted proteins | sample GuaBasSediGuay16_FD_121797 | JGI IMG/M metagenome (GOLD analysis project Ga0180301, IMG submission 121797) | Subseafloor sediment microbial communities from Guaymas Basin, Gulf of California, Mexico - Guay16, Core 4569-2, 12-15 cm | ecosystem: Environmental > Aquatic > Marine > Hydrothermal... | reverse complement strand
ACTGTAAACACGATACAGATACCGAATACTGCGGCTAGTAGTGGGAAAATTAGCTATACTATTAAGGCTGGGGAAACGCAGATAATAAAAGTCGTTGAGGGAATGGGGCGGATGCTGTTTTTGCACTTCGTGTGCAACAGCGAATACGTGCGGGTCGGTATCTTAGCTGATGGAGTGGAAGCGTGGACAACGGATTTCGGGCCTGTACAGATGTATGAGTGGTATGGGTATGGGCAACAGGGTGGGCCTATAACTGTTGCTAAAACTACTGTTGACTCAACAACGCTTTACATACTGAAATGGGCGGTTCCGATTTCGTTTAGAAAGAAGCTTGAGATAAAGATTTACTTCCCAGCTCCAGCTGGAGCTACGGCTGAGGGTCACTTCATTGTGGTGTACGAGGTGATAAAGTAGGTAGTTAACTTAATAATTAAAAAAGCAGTACTACGTTATTGATAAGTAAAGCGTGGTGAGTAATATGTCATTTCAGCTACAGCTAAAGCTGGATTTAAAGAAATTATATGAAGCTCTCTGCCCCGAGTGCAAAAAGAAGTTGATAAAAATACTAAAAGAGAGCATCAGCGATGATATAATACTAGCGGCGATGGGGGTGACTAAGGAAACAAAACAAATCCCAACACGTAGGATGAAGAAAGAGTCTGTAGCTGAAGCTATTCCGCCTCCGGAGAGTTAGGGGGGGTGATTTATTATGTCCGCGAATGAGAAGCGGGGGATTTTCTACCTCATAGAGGCGAGGGCTATTATTAGTGCACTTATTATAGTGTTCTCATTCATAACATTGATCATCAGCATGCTCTTCGCTCCAGAGTTCTTCAGTCAAGTCTACGTATTTACGGGGATTACGATTGGCTGGCCCCTAGGCTATTACTTCGGGGCCAAGAACCACGAGAAAAGGCAGGAGCAACTGCTGAACTACATATTCGCATTGTTGCGCGGCCAGGCCCCCAGGGTAGTAAGTAGCACAGCATCGGGAGCAAATCCACCGCGGTGAGGGATTGGGCGTGAAGCCAAAGGTAAGGCCAAGGAAAGGTTATAGGTTTAGGATAATAGTGTGCGATGACGAAGGCAACGTTGCTTATGATGATTATACGCATTGGCCCGGGCCAATAGCTCTAAAAGTTCTTGCTAGGGAACTAGAGAAGCATAAAATGCTAAAGCAGCTCACTAAAAAATAATAAAAAAAGGAGAATATTTACTCATTTTTTTTATTTTTTTAGTGTCCCCGCGGGGACAGGGCCTTAAGCTCTTTCTGCAAAGTTTTAAGTTGATCCCGTATGTGTACTAGTGCGTTGTTATAAGTTATTAAGCTACGGGACTTTAATGCTTTCTCAGCTGTTTCTATTAAATCCTGAATCTTCATGCATAGGAAAGCGATAATATTATTATTTATTTGTATCATGTTTTGTTGCTGGATACTTATTTTGATTTCTCCAATGTTGACTTGATTTTCTGCATAATTAATGATGATGTTTCTGGATCCCTCTGCAAGAGCTCGAAAAAACGCTCTAACAAGCTCTGAGACGCTTACTCCAAGCTTCTTCGCTATCTTCTTTATCTCTTCCTTCTCTTTCTCATCTTTAACATATATGTGTAAGATATCCCCCCACTTAGGCATCTTTCTCCTCCTCCTCATACTAAAGATACCACCACTATAACTATAACTATAGTGGTGGTGCTTATAAGAGTTAGTATTACGAGAATGAGTTCTCTCTCTCCTATATTCCTCTATATTATTATTATATATATAATGAATATTAAGGAGGATGAATTCTGAATATTCATCATTATTATTATTATATATATAAGGAATATATGAGTGGTGAAATCTTCATTGTCCCCACGGGTATATTTGATTACTATGCAATACATATATATATACGATACTATTAAATATACAGTAAATATACAATAAATATTGAGTCCTCCTATAGGGTGATAACATGTCCACCCAAACCCAATCCAAATACCCCGTCTTCATCCCGCCCCTAGCCTTCTCCCGCCGCACATCGGGATTCAGATTTATAATAGTAGATGAGCAGGGGTTAGTGCTCTACGAGGGAAGAACAAGCAAGAAATCAATTTACGTCGAGCTGCCATCTGAACCTCGCTGGCTCATAGTGTTCTACAAGAGCTACAGCGGTCACCGCTATTTGAATTTCTATGAGTTCCAGAGAAACCCCGATGGCGTTTTGCGACCCAAGAAGAAGTTCAGCATTAGCGACATGGAGGATTTCCTCGATAAGATTCTAGCACTCGGAATCTCCGACTCCCTTAAAGAGAAACTTATTTTTTGGCTGAGCAGGTGATCACGCTATGTACACTATTACGTTAAAGATTCCGGAGAAGTGGGTTCATGCCCTTGATGAACTAGTAGCTCGCGGAGAGTTTCCTACTCGCAGCGAAGCAATAAGGTATGCTATCAGGGAACTGTTAAAGAGGTACGAGATCTTTTACAAGGGTGAGAACCCATGAGAATCGTTTTCTATCTTTTTCTCTCTTTTTTCCCGCCGCGCTTCAAGGCCTTGAACTATAATCAGCTTATGCGGCTTATCGAGAAGCATCAGCACGTGCACATAATCTTTGTTCACCCAGCACTGTACCTGGTGCACGTGATTCTCAGTAAGTTGCAAAGATTCAAGATATTCCGCCTGTTACTCACGAGACTACTTATTTTCTCATCTTGGATATGGAGGATCCAGGGATGCAAAAAAATGACAGTAGTCATCGAGAAGTGAAGCGTAAAAAAAGGCCTTGCTTTGATATTCTCATGGGGGTCGGGGCCAAATACTACCCCGACCCCTCTTTTTTTATCGAGGAAGTCTTAAGGCTGGGCCTTTCTAAACGCTTACCTGATATTCCCGAGTTCTTTGACCCGCAAAAAAACGCTCTCTTTCTCGTGCATTGGGGTACGAGGAAGATCTTTGGTTTCGTTATTGGGCTTAAGATACGGATTTTTGCGGAAGAGGATTCCAAAGAGTGCAAGGAAGCTAAAAAGAAGTACGGAGAAAACAATGTTATCTGTGCCCCCCTTGGTGCATTACCAAATGATTTCGCTGAGAGAGGATGCGGTAGGTTAAAAGGTGGTGGTAAATATGTCAAGCAGATCTAAAAAACTCCCTGGCCCATGGAGACATATTCATCCGAAAGTTCTTGAATACTACATCAATATATTTAAACAGTGGGTTCGGCAACGGACTAGCGGCGAGTGGGATGAGCAGCAGCTATACTACGTGGCAAAAGCAATAGCATTGTACTATTTGATGATCAAGAAGCTCCCCGAGATACACGATATGAAGTACGGGGTTCTTCTCGTCGGCGAAGGAGGCCAGATCCACGTTCTCAAAAAGCCAATCAAGTACAAGGGCCCTTTCACCAGGGGCTACAGATACATCCGTGTAGATGTCCCCGCGGGGACATACCGCATTATAAAAATAAAGAGGAAGAGGGTGAGGAGGAAGAATTCTTGATCCCTATATATTCATTATTATTATAATAATATATTAGATGAATATGCAATGCATATGCATATACCATACATTTAAATATACAATAAACATATAGTATATTGAGGTGATGTGCAATGGAGAAAAAGATCCATGAAAACGAAATATTTGAGTACTTCCTGTGTTCTGAGGGCTTAGCATACTGGCCGGAAGTAACTCCAAAAGACAAAAGGGTAAGTCTGGTGCTAGATGATTGCGAGGTTGATGAGGCAACAGGTGATTCATACGATTATTTCATCTTCATGAACATTTTCACAGAGGAAGTCTACGTGGTAATCATTGAGTTGAGGTTTGACAAGAAAGAGGTTGCAGGAACAACGTATTACTTACAATTCCCTAGAGACGTAATCCTCGGAACGCCAGGGGAGTGGGAAGTATTTGATCAGTTTGCTGCACCTCTCCCTTAATAATACTTTTTTTATATTTTTTTTCTAGGCCGGGAAACCCCCGGGGCCTAAAACCCCGGGGGCCCAAGCAAAAATAGGGGGATAAAAATGGAAAATAAAACTATTATCAAGAGCAATTTAAAACATGTTATAGAAAAAGTACTCATCTGGCCAGAACTGTTTGAAGGAATAGGGTGCCAGGAGAACGAGGATGAGTATGCATTATTTTTCAAGCATCAAGATTGTGATTATGTGGTAATGTTACACATCTTGAGGTATGAAGATGAGTACTGGGTGTTAAAGAATGAGGACGGCATTTACTTAACTCTGTACAGATTTAATAGGTGGAATCCAGAAGGGGCAATTATTCTCAGAATCTCAAAGAATAAAGAGAAAAACAAGATTGTTGTTACAGTGGAGAAGAACGGAACAATACTGTACCCGATCCAAACATGGCTGAGGAAGAAACTGCCTGACCTTTACAAGTTCCTGTTTTCATAATTTTAATAATCCCTATTATTTTCTAGCTTTATTTTTTTTCTAGGCCGGGAAACCCCCGGGGTCTTGGCCCGGGGAGCCCCCGAGCAAAATTGAGGTGAGAGAAGAAATGCCCACGAAAAAATATAGAGTATCTCCTCAAACTGTTTTAATAAAGCTTGACGCTATAACCGTGCCCGAATGGGCACGGAAGATCCCGAGAGAATACCTGGAAGAGAGTGTGAAGGCCCGTGGAGTAATTGCTCCGATAATCGTCGCTAGGATCCGTGAAGGCAATGAAGCAAAATTCATTCTAGTAGATGGAGCAGGTAGATATGAACTAGCGAAGCAACAAGGAGTTGAAGAGATACCAGCTAGAATCGTTGATGTTCAGAGTGAAGATGAAGCACTTCTTCTTGCTATAGAGTTGGAGCAAACACGTGAACCATGGAATGTTGAGTACACTTTGAAAGTAATTCAAGAACTCTTGAACCGCGGATACACAAAAACAAAGATTGCTGAGATGCTAAAGATCAGCAGATCAGTTCTGTACAGGTACTTGTGGATCCTTGAATTCCCTGAATACATCAGAGAGTACTTCATTGCTGGAAAACTACCGATCAAGGCTGCAGAGACAATCAAGCAAGGAATCGATAAGTGGGGTCAGGACTTCATAACGCAGTTCAATTACTACGTGAAAGTAATGGATGATCCAAAAGCAGCACTAGAGACTACCTTGGAGTACTTCAGAGTCGAAGAAAAGAAGAAAGAAGAGGAAGAAAAGAAAGAAGAAGTCGAGGAAGTCGAGAAAGAAAAAGCAGTAGCTGAGGAAGAAGTAGAAACTAAGTCTCCCGAAACCGAAGAGGTTGAAGAAGTTGAAATAGAAGAAGTCGAAGAGGAAGAAGAGAAGCCAATGACCGAGGAAGAATTTGAAGAAGAACTAGAGAGAGCAAAAGAGATCGAGGAGAAAATAGAAGAAGCGAAAAAAGAAAAGCCATACATCCGATTGCTTCTAGATGCTCATAGAAATATTCTCTCAGCGATGAGCGATGTTGAACACGCAGCAATGCTACTCACACCTCACGAAGACCTCAAATCAAACCTCGAAGCGGCAAAACTGAGATTACAATCCGTCGCGGGAACTATTGAAGATGTATTAAAGAAGCTCGGAATCGAGCTCCCATAAGCTTTTTTTTATTTTTTTATTGCTCATTCTCATTCTTGATGATGAGATTTGAACCCGCTGAGTTCTCACGATGATGAGAGCCTGGCATGCTGATTCTTTTTTCCTCTCTTTCTCTTCCCGTATATTCATCATATATATAATTATAATAATAAGGAATATACAACTTTACTAATCCTTAATATTCATCTTATATATAATAATAATAAGGAATAATACCCTTAACAAAACAATCATCATCACTACCCATGCTATGCCCCCACCCATGTGGGTGGGAGCATTTTTTTTTATACCCCGCTCCTTCTCAAGCAAGAATTATATATATCATATAACAACTATACTAATAATTGAAACACTACGCAAGGTGATATCTTCATGTCCACGCCTCGCGGAACTGTCCGCATAATTGATCAAACCCTCATTCCCAGCCCAGATCCCAAGAGATTGGGTAAGAAAGACTTGATAATCACGTACCAAGACGAAGCAATGCGTACGAGAGTTGTTGTAATTCCCTACGAGGAGCTAGAAGGAAAAAGCGATGAGGAACAATGGGAAATCATACAAAAGTATATCAGGAAAGCAGAGGAGGAGAGGAGAAAATTCATTGGCCGCGAGATCAAGCTCTAGCTCTCTCTTCTTATATTTTTTTATTATAATGAGAAAAGGTGGTGATTAGTGCAGATAAACGATCTCTCCCATCTCCCGCGGGAAGAAGTAGCGAAAAGACTACGCTACTACGTTCTAAAGCTCTGGTACGAGCAATATAAACAGAACTTCTTCATCAAAGACATACGCAGCGACGTGTATCTCAAAAACGAGATCATCGCATTCTTAGAAGGCCGCATAGACGAGTTCCACGGCTGGAGCGATATTATTGGGCAGATCACGGACGCGGTCGTGAAACCAATCAGAGATTTTATCAGCAGCTTCTGGAGCAGCGTGATGAAGCCAGGGATCCAAGCACTACTTAATAACTTTTATGATATTTGGGAGTCCGCAAGTAGCTACGCCTTATCCGCGTACAATAAAACAATCGAGATCTACTCTCTCACGGGCGATGTTTACTCACTAATAGCTCAAGGTACAAATTTGTACCTACAGCAACTGCAAAATAACTTATTAGCACTACCCGATAGCTTCGCTACACTACTTAATTCTACGACTCAGCAGCTGCAGAGCTACGTATTCACTAGTTTCCAAAATTTTGTAAGTATAGTTGAAACTAGCTACGAGGGCTTACAAAGTACCCTCGAAGCGTCCTGGAACAGCCTGGTCGAGACAGTAAGCGGGCAGCTCGAAGCCGTAACCCGTGGCCTCGAGGCACTTCCTCAGTCGATCGCTGCTGGATTCAATTCAGCAATATCTTATATCTGGGATCTTATTCTCGGGGCTAGGCAGAATGTTGATCAAGTATCAATATTAATAAATAAGAATGTAGTAGAGCCGGTCTGGAATGCACTTGGCTGGGTCTGGGAATGGATCCGGGACATGATAACTAACTTCATCACTACAATGCTTAACACAGTAACAGTAAAATCGCAGCAAATAAAGGAAGGAAACGTAGCAGCAGCAATAGAACTAATAAGCATACCCGCAGTCTCTGGCGCGGCGATCTCAAGCCTAGTCTCAGTACTGGGCACAAAGATCGTGGGAACCGGGATCGAAGTCGGTGAGATCGGGAACTTTTTGAACAGATTGATGAGCGTAGAAACATTCACTTACTCGCTGCTAGATCCCTTGTTAAGTACTGCTATAAAGTCGCCGCTGTGGCAGGTGTTTAATAAAATGTTCACACCCCGGATCCCCGAGGTCTCAGATGCAATAAAGATGTACTGGAGAGGCCTCATCAGCAAAGAAGAGCTGCAAGATATAATAATGCGTCTCGGTTACGGAGGCAAATTCTTAGAAGCATATCTCAACTTTACTGAGCAGATCCCAGGAGCATCAGACTTAGTAAGATTCGTAGTGAGAGAGTGCTTCCCGCTCGAAGCATTGCCCCCAGCACCCGAGGAATTCGTAAAATACATGGCAATGCAAGGGTACAACGAATTATGGTGCAGAGCTTACTGGGAAGCACATTGGGAACTTCCAAGTTTCGAGAATTTACGGGAAGCATTCTGGCGTGGAATCATCTCAGAAGAAGAGTTCCGGAAATACATTATCTGGCATGATTATAAGCCAGAGCCGAGGCCAGGAATCTCGAAATCTGATGTTGATATCATGTACGAGCTTATTTGGAGGCTACCAGGTAAATTAGATGCTCGCTGGATGCTGAGATGGGGAGTAATTACGAAGGAGGAATTCGAGAATATTATTAAAGCTGAAGGATATCATCCCGAGTGGCTTAGCAAAATAGCCGAAGCCGAGTATTATAATATGTTACTGGATGAGAGAACGGCTGTAAAATCAGCATTAGAATCCCTATATGTTGCTGGATTGATTTCACAAGAAGTTCTCAGGGAGAAATTGAAGGAGATAAAGTTCCTGGACGATGAAATAAATTACTTGATCCAGAGAGCAAATTACAGGTTGCAAGAAAAACTAGTGGATCTCTACATGGATGCGCTCAGGTACGCATTGCACTACGAAAAAATTACTCTCGAAGAATACGCAGCAAGACTCGCAGATCTTGGTCTAAGAGACGAAATAGTGCAAGCATTAGTAGCGATAGAGAAGGCAAAGATGAGGACACCGGTTCAGCAGACCCCCGAGGATCAAGTCCGGGCCATGGGATACTCAGTAGTCGTGAGGCGATACAAAGAGGGACTTATCACCGATGTGGAATTGGAGCAAGAATTGAGAATGCTGGGGTATGATGAACCCCGGATCCAGCAAATCAAGATTCTTGCACGTTTAGAGCGTGATTATGATTATGCAATGCAAGTATTAAGCACCGTGAAATCAGCTTACAAGAGAAGAAAAATCGGGGATGGAATGTTTATCGAGATTCTCCGAAACTTCGGTTTCACTGATGAGAAGATTCTTCTCGAGTTGAATTTATTAAAATTATATATGGGTTATTTAGGTGAGGAGGAGGTGAGTGGTGAATGAGAGTTGAAGAAATTCCAATCGATAAAATTGTAATTCCGAAGGAGAGAGCCCGTGCAACTTTTACAGAAGAACAATTCGAAGAATTAAAAGCAAGCATAAAAACTCATGGATTCACAGTCCCCATCCTGGTCACCCCGCTCAAAGACGGAAGATATCTTTTAATTGACGGAGAGCATCGTATAAAGGCAGCGAAAGAACTGGGATACAAAAAAGTACCGGCCGTGATAACAGAAGGAGACGAAAAGAAAATCCACCTACTCAATATCTTGGCTAATACTGCGAGGGGAACCCAGAACCCTATGGATGTGGCGGAGGCTCTAAAGCGTGCACTTGATGCAGGAGCAACTATTCAAGAATTGGCCGCAGCTACTGGGCACACAGAGTCCTGGGTGAAGCTATATCTTGCACTAAATGACTTACCGGATGAGTACAAGCAGGCATTGAGAGAGGGTAGGTTGAAAGTTGGACATATTAAAGAGTGTCTGAAGCTAGGGGATCCGGTTGAAATAGATGCTTGTCTTCAGAGTGCTCTAGTTCACCAATGGACCGTGAACGTCACTAGGTATTATGTGGAGCAACGCTTAGCGGATCTAGAAAAGGCCCGAGCTAGAGGAGACATAGAATTTTTAGAGAAGCCGCCTACACCTGAATATGCAAAGGAGTTAGTCTCATATGGAGAGTGCATGGTTTGCAGGAGAAAAGTGAACCGTAACGATTTGAGAATGCCTACTATTTGTGAAGATTGTTATACACTCCTAGAGTATGTAGTTAGTCAGCTTGGGGATCCGAGACATGCTATTCAAACTATATATAATGCACTTAGTTTCTATTTCGATATGCTAAGAAGACAGCGTCAGGAGCAACTGGTTCTTCAACAGCAGGCACAGTATGCTGCAAATCCCGGAACTATACCTGAACAACAAGTTCAGTCTCAACAATCTCAGAATCCGCAACAACAACAGTCTCAGGAAACTAGTAATATATTGCAGCAATTGGGTATAGATAAAGAAACTCTAGAACTAGCTAAGAAACTTAAGGCCTTGAAAGAAGCAGGTTTGATTTAGGGTGATGCAGAATGGAAGTTATTGATTTGAAGAAACTTCCACCTCTCCCCCCACCATACGAGATCTTCGAGTTCAAGCCCTGTAAACCGGTCTATTTCAAAATAACAGACTATCAGATCGGGACAATGGAGATAGTTCCACGCTACCCAGGAGCTCCTGAGAGAAAAAAGATCGTAGCAATTCGTATCTTCGTGGATCCAGAAACAAAGAAGTACTTCCCTTATTATTGGGACCTAACTCCTTCGAGATTAGTATATTTCCTCGCAGATCTCTTAGCAAGAGGAATCCCAAAAGGAATGTGGCTAAAGATCCACAGAGATGTTCCTGGACCAAGTGCACACTTCGAAGTAGCGTGGGTCTCGATGCCAGGAGAATAACATATTAACTTAGAAAGAGT
>Ga0180301_10005102_pt1 | contig 10083 bp, 9 predicted proteins | sample GuaBasSediGuay16_FD_121797 | JGI IMG/M metagenome (GOLD analysis project Ga0180301, IMG submission 121797) | Subseafloor sediment microbial communities from Guaymas Basin, Gulf of California, Mexico - Guay16, Core 4569-2, 12-15 cm | ecosystem: Environmental > Aquatic > Marine > Hydrothermal... | reverse complement strand
CCGCGCTTGCGGAGCGTCTACGACTCGCCCAACAGCGTGGGGTTGTACCTGGGGCGGGTATGGCCCTTGCTGGTGGCCGTCGCGGTGTTGGGAGAGCGGAAACGGAGGCGGGTGTTATACGCGCTGGCGCTGGCGCCGGTGACGCTGGCGTTGGGGCTGAGCTTTTCGCGCGGAGCGTTGCTGCTGGGGCTCCCGGCGGCGCTGCTGGTGATGGGCTGGTGGGTTGGCGGTCGCTACCGCTGGGCGGCCGTGGCGATCGTCGCAGCCGGCGGCCTGGCACTGGTTCCACTCATGCGCGTGGCGCGCTTTGCCGCGCTGCTCGATCTCCAAGAGGGCAGTACCTTCTTTCGTCTGAAGCTGTGGCACAGCAGTCTGACGCTCTTGCGCGAGCATCCCTGGTTCGGCGTCGGGCCGGGCAATTTCCTGGACGCTTACCGCACCCGCTACGTCCTCCCTTCTGCCTGGGAGGAGTTCAATTTGGGGCACCCCCACAACATCTGGCTGGACCACTGGGCCCGGTTGGGAGTGTTGGGGCTGCTGGCGGGAGTAGCGACGCAGATAGTGTTCTGGCGAGAGGCGGTCGCCGCCCGCGAGGACCCGGCCACGAGAGCTTCGAGCTTGCAGATCGGCCTCGCGGGTTCTATGGCTGTGCTGCTGGCCCACGGTCTGGTGGATAACCCCCTCTTCTATCCTGACCTGGCGGTGGCCTTTTTCCTGACGCTGGCGCTGGTGCGATCCAGGAGTTATTCTCCCCTCGTAGAGCCTTAAAGAGTATCTTCTCAATAAGTTGGGGGCTGTGGCTGCTCTCCCGACCGAGCCACGGCAGGGAGACCGGCCCGAGCGTTTACCCCGGTTTATTGAGTGATACCTTAAAGGTACGGTTGCAGCAGGCTCAGAATCTTCTCCAGCGGAGCGACGTCGTCTGCATCGAACTGGGCTAACTTGTCCGAGTCCACGTCCAGCACGGCGACGATTCGTTCTTCTTTCTTCAGCGGCAGAACGATCTCGCTCTTGGAGCGGGAGTCACAGGCGATGTGACCGGGGAATTGCTCCACGTCTGGCACGACCACCGGTTGCCCGGTGCGGACGCAGTGCAGGCAGACGCCTCGTCCCTTCAGTACCTGGCAGGCCACGGCGCCCTGGTAGGGCCCCACGTGCAGCTCGTCCTCACCGGCCACGAAGTAGAAGCCGGTCCAGAAGTGGTGCGGCATCTTGTGGTGGAGCACGGCGCACGTCGTGGCCATGGCCGCGATCAAACTGGGCGATTTGTCCTCGATCAGGTTCTTCAGTTGATCGTAAATACGTTCATAACGAGCGGGTCTTTTGGGATCAATCATAAGCAACACCTCCTCTAAGAAAGCACACAGCCTGTTCTGCTTGCGGTGACCGGTCAGAACTAGAAAGCACGAGCTAGGAAGGGTCAATCAGGCTCGAGTCCTTCACATCTAATTCTACCATTTTTCCTGTGACCGTGAAGATCACGCGCTCGCATATATTGGTCACCCGGTCGGCGGCACGTTCCAGGTTGTGAGCTACCCACAGGAGGTAGTTGGCCTGCTCTATATTACTCTGATCAGCGATAATGTAGTCAATCAAATTGCGATAGAGCTGTTCATATAGCGTATCTACCACGTCATCTTCTTCAGGGATGGCGTGAGCCAGCTCGACATCTCGTCGTACGAAGGCATCCAACGATTGGTAGAGCATATCGCGTGTCTTATCTGCCATTGCAGGTACATCAATGATGGGCTTGAGAAGCGGTTCTCTGCCGATCATCAAGTTAATCCTGGCGATTCCTTTGGCGTAATCGCCGATGCGTTCCAGTTCGGAAGCGATGTCCAACACGGCAGCGATGGTGCGCAGGTCAATGGCCGCTGGTTGTTGAGTGGCGATGAGGGCCAGGGCCTTGGACTCGATACCAAATCGCTTCTCATTGATCAGGCGATCCTGAGCGATGATTCGCCGTGCCCCCTCCACGTCGCGGCGTTTCAGTGTATCCACCGCTTCTGTGATAGCGTTCTCCACCATACTCCCTAGCGCCAAGACCTCGTCCTGCAAACGTTGCAACTCTCGATCGAAACTTTCACGAGGCATAAAACTCTCCTTTAGAACGCTGGTTCGAGATGTCAATACCCAGCTCATCCATCGCCTTGATCGCCAGGGGGTGTACGTAGCCCGAAAGCTCCGTGCCGGCCGAGTAGGCCGCCCAATCGTCGCCCAGGAAGTGATTGACCACCCCCTCGGCCATCTGGCTGCGGCACGAGTTGCCGGTGCAGAGGAACAGAACACATCGTCTCATTGCGTGTCTCCTTACGTTTTACGCACTACTTTTTATCCAAACCGCCCGGTGATGTAGCGCTCGGTCATCTCGTTCTGCGGGTTGGTAAAGATCTGGTTTGTCGGGCCATATTCCACCAGGTAGCCAGCGCGATCCTCGTTCATCATAAAGAAAGCTGTGTGGTCGGAAACCCGCGCCGCCTGCTGCATATTGTGGGTCACGATCACGATAGTGTACTTCTTCTTCAGGCGCTGCATCAACTCCTCGATCTTCAGCGTGGCCACCGGGTCCAGCGCCGAGGCCGGCTCGTCCATCAGGATCACCTCCGGCTGTACGGCGATGGTGCGGGCGATGCACAATCGCTGCTGCTGCCCTCCGGAGAGCGCCGTGCCTATCTCTTGCAGCTTATCCTTCACCTCGTCCCACAGCGCGGCGTCCCGCAGCGAGCGCTCCACCAACTCGTCCATATTCCCCTGGAAGCCGTTGATGCGTGCACCCCAGGCGATGTTCTCGTAGATTGATTTGGGGAATGGGTTGGGCTTCTGAAAGACCATGCCGATGCGCCGCCGCACCTCCACCGGGTCGACGTCGGGGTCGTAGATATTCTCCCCGCGAAAGATGACCTCCCCTTCGGCGCAGGCGGTGGGATACAGCTCGTTCATGCGATTGAAAGAACGCAACACAGTACTCTTCCCGCAGCCCGAGGGGCCGATGATGGCCGTTATCTCGTTCCGTCTGATTGCCAAATTGACCCGCTCGACGGCACGGAAGTCGCCGTAGTAAATGCTCAGATCCCGCGCCTCGATGGCATAACCGTTGTCTTCTACTCGAATGTTACTCTCACTCATCTATAATCTCCTGCTGTAACGATTGCGCAGCACCACCGCCAAGGCGTTGAGGGTAATGATCAACAACAGCAAAATGATGATGGCGCCGGCCGCCAGGTTGCGGTACTCGTCCTGAGGACGCGCAGTCCACTGAAAGACCTGGATAGGCAACGTAGTGAACTTGGAGAACGGCCCTCGCGGGTCAATGGCCACGAAGGTCGAAGCGCCCACCACTACCAGCGGCGCCGTCTCGCCGATGGCGCGCGAGACCCCCAGGATCGTGCCGGTGAGAATGCCGGGCAACGCATTGGGCAACACGTGCCACCAAATCGTCTGCCACTGCGTCGCCCCCAGGCCGTAACTGGCCCGCCGCAGCGCGTCGGGCACGGCGCGGATGGCCTCCTGAGCGTTGATGATGATCAGCGGCAGGATCAAAAGCCCCAGCGTCATTCCCGCCGAGAGGATGGTGCGCCCGTTGGCCGTGGTAGGATCGGTCGCACCGAACATTGCCCCGCTGGTCAGCACCTCCAGCGCCCGCACGAAGATGGCCAGCCCCAGCAGCCCATAAATGATCGATGGCACGCCGGCCAGGTTGTTGATGTTGGTCTGCAGCAGGCGAGTCAGCCAGTTGTCGGGCGCGTACTCCTCCAGGTAGATCGCCGCGCCGACTCCGAGAGGGAACGCGGTCAAGATGGTGATGGCGATGGTCCACAGCGAGCCCAGGATCGCCGTCCGTATCCCCGCCTGTTCAGGATCGCTGGACTGAGATGCCGTGAGCAACCGGCGGTTCAGCCAACTGCGGAATTGCAGCGTAGCGTCCGGAAACTCCTCGGCGACCGCGGCCTCGATCTCGTCGCGGGCGAAGATGGATTCGTAGAGCGACCAGGTCTCGACCGCCTGTGGGGCGACGACGTGCTGCCAGACCAGTCGATAGACCTCCTCTCGGCTTCGCTGAGCGAAAGGACGGTCATACTCGAAGCGGCGAAACAAGCCCTTGGAGACATGTTCCTGCAGCACCGCTACCAATTGCTCCTTGGAGAGCTCCTCCACTGAAACGCCCCCGACGGCCAGCGCGGCGGGATCGACCTGGTTTTCGATAGCCACCAACCCGAAGGTCTGGTTGAGGACGCTGTAGAGCAGCGCGCTCAAGAAAATGATGCCCACGATGGTGGAGGCCTGAAAGAGCGTGTGCCAGATCTGTCCGGTCCGACGGCGCTGCGGGATATTTTCCTCGAATGCGCCGTTTGCGGATATGCTTTTCATCAGTACACCTCCCGATAGCGACGCACGATGCACTGGCTGATGACGTTCAGCGTCAGGGTCATGAAGAACAGCAGCAGTCCGATGGCGAAGATGCTGTTGTAGTCAATGGAATCGTAACTGATGTCGCCGCCGCTGATGCGCACGATGTGGCCGGTCATCGTCTCAGCCGCCTGGAAGGGATTGAAAGTGAAGGCCGGTCCGGCCCCGGCGGCGATGGCCACGATCATCGTCTCGCCGATGGCGCGGGAGATGGAGACGATGAAGGCCGCCGCGAGGCCGGAAAAGGCCGCCGGCACCACCACCTGCAGCGCCGTCTCAACCCTCGTAGCCCCCATCGCGTAGGCCGCCTGGCGCAGAGCGTTCGGCACGGCGCTCAGCGCGTCCTCGCTCATCGAGGTCACCATCGGCAAAATCAAGATGCCCATCACGATGCCGGCCGAGGCCATATTGTAGACCTCAACCACGTCTCGCCCCAGGATGGAGCGCAGCAAAGGCGTCATAAACGTCAGGGCGAAGTAACCGTACACTACGGTGGGAATGCCGGCCAGCACCTCCAGGATCGGCTTGAGGGTCTTCCGGGCCCGCTCCGAGGCGTACTCGCTCAGATAGATCGCCGTGCTGAGCCCCAACGGCAGGGCCACCAGCATCGCTATGCTGCTGGTGATCAACGTGGAGATGACCAGCGGCAGAACGCCGAAGTGACCGATCTGCGGGTTCCACTTTGTGCTGGTGAAGAACTCGCGCAGGGTCGCCCGGCTGGCCTTGAACAGCGTGGCGCCGGCGTCGTGGGCGGCGGCAGCCGTTCCTTGCTGCCCCCGGGCGACAGTCAGCGCGTCGCTGGTCCGGGATACGATTTGCATCACTTCCTCGTCGAGGCGGACGATGTCCCCTTCGCGCAGGACGGCCCCACCCTGGCTGACCTCAAAGGTGGCCGCTTGAGCGCCGACGTCGGCGACGATGCGCTTGTTGGTGTTCTCCCACGACTGGCGGGTGAAGAAATGCAGCGATTCCCGGGCCAGTTCGTAGACAATGCCCACGGTGGTGAAAATGGACGTTACAGCGCATATAAGTAAGAAGCTTTGAATGACTTTTTCTCCCAGGCGAGGCTTGCGTCTCAGATCTACCGCCGCGACGCCGGTCGCCTGCACATCCAGCGATAACGCCGTGTCTCTCATCCACAATTCCCCTTGTATATTCACCTCCAACCCACAAGGTGCTCGGCGACTGGATAGCGCCGAGCACCACTGGATTCTACTTATCGATCTTTACTACTGCCCCATCGCGTCGAGCCAGGTTTGCCTGGAGGCGTCGAGCGCCTCCTCGCTGGCAGGGAAGTAACCTACAGCTCGGATCTCTTCGTTCACGTAGGTCAGGAAGAAGTTGATGAAACCCGCCACCTGTGGCTTCTGCTGCATAATCTCGGCCGTGGAGTAGATGAAGAGCGGCCGCGCCAGCGGATAGGAGCCGTTGTCCACGTTCTCCGCACTCGGCTCCACGCCCTCGATGGAGAGCACCTTCAACTTGTCCTCATTCTCGGCGTAATAGGCGTAACCGAAGAAGCCGATGGCGTAGGGGCTACCCGATACGCCCTGCACCAGCACGTTGTCGTCCTCGCTCAACTGCGTGTTGGCCGCGCTCAGGATCGGCTCCTCGTTCTCGTCGAAGACCTCCTCGACGAAGTAATCGAAGGTGCCGCTGTCCGTACCGGGGATGAAGCGCTGGATCGGCTCGTCCGGCCACTCGGGGTTCACGTCGGTCCAGGTCTCGGCCTGGTCGGAGAAGATCAGGGCCAGCTGCTCCATCGTGACGTTCGCGACGAAATCGTTCTCCGGGTTGACCACCACGGCCAGCGCGTCGGTGCCCACGCGGAACTCGATCGGTTCGCGTCCGTTCTCCTGGCAGCTCTTCACCTCTGATTCCTTGATCGGGCGGCTAGCGTTTGAAATGTCGGACTCGGCGGCCACGCAGAAGCGCTCGAAGCCGGCGCCGGAGCCGATGCTATCAACGGTGATGTTGCCCGCGAACCCCTCGTTCTTGAAGCGCTCGGCCATAGCCTCGGCCAACGGGTAAACGGTCGAGCTGCCGGCCGCGATGATGTCGCCCTCCAACTCCAGCGGGTTGACCGCCGGCAGGCTCACGCCCTTGCCCGACGGCTCAACCGGGGCTTCTTCAGTTGGTGCTTCAGCAGGTGCTTCGGCGGGGGCTTCAGTTGGTGCTTCGGTAGGTGCAGTGGTTGGCGCGGAGCCACCGCAGGCGGTCACCAACAACGCCACCAACGTCAATCCCACGAGCAGTACGTCACGTGTTAGCTTATTCATTTTCTCCTCTTAACTCCTCTCTTAATCTTTCCTGTGATTTTAGGTTGATCCCTCTTCCTGCCCCCTTTTACGATGGCGCGATGTGACCCTCTCCTCCTCCGGCGCCGGAGGAAGAGAGAGCGGGAAAAGGGTGAGGGCGCATCGCCCATCCACAAATTCATCCTATCACAGGACTCTTAAGAGAATATTGAGAGGAGTTTAAAGAGGGGTTAGGAGAGTATTAACGGGATATTAAAAGAGCGAGGTAGAACGTGGAGCCTTCTCCCTCCACGCTTTCGACCCAGATGTGACCGTTGTGGGCCTGGACGATGTGCTTGGCGATGGCGAGTCCCAGGCCAGTACCTCCGCCAGAACGCGCCCGGTCGGCCTTGTAGAAGCGCTCGAAGATACGCGGCAGGTCGTCAGCGGGGATGCCGACCCCTGTGTCTTCCACGATGATCAGCATCCATTCGCCTGGTGGAAGAATCCCGGGTTTCAGACCCGGCGTGTCAGGCTGGAACTTCCCCCCGTTCATGACCTGAACCCGGCGGGCAGAAACGCGGATCTGCCCTTCGGCTGGTGTAAACTTGATGGCGTTGTGCACCAGGTTGGTGACCACCTGCTGAGCTCTCTCGGCATCAGCAAAGACGAGGGGAAGGTCGGGGGGCGCTTCCACGGTGAGTTCCAACCGGGCGCGTTCCGCTTGCGGTCTCAGGCGCTCCACGGCCGGGATCACGACCTCGGCCACGGTCACCGGCTGCAGTCGGAGCGGTGCCTGGCCTGACTCGATGCGCGAGAGCTCCAATAACTCGCGCACCATGTGAGTCAGGGTATCCACCTCGGTCTCCATGCGCTCGAGGAAACGGTGAGCGGCCGGGGGATCCTCCAGCGCTCCGTCTCGCAACGTCTCCACCAGCGCCTTCAAAGAAGCCAGAGGGGTGCGCAACTCGTGGGAGATATTGCTGATGAAATCCCGCCGCACCGTCTCCAGCCGTCGAACGCGGGTCAAATCCTGGAGGATGAGCAAAGTGGCCTGCGGTCCGGCGTCTCGCAGGGGGGTGGCGATGGCTTGCAGAAACAGCCCCCGGCGATCCATTTCCACCGCCTGAAACTGCTCTTCGTTCTCCTGGTAGCACCGTTGCCACAGAGCGATGATCCGATGATCACGTGCTACCTGAGCGAGAGGGCGGCCCAAAGCCATTTCTACGTCGGTGCCCAGGATTCGGGCCGCAGCAGGGTTGATGAGGCGAACGTGCCCCGCTCCGTCGGTAATCAGCACTCCATCGGCCATGTTGTCCACAACAGCCGTCAGTCGCCCCCGCTCCTCGACCAGCGCGTTGATCGTCCCTCGCAGGCGGTCGGACATATCGTTGAACGCGCGGGTGAGCACGCCTACCTCGTCGTGGGAGAGGGGCAAGAGCCGGGACTTCAGATCGCCTGCGGCCATGCGCTGGACGACCTCGGTTAGCCGGCGCACCGGCCGGGCGGTGCGCTCGGCGACGAATATGGCCAGGAACACAGCCACCAACGTTGTCAGCGCTGCGGTCACCAGGACTCCTCTGCGCAAACGGGCCACGTGGGCTTCGATCTGCCGCAGAGGGAGAGCGACGCGCGCGATGCCCTTCACCCGCCCCTCCACTTTTACGGGAATCGCCACGTACATCATCTCGTAACCCACCGTCTGGCTGAACCGCACGCTGCTGCCCTGTCCTTCAGCGAGGGCCTGCTGCACCTCCGGCCGATACAGGTGATTATCCATCTGAGCACGGTCCTGGTGCGATTCCCCCAGCACAGTGCCATCTGCCGCGATGATCGTGACCCGAGCATTCAGCAGATCGGCGTAGTGGTGTGCCCGGACGTCAAGCGCCTCTTCGGGCTGGTCCGAGATCAGGAGCGGAGTGAAAGCGTCCCCTACGAGCCGGGCCTCGGCCGTCAACTTATCCTCCAGGTCGGCCAGGTGATTATCCCGCACTACGTTAGAGAGGTAGACGACCAGGCTCGCCATGGTCAGCAGAATAAGGACCACGTAGGGGATGGCAATGCGCCAACGAATACTAGGGAAGTGAAACATGGGCTGTTCTCGGCCCTCGCTCGCCGCTATCCCTCGAACCGGTAGCCGACGCCGCGCACGGTGATGATGCGATTCGGATGGGACGGGTCGGGCTCGATCCTCTCGCGCAACCAGCGCACGTGGACGTCCACCGTGCGACTACCACCGCTGTACTCCCATCCCCACACTCGTTCCAGGATCAGGTCACGGGAGAGGACGATGCCCCGATTGCGAATCAGAAAGACCAGAAGCTCATATTCCTTGGGCTTTAGGTTCAGAATCTCTGTCCCACGCGTGACCTCGTGGCGAGACAGGTCCACGGTCAGGTCGCCGGCGGTTAGCTTATCTGCGCCGACCGGCTCCTCCTCTGCCGCCATTTCCTCGCGGGTCATCCGCACTCGCCGCAGCATCGCCTTGACCCGAGCTATCAACTCACGCATGCTAAAGGGCTTGGTCAGATAATCGTCGGCCCCTACTTCCAGTCCCGCCACTTTGTCCACTTCGTCGTCGCGAGCTGTCAGCATCAGGATAGGCACGTTCGTCTCCTGGCGCAGGATGCGGCAGACTTCAAAACCGTCCAATCCGGGGAGCATAATATCCAGCAGGATCAGGTCCGGCTGTTCCCGACGGGCTATTTCTAGCGCCGTCGGGCCGTCGGAGGCTGTGCAGGTGGTGTAACCGTGGCGGGTCAGGTTGTACTCCAGGGTCTCGAGCAGGGTTGGTTCGTCCTCCACGACCAGCACTTTGCTACTCGCATTCACAATCCTGCCTCGCTAATTTGGGTGCTCAGAACCAGCAAACAAAGTTTCAAACTGTGCAATTGAGGTAAGAAACCTTCTCAAAAGCTATGTGAGTGGCCTCGTTTGGACCAGGAGCTGCGACCGCAACCGTACCTTTCCAGTGTGACCACTGTGCAGCTTTAGGAACACCCCCTACCCGGCGGGGCATTCCTCCACCGGCGAAACGACCCGGCGGCGCCTGGTTGGGCGAGGTCTCCGACCGAAGCCCCCGGCTGCGGTCAGAGACCTTGCCGAACCGAAGGGGCACCCAACCGTTTCTCAGGAACACCCCCTACCCGGCGGGGCATTCCCCCACCGGCGGAACGGCCCGGCGGCGCCTGGTTGGGCGAGGTCTCCGACCGAAGCCCCCGGCCCGGTCTTTCAGGGTAGCCGAGGGCATTGTCGTCGGCAATCCACTGCTCCAAGCCGGTCTGTGACCGGCGTGGCCGCCGAATCGCTTCCCGGCTGCAGTCAGAGACCGTGCCGAGCCGAAGGGGCACCCAACCGTTTCTCAGGAACACCCCCTACCCGGTGGCGGGTATTCCCCCACCGGTGAAACGGCCTTGCGCCCTCTCGCCAAGTGTGGTAT
>Ga0180301_10005100_pt1 | contig 10085 bp, 10 predicted proteins | sample GuaBasSediGuay16_FD_121797 | JGI IMG/M metagenome (GOLD analysis project Ga0180301, IMG submission 121797) | Subseafloor sediment microbial communities from Guaymas Basin, Gulf of California, Mexico - Guay16, Core 4569-2, 12-15 cm | ecosystem: Environmental > Aquatic > Marine > Hydrothermal... | reverse complement strand
TCCCGTTAATGGATTCATCAGGTTTAAGCCAGCTTCCCAATATGCCCTATTTTAAAGTCTATCCTGTTCCTGCCAGGTCATGTATATATCTGGAATTGAGATTTGCTACACCGGAAAGTGTCGAGCTTTCACTTTATAATATCCTGGGGATGAAGATCTTGAAAAAGAAATACAATCCTGTATACTTTCTTCAGGAAAGATTAAATCTGGGTGGATTTCCACAGGGAATTTACTTTCTAACATTAAAATCCAAAAGTTTTATGACAACCAAAAAGGTGCTTATAATAAGATGAAGAAGAACATGCTTGCAAATGTTATAACCCTTTCAAGGATTGTTCTTGCCTTTGTAACCCTGGGGCTTCTTGAACTCAAAAATCTTATTGTTACAGCCATCGCTGTATTCTTAATTATATTCATCATCTTCCTTGACTTTCTGGACGGTTACATTGCAAGGAAGTTAAAAATATCATCAGAATTTGGTGCCTTATTTGACATTACCGGAGATAGAATCGTTGAGATTATATTCTGGATTTATTTCTCAGTCAGAGGACTAGTTAGCTTTTGGTTTCCTGTTATTGTAATTTCAAGGGGAATAATTGTAGATACTCTGCGGAGTGTGGCTTTCAAAAAGGGTAGAAAACCTTACGAAATGCTCCATTCCAGCGTTAGTCACTTTCTTGTAGCCTCGCCCTTTATGAGGACTTCCTATGCTGTTATGAAGGCAATTACATTCTCTCTTCTGGGAATTAACCTCCTTCTCAAGTATGCAGCTTTTCCGCATGTGCATACTTTTCACAGTGCAACCATAATTTTCGCATATATTACATTACTTCAATGCATTGCAAGAGGAATACCCGTAATTGTTGATTCCCGGTTTTATCTCTTTGAGAAGAAAGAAAATGGCCAGAATTGAAGCAGCAATTTTCGATCTGGATGGGACACTTATTCCACGTAATTCTACTGAGAAAATAATTGTTAGACATTTTGTAAAAAATCTCAGCTTTTCCCTCTCAGGAATATTGCTTTATCTTCTTGAAAGTGCGCGATATAAAGATTTTAAGTCCTCAAAGGCATACTATCACGGAATTAAATACTTTACTTTCCTGAATGTTATAAATAAATATTTTAGTGGAGTTCCTCTTAATGAATGGATTTCTGAAAAGGCAATTCATGAAATTGAAAGGCATTGAGAAGCAGGCAGAAAGCTCATTCTCCTCACTGGAGCACCTGAAGAAGCTGCAACCCGATTTGGAAAGGTTTTAAAATTTGACCTCGTTGTATCTGCAAAAATAAAGGTGGTAAATGGTGTTATCACTGGAAAAACTGAAGGTCCACACCCATACGGAAAAAAGAAACGGGAGATACTCATTAAGCTCAGCGAATACCACAATATAGACTTTAATAATTCTTATGGTTATGGAGATTCCTTTGCCGACAGATTCTTTTTAAATATCGTGGGTAGTCCTGTGGCAGTGAATCCATATAAAAAGTTAAAAAGGTATGCAGTACATAAAGGATGGATAATAGTTTACTGGTTTTAAATACTCATAACCAAAGGAGTAAAAAATGATAACAGATGAAGTATTCCTCGAGATTCTAGATACTATCAAAAAACAAAGTACTTGCTCCTATTACAAAACAGGGGCTTTGATAGTGAAGGATAATAGAATAGTTTCCATGGGCTACAACGGAACCCCTCCTGGTTTCCCCCAGTGCAATGAATTACAGGAAGTTCTTGAGTGGCTTGTGGAAAATCCTAAAAAAGCTCTTTCGCTTATAAATCCAATCACTGACCTTCAGCTGGAAAAACTGCTGAAAAACGAAACCTTTAAAAAATTTCCTCTTTTTTCAAAATATTCAGAAGTAAGAATAAGACCTATTTTTTCACGTTTAGTAGAGATTATTCCCATTATATTAAAAAAACTGGAAAAAGATGGAAGGATTGACCTTTATGATTTTAATTTTGTGCACTCCAGATACGAAATACATGCTGAACAGAATGCCATTGCTTATTCTCTAAGAGCAGGTACAAATATAGAAGGAGCAACAATCTATTCTGCTCTGCTCCCCTGTATGGAATGTGCCAAACTTATTGTTGCTTCAGGTATTAAAAGAGTAGTATACACTGAAGAATATATTGATAAAAGATTTAATGAGACTTCACGGGATTTTCTTAATATAAACGGAGTAAAAGTAGATAAGGTATAGTATAAATTTAGAATATATCTTGACAAAACACACTTTATATTTTATTTAATTTAATATTATAAGAAGTTTTGAAATAGTTCTTTGACAAAATCTCTCCGAGCCATTCTACCTACGGGAGAAATTCCTATGGTAGGTGGCCGCTGGGCATGTGGGGAAACCTGCATGACCTCCCGTGTTTGGAAAGGAGAGATAATTTAAAACATGGGAGGTGTAGCATGCCTGGAACTTATGCGGGTAAATTGCTCAGAATAAATCTGAGCACAGGGAAAATCAAAAAAGAAGATATACCTGAAAACCTCCTCAAAAAATTCATAGGCGGCAGAGGACTGGCATCTAAGTATCTGTACGATGAAATAGATCCCACAGTTGACCCTCTAAGCCCTGACAATAAACTCATATTTACCACAGGTCCCCTTACAGGAACTCCTGCTCCTACTGGTGGTAGATACATGGTAGTCACCAAGGGACCTTTAACGGGTACAATTGCATCCAGTAATTCAGGAGGATTCTGGGGAGCTGAATTGAAGCGTGCTGGATATGATATGATCATAATTGAGGGCAGATCCGAAAAGCCTGTTTATATATTAATAAAGGACGATGAAGTTGCTATTAAAGATGCCTCTCATCTTTGGGGACTAAATACTCATGAGACTACAGACAAGCTCCTCGAGGAATCAGGCGAACATACGGCAAAAGTTGCATGCATAGGCCCTGCAGGTGAAAAACTCGTAAAATTTGCCTGTGTAATAAATGATAAGCACAGAGCAGCAGGAAGAACAGGTGTTGGGGCGGTGATGGGTTCTAAGATGCTTAAAGCTATAGTGGTTAAAGGAACCAAAAAAATTGTAGCCTTTGATGAAGAAAAATTCCGTCAGGTTATAAAAGAAAAGATTGATACAATGAGGAAAAATCCCATTACCGGTGAGGGGCTCCCCAAACTTGGGACCAAAGTTCTGGATAATATAATCAACGAAAATGGCCTATATCCTACGAGAAACTTCCAGACCGGGGTGTTTGAATTTACCTATGAAGTCTCTGGAGAGGCCCTCGTGGAGAAAGGGTACCTTATAAAAAATAAAGCCTGCTACGCATGCCCCATAGGATGTGGTCGTATTACCAAGTTACCCAGTGGTAGAGAAGGTGAGGGTCCTGAATATGAAACAGGATGGGCTTTTGGTGCAGCCTGTGGAGTCAAAGATTTGATAGCAATTACAGAAGCTAATTTCCTCTGTAATGAGCTTGGCCTGGATACAATTTCAACAGGTGTTACCATAGCATGCGCTATGGAATTGTTTGAAAGGGGCTTTATTCCTAAAGAAGACTTGAGCAAAGGACCCGAACTCAGATTCGGCAGTTCAGAAGCTATCGTTTACTATACAAAGGCTATTGCTTACAGAGAAGGATTAGGTGATAAACTGGCTGAAGGTTCTTATAGACTGGCAGAAGCTTATGGTCATCCTGAATATTCCATGAGTGTGAAAAGACAGGAACTCCCTGCCTATGACCCAAGGGGTGCTCAAGGTCATGCACTGGAATACGCAACCTCTAATAGAGGGGGGTGCCATGTAAGAGGATATATGATCTCACCTGAGATTCTGGGAGTTCCTGAAAAGCTTGAGACTCAAAAATTAGAAGGAAAGGCTCAATGGGTAAAAATCTTTCAGGATCTTACAGCAGTGATTGATTCTGCAGGCTTATGCCTTTTCAGCTCTTTTGCCCTTAATGCAGATGATTACAAAGACATGATTGTTGCAGCTACAGGATTTGATTACTCTACGGATGACGTAATGAAGTGCGGAGATAGGATATGGAATCTTGAAAGATTATTTAATCTCAAAGCCGGGATTAAACCCGAGGAAGACACATTGCCCAAGAGATTTCTGGAAGAACCGCTTCCGGAAGGCCCTCAAAAGGGTGCAGTGGTTAAACTTAGGGAACTTCTTCCGGAGTATTATAAAGTTAGAGGCTGGAGCGAAAAGGGAATACCCACAGAAGAAAAACTGAAAGAGTTAGAACTGGAATGATTTAAAAAGGGTGGGTGCATCCCACCCTTTTTTAAAATTAAAAACTATAAAAATAGTGGATATGTGAAAAGTGAAGATAAAGGTTAAATTTTTTACACTTTTAAAACTCTACCTCGGTATCGAGGAATATGAGGTGGAACTCGATAATAACTCAATCACGGTAAACCAATTACTCGATATTCTTGAAGAAAAGATTGGTAAAAAATTTACCTTTAAATTAAGAGAAGGAGGAAAACTCAAAAAAGGTGTAATAATATTAGTTAATGGGAAAAATGTTTTTCATATTAATGGTATCAATACTATAATAAAAGATGGCGATGTCATTTCCATGTTCCCTCCCGGAGGGGGAGGATGAATTTATACGCCCGACATATTCCTCTTTTAGGTAAAGAGGGGATAAAGAAATTAAAAAACTCCAGTGTTCTCGTAGCAGGTATTGGAGGATTGGGCACTGTGGTTGCTGACATTCTTGTGCGAACAGGAATAGGTGAATTACATATAGTTGATTATGGAGAGGTAGACCTTCCGGATTTAAACAGACAGATTCTTTATTATAAAGACGACCTTGGTAAAAAAAAGGTTTATGCTGCGAAACAGAAGCTAAAATGGATAAGAGAGGATGTTGTAATTAAAACTTACACAGATTATATAGATGAAAATTTCAAATTACCTGAAAGAGTCCGGGTTATAGTCGATTGTCTTGATAGCTTCAAAGCAAAATTTGCTGTTGATAAAATTGCCGTGAAATATAACATTCCTCTTGTACATGCAGGTCTTAATGGTTTTTTTGGTCAGATTACCACAATAGTCCCCGGAGAAACTCCCAGACTTTGTGAAATTCTCTATGGAATGGAAAAAGAGAATAAAAAAATAATACCGGTCCTTGGCTCAGTATCCACTCTTCTTGGCGCGATACAGGCTCTTGAGGTTGTTAAATTACTGTGTGGTAAGGGAAACACACTTAAAGGAAAGCTTCTTATTGTTGATCTTCTTGATATGAGCTTTGAGACAGTGGAGTTAAGATAATGTACAGGTTTAATTCAATAGACTACGATATCTTAATGCATCCAAAGCTTGATCTTAAAAAACTCTACGTGGAATTAACCTCCCTGTGTAATTATTCCTGCAAATTATGCTTCAGGCAGAGTTTTACTGAACCACTTGGCCATATGTCACGGGATCTTTTCAAAAAACTCCTTAAGGATATCGATGACCTCCCTGAAATTGAATGGGTTGTTATAGGAGGAATTGGAGAACCATTGTTCCATCCAGATTTCAGATACTTCGTAACTGAAGTTAAAAAGAAAAATCTAAAAATTTCCATTTCAACAAATGGTTCTCTTATAAATGATGAAATGATAAATTTTCTGATAGACATCGGTGTAGAACGTGTGATTTTTTCTCTGGAAACAGGCGATATCGGGCATAAATGGAATAGGAAAATTATACATACGCTTGGGGAGCTTATAAGAAAACGTAATCTTAAAAAATCGGGAAAACCGGTACTTGGTATAGAATTTGTACTGACCAAGCAAAATGTAAAAGACCTTCCAAAAATTATAGATTTATGTCGGGAAAAGGAAGTTGATAACATAATCCTTACAAATCTTCTACCTGTCCACGATAAACTGGTTGGCTTCTCCCTTTACGAAAATCCAGACGAACACATTCATTATGTTAAAGAATTTGTGAAAAATACAACCATCAGATTCAATTTACAGATTCCGGAATTTACACTTCTCACTGAGAGACACTGCCAGTTTGTGGAGAAGAACGCAGCAGTTATTCGCTGGGATGGAGAGATTGCTCCCTGCTATAGATTTTTACATGATTCTATTGAGATTGTGTATGGAAGAAAAAAAGTAATATTTCACAAAAGTTTCGGAAATATTCTGGAAAAATCCCTCAAAAGTATATGGATATCAAAAGAATATGCATTTTTCCGTTTTAAAGTAAAAAATGCCCTTTTCCCTTCATGTACAGACTGTAAATTTAGAGATGGATGTCATTTTGCTATGACAACTGAAGAAGATTGTTGGGGTAATTCGCCAAGCTGTGCTGATTGTTTGTGGTGGAGAGGAATAATTGTATGCCCATGATAGTGAACATAAAATGTAAAAGGGGCAGTATATGGTATAAATGGTTTAAAGTTTGGTAAAATGTAAATGCAAATTTTATTAGAATCAACATTCCCGTGGGAGCATTCTTAACACCGTCTGGTATAATAGAATCGCAGATAAGAAAAGTATCTTTGAAAAGAAAGGAACTCCGGGCAGAACAAATTTACTTTTTTGAAGATATTATGGTTAAACACGCCTGGCCTATTACCGGCGAAAATGAAATAAAAAGATGGTCAAAAAGACAGAGGAACGAGGACTTGCTGATGTACTCATTGTAAGTGGTAAACATACAGGAGAGGAAGTTGATGTGGAACATTTAAAAAGGGCGAAATCCTCAGCGCGAAAACCCGTGATTATTGGCAGTGATCTCAACGATAGAAACATGGAAATACTGATTAAATATGCGGACGGTGCAATAGTGGGAACTTATTTTGAGAAGGATGGGATATCGGGAAATTCGGTTGAACAATGGAGAGTGGAGAAATTGATGGAGAAGGTAAAAACTTTAAGGAGATAAGTTTACCATTTTGATCTGCGTATCCACTGCTTCCCGCATATTATCTTAAATGGACAGTTCTGACAGTGCTCCTTAGGATTTACAGTGGAAGTAAAGGGTATGCTGGAATCAAGTATCTCCTCAATGAGTGTCTTTACAGCCTTCATGTAAAGGTCCATGGCAATTTTCTTTTTAGATTCATCTTCTTCATAAAAAAGTGGCTCTTCTTTAAAATCTTTCTCCCTTAATAGCAGCAAAGAACTGTTAAGTTTTTCTATCTTCGCATTCTGGTGGTTCTGCATGTATAGATTTATATAAAGAGGCAATTGAACGGATTTGAGTTTTTTATACCATTCCTCTCTCGGTGAATCTTTGAAGTCTGGATTCGGGGTACCCACACTGCTTCCAGTTTTATAATCTATAATGTAAATGGTATCTCCTCTTCTTTCTACTCTATCCACTCTCCCGCTCAAAGCCACCCGTGTTCCATCGTTTGTTTCCATGTAGCCGGTGTATTCTTTTTCGAGATGGAGAATCACTATATCTTCCTGGCTTTTTTTATAATAATCCAAGAGTTCCCTCATTCTCTTTTTAATTGTCCTTTTAATTATGATGACCCTGGCTTCCTTAACTCCCGGATAATGTTCCTCAAAGACTTTTTCAACCACTGTGTCCATTCTCTCCCTATCATCCCTTTCTATAACAAGCTTTCTCCCCAGCTTATCAGCGAAGAAAAGTTCAAGTATCTCATGGACAAGTCTTCCGATCTCCCTGCTTTCTATCTCTTCGGAAATGCCCTCCTTCTCGCCCAGACCGACAACATAGGTATAATAAAATCTTAAAGGACACCGGAGATATGTATCCAGCATGGTGGGACTGTAGGGAACTTTCTTTAAGAATTCTGTAATATCCTGGTCTTTCTGGATTTCTGTGACTTCCCTGCATGCAAAGTTTACCCTAAAAATAATGTCTCTGGGGGCGGGCTCTTTAAGGGTCTTTTTTTCTTTTTGAATTTCCCAAATGAGCCTTTCTATGAATCTGCTCTTTTCCCTCTGAGCATTTTCGACATAAAAAAGATGTACCTTTTTGGCTCCTCTGGTAAGAGTGTAAAAATAGTACTCTGCAATCTTCTCTCTATCTCTATAATCTGGAAGTTTAAGATGTTGGCGTAATAAAGAAGGAAGAATAGTGTCCTCCTTACTAACATTAGGAAGTATTCCTTCATTCAAGTCCAAAAAATAAACATTCTCAAACTTAAGATTTCGTGTTTCCAGAAATCCCAGAACCTGCAAGCCATTGAGCGGGGTCCCCTCAAAGGGCACGGATACAGTTCTCAGATAATTCCTAATTAAAATAAAATAACTTCTCACATTTTCAAATTTTTCTTCCCCGAATCCCGAACTGGCAAGGTCATGGATTGATTCCAGTGTCCTGCGGAAGAATTCACCTGAAAATGGATGGAGATTTGCAGGGCTTTCACGGGATATAAAGGATATAAGATCCAGTAATTTCTTACAGAAATCGCGGATGTTTGTGATAACTTCGAATTTCTTAAGTGTCTCTCTATGGATTTTTTTAAGATGTTCCTTTAATTCTTGTTCGGTTATCTCGGGATATAGCGGGCAGATTTTCCGCTGAAACGATTCCAAAAGATCACTATCCTCCTCAAGCTCTGTAAGTTCTATTAACCTCCTGTTTTTTTCTACAAGGTATTCTTCGATGGTATGGAAGATAATTCGGGTAGGAGTACTCTCACCATGAAGGTATATATTTTTAATATATGGATGTAATACAAATTTTAGATAAGCGGGAACAAAGTAAAGGGAATCTAGTTTTGTTTCCAGAACCTTTCCGAGAACTTCCAGAAGAGAATGCAGCGGGGTTCTGTGGACAGGATATCCCATGGAAATATTGAACTTTCCTTGTGCCACAGGGATTACATTTTGTAAGATAGGGAAGAGGGTGTCTGAAGAAGGTAAAACTATCACATCTCTGATGGATACAGGTTTAGCCTTTAATAGTTCCCCCAGGGCAAAGATCTCTCCATGAACATCAGCAGAACGATAGAAATTATATTCGGTTCTATGAATCTGGGGGGTATCAATTCTCTCAGGATTGAGTGAGAGCGTTCTATATATTTCTTCGATATGAGGACCCTCCTGAAAGATAAAAATACTATTAGGTCTTGTTTTTAGGTTCTCAAAAATTTTTCTTTCCGATTCGGTAAGAGCAAAAAATCCGGCAATTACTACGTTGTTATACTTCTCAAATTTAACACTCTCTATTTCCTCTGCGACTCTCCTATACCTTAGAGATCTTGTGGAGACACTTCTCTTCTCGAGTTCACCATAAAATATGTTGTATAACTGAGACAAAGAAATTAATTTTTCTCTCACCTTCTCAGGTATTTTCTCTCCCCAGAGTAGATCAACTTCTCGGAGCTTCTGAGGATCTACAAATTCTATGTAAAGTTCTTCCAGATCCGAAAAGATTTTAAACCCCCATGGAAGGAATTCATCAAGACTGAGAGCGTTCTTCCCGGTAATAAGTGGATTCTCTGAATGTATAGAGTATATTAAAGATACTCCATCCACTGCTGAAATTTTTTTATCCGAGTAACCTAATGATTCATAAAGGAAATCCACAAACTCATCCATGGAGAAAATATAAGGAGCTCTGAAGGGCCTCTTAATTCTCTGAGATAGGAATTTTCTCAAAAAATGGGAAGGTCTTTTACCTGGAAAGACCACAATATTATTCTCGGGATTTGAAGTGCCTTCTAAAAGAATTTCGCCTAGGTACTCCACAAGATTATGTTGTGGACTCAGCTCAACTGCTCTTTTCATGTCACAGCCTCAATTCTTTTCAGATCAATGTATCCCAAGTATCCCTTCACCAATTTACCAGGAAAAATTCCTTGTAAAATTTTCATGTAAAGTCTTAACTGATTTCTGTGTTGTTCTTCCATTTCCCCTGTTTTGAAATCAATGACAACTATAGAGTCCCGGTCAATCAAGACCCTGTCCATTCGGTAAAGTGATCCGTTCCTGCTCACAAAGTCTGCTTCCTTCAGAATGATTCTACCCGGTTTTCTTTCAAACCATTCTGAAACTTCGGGTATTTTAAGGAAATCTTTCAGAATTTTTTTAACCTTTTTGGGATCAAATTTTTCCTTAAATTTTGTCTGTGCCTTTTCGATTCTGGAATCAAGTAAAGTATCCAGATCTCCCTCAATAT
>Ga0180301_10005099_pt1 | contig 10086 bp, 9 predicted proteins | sample GuaBasSediGuay16_FD_121797 | JGI IMG/M metagenome (GOLD analysis project Ga0180301, IMG submission 121797) | Subseafloor sediment microbial communities from Guaymas Basin, Gulf of California, Mexico - Guay16, Core 4569-2, 12-15 cm | ecosystem: Environmental > Aquatic > Marine > Hydrothermal... | reverse complement strand
TCTTCCCCTGGCATTAAACGCTTTCGCTTAGCTCCATCCTCATCGCCAATACCCACTATATGCACATCAATATGTTTTCTACTAAGCGCTATACTCAGGTTTTTTACGTGGTTGTGGACGCCCCACGGGCCTTCTTTAAAATCAGAAGCTATAACTACTCTCATTTGCTCTCCTAATTTCATACCACTCTCTCAAATTGCTTTGTCATCCTCTCAACAACCAAATCCCATGTAAAGCATTTTTCTACTCTCTTTCGTCCCTCTTCACCCATCTTCCTCAACAAATTTTCATCTTCTAAAAGCAATATGAGTTTATCAGCAAGTTGTTTATAATCATTTGGCGGTATCAAAAACCCAGTTCTGCTATCTTCAATAATCTCAGGCATTGCATCAACCGTAGTGCCAATACAAGGTGTCTTATATGCCATTGCCTCTAAAAAGACATGCCCGAAATTTTCTTGGATTGATGGCATAGCAAATATTGAAGCATCTTTATATAACTGAATTAGCTCTTCATAAGGCACATGACCTTTAATTACGATGTCTGGCAGATTTATTTTTGGTTCAGATACTCTTATTCCAAAGAAATCAAATAAGGTGTGTATTCTGCTTGGGAAATTTAGATTTGGTTCTGAAACGATAATCAATTTTGCATCTTTAACTTCCTTTTTAACTTCTTTAAATGCCTCAATCAAAGTTGGACCGCCTTTTCTATAAAAATCTATACCAACAAAAAGAATTGTCTTTTTACTATAATCCTTTTCCACAGAAGAAGGAATTTCTTTGAGGTTTGCTCCCGCATACACAGTTACTACTTTGTTCTCGTCTATTCCATAGTCATTAATAACAGACATTCTGGCACAATCGCTAAAGGTCAAAACCAGGCTTGCATTCCTGTATAACTCCATTTCCAATTTTATTCTCGCAGCTTTTTCTGCTTTTGATGACCACAGCCGAAACATTGGATACTCTCTTTCTGAAATTGCCCTTGTACCATCTGTATAGACAATATAAGGCACTGTTGGTTTTTTCTTGCAAACCCCGTGTTTGCTTCCAATCTGTAAAACAAAGTCAATATTATCTTTCTGCCGTTTTATCGCCCGTTCACATAGTTCTGTCTCTTTAAGCCAGCGCCACTTGTTCTTATCAGTTAGTTGTAGCCATTGGTTAGGATACGAAGGTAAATCGCGGAGCGCAATCGTAGTGTGTATATAGGATTTAAGGTGGCTATAATATCTAAGAGGTTTACTAAGGCTACTATCAAATATCTTTACTATATTATTATGCTTTTTTGCTAATGCTGCAAATATATACTCAGGTACACCGGAATAAGACCCGGGTACAATGCCCATGATTCTGTAACTCATAATGTTCACCTCACTTATCCCTCTTTATTAACTACCGATTCCAATACTTTAAAAACTTCTTTGGATAACTCCTTCCAATCATACTTGAGCGAAAATCGCCTTGCATTCTCGCTCAACTTCTTAGAAAGATTTTCATCCTCTAAAACAGATACGAGTTTATCTACAAAATCATCCGAATCTTTTGCCAATAAGAAATCTCTATTTGGCACTGCATCATCAAACCCTCTTATCCCCTCTTCAGTGGAAACTACTGGTTTGCCGCATGCAAAATACTCAACAACCTTGTTCTTCGCACCCGCTGTTCCATACATAGCTGACGGCGGATAAGGTGCAATACAAACATCCGCCAAGTTAATGTAAGACGGCAAGTTGTGCACAAAACCTGTATAAATTACATTGGGTGATGGTGGTTCAAGTTTTGGACCTCCTCCTACTATCAAGAATTTTATATGTTTAACCCTGTCTTCAATCGTTGGTATCAAATCAAAGAAGTATTGTAATGCAATCTCATTTTGTGCCACAAATCGTGGACATGTAAATACTACCACTTTATCATTATTAAAAATCCCCAATTCTTCTTTATTTATACTTGGTTCTATTTGCGTAAACAAATCCAAATCCGCTCCATTCTCAATAACTTCTATTTTTTCTCCTGATATACCAAAACGTTCTATAAAAAAGGTTTTGAGGTCATTCGTCGGAGAAATTATCCGATCAGCTATTTCTAAGACCTTCTTTTCTCGCTTTTTCATTTCCACTCGCTGGTAAAATGATATGCTGGGATTGGTATCCATCTCTAAAACCGAAGAGCCATGTGCATCATAGACGAGTGGCTTCTTTAATAAAAATTTCAATGGCAACGCTCTCGTTGCATTGCTTATCTGATGTGCATAGATCACATCCGGTGAGAATTCCTTACATTCTTTATACAATCTAAAAATATCCCTAAACGTGCGAACAACCCATAACTTATTTTTATAATATTTTTTGCGCGAATATGTTATATTCTCCTCTTCTGTTTCTGGCGGGTTCGTGCAAATATGCATTATCTCACATCCAAATCTCGCTAAATTCTTGGATATGTAATAAGGTCTAACAGTGGAACCATCTTGTATATCCACATCAACACTTGAAATTAAGCACACTTTCATACCTCTTCACCTCCTAACTTCCAGAAACAAATCTCTCCATTATCGTACACGCAGTCTTTATCTCTTTGAAGAGAGCGAACGAATATACCATAGGAAGCATCTTTATCTTCTATTATATAAGAGATTCTAAACCTGGAAAAGAAATTCTGCGCCCATCTACTATCAACATCTTGTGTAGAAAGGTACGAAATAAACCATTCTGTGCCCGTGTGGGATGATGTAATCTCATATGGTTCATCTTCGATCCACTCCATTGATAGCGGTATTCTTGTTATATTTAAACCGCTGAGATTAACAAACCCATAAGCCAGATCACAGGTTCGTGAACCTGAGAACGTTGGCACTCCTGATAAGGCAAATATTCTCGCGAGTGTCATACCAGCCGCATAACCACCCATATTTCCCTCAATATTAGCCTTAGCCCACATCGCGCTCTCATATTCTGCTTCGCCTGGATATCTCGTCCAATAAGCTGGAATATCCTTTCTCTCATAATGCACATACTGATAATAGCCTGTCATGCAAACCGAAAGTAGTAAAACACTAACTATTGTTATAAATACAGTTTTTCTTCTCCGGTTACATAACCCGGCAACATTTGTAAGACCAAAGCCGACCAGTAAAAAGGCGAAGGAGACCATCACCCATTTCGTATATATTTCATTCCCTATCGCAGGGAGTAAGCCCATCAATGCGATGAGTAAGAACCATTCTTCAAATCTTTTCTCTGTTTTAAATACGAGATAAGCGAATCCACCAAAAGCAAATATAATTAAGAATCCAACATGCCTTGTGTAGTCCTTTAAAATTTCGTCTAATATATATCTCGTTCCCGTTACAAAAAATGTTCTATTAAGAAACATTATAAAGAGTATACCGGTAAAAGATATGAGAATACCAATACTAACATAGATATTCGGAACTTTGATGGAGCTAACATAACTCTTTAACTTATCGTAAATTGTAACAATAAAATAACTAATTGCAATAGGAATTGTGAAATAAACTAAATGATGTGTTACTATCAGTAGAATAACCAAAATAAAGGTCAATATGCTATATCTTACAATAGAACTGCGTGTCTTCAACAATAAATAGATAAACAATGGTAACAACACCATAAAAAGACCCCTCGTTGATACGGTCCATGTCGTGAAATATAATACCCCTCCTGAGATTGAGAACCCAAAAGCTACTAAATACTTGAAAAGGTCATTATTCCATATCGCTCCTGCCATCAGATAAGCGGTGAATGCGCTGAATACCCCTATTAATACGCAGAATAGCCATATCGTCCATTCCATATCTATTCCCGTGCATTGTGAAATCCCGGATAGAAGAAATGGTACCGCACTTGCAGTCGAATAGGGATAAAATCCACCTATGGATGCTGGATGAACCCACCATCTCGCCTCCCCAAATCTGGAGATCGAATTCGCCAGCGCATGTATGCTAAACGAGTCCCAGCCAATCTCATGCGGTGTTGTTGGAAGCCGTAGAATTATGTTCAGTACAATGAGCAATGTCCATAATCCGTAAGTACCGCGTTTTGAAATTTTCATAGCTTTTTACCGCTGTTCACCTCTCGATAGAGGTTCGAAAGCCAGCCATGCCTCATAAGTGGATTCCAGAAGACCAAGACCAATAGCGCGATGTACCTCATAGCAGCGCCAATGATGTTTTCCATTATCATATTGAATCCCTCTTTTTCCATCATCTCAGCGCTCTCCGCGACCTCGGCGGTAAACAAATGTTTTTAAGCTTACCCCAATAAAATTCCCTGACTTCTCTTGGTCGTATGTATCTATTATAATGCTTAATTTCTTCGTCATTTATCTGTTCTTTTCGGTTAATATAGCTATTTAGGTAGCCTACGAGAAAAGCTAAACCAATATAATATGGCTTCTTGAATAGATACCGTATTGCCCTCAAGATTGCAAAAAGAGGACGAACCCCTAAATAATACATAGCCTCTCCTTCTGTCTTCCATCCTTTCCAGAGCCCCTCCGCACTACCTGTCATCCTTGCCTGTGTGGCTTTACAATCCTCAAATCGCTTCACTTTCCAACCCCTTAATTTCGCTTTGATATTTGACACACTATCTACTGCATAAGTTAAAGAGTACCCACCCGCTTCTTCAAAACATTCCTTTCTCCATAGTCTATGCCCGCCTGATGGTATATCTTCTCGCAACTGCAATTTTATTTCTTTCCCTTTGATCCTGACCCATGTTCCTCCACTTGCTATACCAAGTTTTGGATCCTTTCTAAACTCTTTTATTAGATTTTCAAAGTATGTCTTTTCCAACTTCATATCTGCATCAACAGTTCCGATATACTCGTATTCAATCTTGTTTCTCTTGCAATACTCCATTGCATAATTCAAACCTGAAATACATACGAAAGAATAATGCATTCCTAAATCTCTAACTCCTTCACCTAAACGGATACTTTGAATCCATGGATGTTTTTTCTTCGCCGCTTCGATGATTTGTGGAGTGTTATCAGTGCTGCCATCATCTACAATAACCCATAAAGCGGGTTTTACTGTTTGTCGCTCTATTGAACGAATTGTGGATGGCAAATTTTCTTCTTCATTTTTTGCTGGCGTAACTATAATATACTCTTCCATTTTATCAATACAGATCGTTTATATCCAAATTTGGTCTGAAAAGGTCGTCCTGGTCTATGTAAATCCTGTGCCAGAGCTCCACACCCAGTAGCCCTATTATAAAATAATAATGCCATCTAAGTTTGGGAGTTATTTTGTGCTTTAAAATTCGACGTATGTACTCATAGTTGAAATATCCTCTCTTTCGTATATTCTCTTCTGATAGAAATACTTCTGCGTATTCTTTTAAACTCTCAAATAAAGAAGTTGGCTCAAAAGCAAATCCGTCTTTTGGTCTGTTTAGTATTTCATCAGGGAGTATATTTGTCATCGCCTTCTTAAAAATATATTTCCTCGAGCCCTTTTTTACTTTCAGATGTGCAGGTATAGTAAATGCAAAATCCACAAAATCGGCATCGAGAAATGGTGCTCGTGTCTCTAAGGAATGCGCCATGGACATTCTGTCTTCTGATAATAATTCCTTATCCGGTAGTTTTGTTTTTAATTCCGCCATAAGCACCTGGTCCAGAAAGTTGTTATTCGCTCTGAAGAAGGGTTCAAAGTACTCATTCACTGATTTTAAGTCGTTAGAGAGAATCTCTCGCGAATAAATTTTCTCCTTTTCATCTTCTACGTTCAACGCATTTCTTGTTAATAAATATAATTTTTTCCTGTCATTTAACGAACACATAAATTGTAACCTTCTTCTACATTCATATCCTTTCAGTGCTCCTATCTTTAATTGTGCATTGATAAGCTGAGAGAGCAAATTCGATACCATTTTCGTTCTGAGAACCCGGAGATGAATTTTATTAGGCTCTACAATTTTATTCAAATACTTGTATATGTCATATCCTCCAAAAAGCTCATCGCCTCCTCCACCATTATTCATCACTTTAACGTTTCTGGTTGCCAGACGGTAGAGCACGTATCTCTGCGGGTCAATGAATGGGTCGTCGGTGTGCCATATTATCCCCGGTAATAGCTTGCCCACTTCAGTTAAATCTATCAGCATGGTATGATGCTCAGTTTCAAAGCGATCCGCTACCAACTGCGCGTAATCCAACTCATCGGTTGGTTCTCCAAAGCCCATAGAGAAGGTCTTTATCGGTTCGTCTACTAATTCGCTCATGACTGCGACAATCGAACTCGAGTCTATACCACCTGACAAACTCACACCCACCGGGATATTGCGTATCAATCTCCTTTCTACCGCTTGCTTAAAAAGGCTTTGGATATTTTTTATATAGTACTCTTCCGTTTTTTCTGGTGTTGTATTTACTGTCAAATCCCAATATTTATGAATTTCTATTTTTCCTTTTTGATATGTTAATATATGCCCTGGAAGTAGTTTTTTTATTCCTTCAAACATGGTGTATTCCCCAGGGATGAAACGTAAGCTCAGGAAATAATGGAGTGATTGCCTATTCACCCTTGGCACGATCTTTTCATACTGCAAAATAGCTTTTATTTCTGAAGCGAAAACTAAATCCTCCTCTATCTGTGTGTAAAACAGTGGTTTAACTCCTACCCTATCCCTCGCTAAAATAAGTTTTCTCTTTATGCTGTCCCAGACCGCAAAAGAGAAATCACCTTTCAGTTTTTGAGCACACCGTTCCCCGGATTCTTCATAAGAGTGAATAATAACTTCAGCGTCAGATGCGGTAGCAAATCTATGTCCTTTCTTCTCCAATTGTTCTTGCAGTTCTAAACGGTTGTATATCTCTCCATCGAGCACAATCCAGATAGAGCCATCTTCGTTAGGTATTGGCTGCTTTCCTATCATTGGTTCTGTGATGCTTAACCTGCGGTGACCTAATACCACATTTTTGTCAGAAAATATCCCGCTGTCATCAGGTCCACGATGCAACATTACTTCGCACATTTTTTTGATTAAAGTTCTATCTTCAAATCCTGTTATTCCACATATTCCACACATTTTTGCTCTTCTTATAAACTTTTTGACCCTTTGCCTATTCCCATATAAAAATACCGTTACTTTTTATGTCATTAAAGATGTTTTTGCAATCAACTATAATAGGGTATTTCATGTATTTTACCAGCTCGTTTAAATTGTTGTTTTTTATCACGGTATGATCAGTTACAAAAATAGCACAATCTACATCATTTAAAACGTCTTCGATGCTCTTTTCTGAATAATACCTGCCACAATCGGTCTCTATGAACTTTACATAAGGATCGTACACCTTCACATTTCCCCGCTCTTCAATATTTCCTCTATAATTTTCTTCGCCGGTGATTCTCTCACATCTTCTATATCCCTTTTATATGCTAAACCTATAACTGCAATTGTAGAGTCTCTAATACCCAAACCAACCCTTGATAAACCATATTCTGCTAAATTCACTGCATGTATCCTCATAAATTCGTTTATCTCTCCACTTAGTTCTATGAACCTCGGAATGAATCCAATTTTCTTCGCTTTATACGACATGTAATAAGGGTCAACAGGTATGCAATGCCCGCCTACACCTGGTCCCGGATAGAAAGGCATAAACCCAAATGGCTTGGTTGACGCAGCGTCAATCACACTCCAAACATCTATACCCATCTTCTCACAAATCAATGCAAACTCATTTACTAAAGCAATATTAACGTTTCTAAAAATGTTTTCAAAAATCTTTGCAGCCTCAGCAGTCTTGCAATCCTTTACTTTAACCACACCAGCTTCAATAACACACTCATACAGCCTTGCTACAATATTAGTGCACTCCTGATTTATCCCTGCCACTATTTTTGGAATACTCTCTATTCTATAACCGCTTCCAGGGTCAATTCTCTCCGGAGAATAAGCAACACCAAAATCCACTCCCGCTTTTAACCCGCTCTTTTCAAGTATTGGAACAACAATTTCTTTCCCACGTGGTGCTCTCTAAAACTATGACTTGCTCGCTCCTCAAAACCTTGGTGATAACTTCACAAGCACTTTTTATATAACTCAAATCTGGCTCTTTTTCCTTTGTCAATGGAGTGGGGACACAAATGAATTTTTCTTTAAAACATAAAAATCTCGCATCTGCTAAATCATCTTCTCATTATTGTATTTTTTAATATCGACTCCCACAGCATTCGCTCCATACAAACCTTCAAGAATGCGAACATCTCTACCACATCCGCATCCAATGTCAAGCACTCGCCATCCTTCCTCAACATTCAAAAGGCTTATTGGAAACACACTATTCGTGTATGTTAAGTAGGTGTCCATATCTATCTCAAATTTAAGCCTGTCAAAATTCACGACTCGAAGATTCCAATAGCATGCTCCATTTCTTTAATTCATCTTTTTCTGCTATTTGTATTTCAATACTCATCTTGAGTTCCACCAATTTGCTATTTCATAAGCAGTGGTTATCCACGCATTTTTCGCCTTGCATAATTCTATTATTCTTTCATATATTTCACGCCGCCCGGGAAATTCTTCTTCTTTAAATACCCTATTATGCCAGAGGATGGTCAACACGCCATTTTTTTCTTCAGCCGCCTCTATTATTTTCTTGCATTCTTCCCATACTTCCTCTGTATTTTTATCACCTGAAAATAAACGATGCTCCATTATTGTTAGTGGTATCTCCAGAAAGAGAGAATCGAGGGGATGAAAAGGAAGGTATTTGTTATCTTCAAATACATCATAATCTGTAATCCCTAAAGTTGAGTCATATTCAAATCCTAATTCGTCCTGTAGTTTCCATGTTTCCGGGACTTCTAAGTTGCCGTAATGCTGTCGAACACCATGAACCCTTTTACCTAAAATCTTCTCTAATTTATCTTTCTCTATTTTTAGCAATTTTTTATCTTTGTATGAATTATAGGAGCCATGCAACCCGATTTCCCATCCTTCTAAATCCAATTTTTTTATTATTTTAACAACCTCCGGATTTTTTATATTGTAACGACCTGAATAAAGTTTCCATGTTTCTGGTTTAAATATGTTTATCTTGCCACTTTCATCTAAGAAAAAGAACGTTGATTTGACGCCAAATTTTCTTTCAATGTCCATTATTATTTCGAAGTTCCAGTACGGATCGTTTTTACAATTTTTACCAAAATAAAATTTTAAAAAACAAAAAATCTCATTAAATGCTTTTTTCATCTCTAGCTTTTTCAAAAAATGCATGAATCTGGTAAAATATTGATATGTCTTTTTTACTCTGTCAACATCATGTGTTAGACAGACTGCAAATTGTTTACCATCCGGCCATTTCGGTTTTGTAACATTCAACATTTTCAGTTTCTCTCCTTTTATACTCGTTGAAGCTCTCCGGATAATTTTCAATAAATTCAGTCATGAACTTTGTAACATCCATTTTCTCGTTTAAAAGCTTCTCCCTTCTCTTTTGCCATTTCGCTTTCACTTTTTCATCTTTTAAGATTTGTAAGGCTTTTTCCAATGCCATATCTGGATTTCGGAACGAATAAACCAATCCATATTTCTTTTCAAGTTCTTCAAAGTTGCCCATCGTTCCCGCTAATGATGAAATGTATATAGAAGGTGTTCCAAGTATTCCCGCTTCGGTCGCCATTGTCGCTCCTTCTCCTACATATAAAGTTGCATAATGAAGCAAATCGTGTATTTTTTCCGGTGAGATGCGCGGTTTATATTTATCTAATTCCTTTTCGAGTTTCGCTTCTGATGTTATGAATACTTCGCCATATTTCTCTAATTCCCCGATATATCTTTGTTTTATCTTCAAATCAAGTCCCCATTGCCCGATATCGTGAGACGCATCCCAGGAGACAAATCTGAGAACAGTGAATTTGTCGTTTTTACTTAATCCTAAATCATCCAAAACACTTGGATCAGGCTTGAAATAATTCGGATGCAAATATGCAAGTTCATGATAACCATTGTATCTAACCTGTTTTTTACCTAAATACTCTTTGTAACATGAAGGTGTGCAGATTACCGTAGTAAAAGGAAATGTCAACTTATTGGCCAGC
>Ga0180301_10005098_pt1 | contig 10086 bp, 9 predicted proteins | sample GuaBasSediGuay16_FD_121797 | JGI IMG/M metagenome (GOLD analysis project Ga0180301, IMG submission 121797) | Subseafloor sediment microbial communities from Guaymas Basin, Gulf of California, Mexico - Guay16, Core 4569-2, 12-15 cm | ecosystem: Environmental > Aquatic > Marine > Hydrothermal... | reverse complement strand
TTGGAGAATTAAAGTTGGGGATTTCTTTGCTAATGGAAGTGGGCCTGCTAGAGCATTAGCTAGAAAACCCAAGAAGTTATTTGAGAAGATAGGATATAGTGAGGTATCAGATGAGGCAGTTCTTGTTCTTGAAACAGATAGATATCCCAACGAAAAAGTCGTTGAGTACATAAGTAATGCAACAAATGTGAAACCAGAAAATATATACCTTGTATTGGTTTCTCCAGCTAGTATTGCTGGTTCCGTACAAGTCAGTGCTAGAATAGTAGAGACAGGCATTTTCAAATTGGATACATTAGGATTTGATATAAAAACAATAATATATGGCTATGGTATATGCCCAGTAGCACCTTTGCATAGTGACGCCTTAAAGATGGCTGGTAGAACAAATGATATGTTACTGTATGGTGGTTTAACATATTATATTGTAAATTACCTCGATGATGAAAAACTAAAGGAGATCATAGATAAAGTACCGAGCTCTGCTTCAAAGGACTATGGTAAATCCTTTACAGAACTAGTTGAAAAATATGGATGGGATTTCCTATATAAAGTTGATCCCTCAATATTTGCTCCTGCAGTAGTAACCATTAATAACATCAAAACAGGCTATACATTAAGATCTGGTAAAGTAAATTATGAAATACTTGAGAGAGCACTAAGTGCTTAAGTCCAGGGTTCTTTATACTTTATAATTTACTTTTTAAATTACTTTTTAGCATGTTCTATTACATATTTAGCTATTTCTATAGCAATATCTATATCTGAACACACACTTTGTAATCCATGCCACCCAGGCTGACTATTAACCTCAAGTATATACGTAGAATCTCTTGTTTTAACTAGATCAACGCCGGCTATTTCACATCCAAGGATTTTTGCAGCTTTTATAGCTAGTTCCTCTATTTCAGGTTCGAGCTTTTTTATACGTACTGGTTCCCCTCCTTTAGCAATATTTGTTTTCCAAGAACCTCTTGGTGCTTTTCGATACATTGCTGCTAATACCCTATAACCTAGAACGAATACTCTGATATCAATTCCTCTATGTTCTATATATTCTTGAAGATATATTGTATGTCTAGTAAATGCTAAAGACCTTGTCACTTCCCATAATACATCACGATCTTTAAGTATGAACCTTGTAGTACCATGTCCTCTTGAACCAAACATAGGCTTTAATACTATGTAATTTGATCCTAAGGCTTCAAGATTTCTTAAAGCTAGGCTTGAGCGTTCGGTTACTATGGTCCTAGGAACAGGTAATCCATGTAATTTTAATGTACAAAGTGCTCTGAATTTATCAACGCATTTCTCTATAGCCATAGGTTTATTGAAGATTGGAACACCGTATTCATGTAGGGCATATAATAGATCTATTCTATAGATAGCTTGATCAAGACTAACTCTTCCAAAGGGTCTAACCATGATTGCTGAAAAATCCTTAATAAGATCTAGATTTTTTACAAGAACTCTTAAACAATCTCTATCAATAAACGCTGTAATATCGTTGAACTTAAAACACATAGCTCTATGACCAAGTGAGTTAATAGCTCTCAATAAATTTCTTGAAGCCCAGCCATTTGGATTTCTAGTTAATATACCGATTAGCATTTGTATCGCCTTATCTCTCTGTTAAATAATTTATTTACTTAAATTATTAACCTCCTATAACTAATTATAGTACTTAGATAATAGCTTTAACTAACCCATACAGCTAATACCTTAAGTTATTAAAGATTGAAAATAACGTTGATAAAAAGAACATCATCAACTAAATTCAAATATTGAAGAAGCTTCTTATTTAAACAGCAAAGTATTAAGTTAAAATTATTTCCTTAATTCTTCACTAAAGATTCAGATCCTATGTTAGTCTCCAAATACTCAAGATAAATTTATCAAGTATGAGTACTTACCATGAGGATTACATTTATTACCTAAACCAAGTACATCACACCAAGTCCCTATGCATTAAAGGACCTAATGTTTATGAGAGATTCTGGGACAATACATTGATGGGGGATGTAGTGCAGATGTTCTCAAGCATCATCGTTGTAGAAGCTGATTTACTTCCAGAAGCGTGGGAAAAATCTCTAGTTCAACTTGCAGAGAAAGGATCAGTAATTAATACAGAATATGGCGAGAAATCTATTGATGCTTCAGCAATAATAGTTCTTAGAAATCCTTTTGCAGAACCTAGGATACACTTAAAAGGTATTATTGCTGGTTCTCTTAAAGGACTTTTAGACTATGTTGATGAAGTACTTAAAGGTGTTCATGATCACCTTGTTGAGAAGTTTGGATACACATATCATGAGAGATTATTTGCTTATAAACTTCCGAGTGGAGCTGTAATAGACCAGATCAAGGAAGTCATTGATAAACTAAAAAAGACACCCTATACGAGAAGAGCACAAGCAATAACTTGGCAACCATGGAAAGACTTATATTCAGAACATCCTCCATGTCTTCAAAGAATGTGGTTTAGAGTAGTGAATGATAAACTCATCATGCACGTCCATATGAGAAGTAATGATGCATTGAAGGCTGCATTTATGAATATCTATGCATTTACAGAGCTACAAAGATATGTAGCAAAACAACTAGATGTAAGAGTCGGGCATTACATACATATGGTAGATTCATATCATGTATATGAGCGAGATTGGAAATGGTTTAATAAATTTGTTAAACAAATAAGAAGTAAAGAATCAAGAAAGAGATGGATAACAACTCAAGAGTACCTAAACTTAATTTCTAGGTTAAGTAAATATACATAAAGTAATATTTAATAAGTTCATATATCTAGCAAAGCTTCACTACATTCTCTAATATGGTAATAGTTAGTGATGAGTTAAAATCTATTTAGTACTTTAATATACATAACAAATTTGTAAGTAAGGTAAACATATAATGTTAAATGATGAGTGCTGTGATATACATGTTTCATTGGATAGGATACAAAATAAAAGAAGGAATATTTAATCTCTATACGACGTAAAAGAGATAGTAATAATAATTGCCGGATAATGTTTAATCTTTCTCATATCGCTCCATGTTACTTTTTCGAAATTTTTCTTTTTCAGCTTCTTTAACATTTCTATAACTGTCCTCCCAAGACCATGACCCATAGCTCTATCAGCTAATTTTGTTATTTTGAGTATTCTTGGTAAACCGAGCCATATGCCTTTATAAGCTACGGGTGTTGGGTATTCTGAGAATACTGATTTGAAAGTACGCCCTATGATGTATCCAAGACCTCCTAGGTCTATAATGCCCTTTATATATGAAGGTCTAGTAGATATAGCTATGCAACTAATTTTCTTAGGCTTAAACGTCTTATCAGTATCCACTAAAAGTATAGCTATATCTTTGCCTAGCTTTCGTATAGCTTCATTTCTAATTTCTTCAATAATTTTATCTGCATTTCGTAGTGGGAGTGATACGTAGAAGTAAGGTAGGTTTGTAGCATCAATTCCTGCCTCAGAGAATGGTTTGATAAAGTGAATTAAGCCACCATATCTTAAGGTGAGTTTTTTATGTGAAGCTAGAAACTCTACAGGGATATTCATCACAATTTTAAGAAATTCTTCACCATGTTGAAAAAGTCTATATAAAATACGACCCCAAAGATATTTGTTAATTAACTGTGTAGCATACTTAGTTACAAGATCTGACTTAACTAAGTTCTCATCATAAATATTTCCTAAGGCTACACTGACAGCTTTTTCTGATAAAACGACAATTGAACCATCTGTTAATACATCTCTATACTTTTTAACAATCTCTTGAACTATATCCGTGCTAGGATACCAGTAATTGAAAGGTCTCTTAAATATTCTTAAATGTACTATATGACGTTTACTAATATTTTTTCCAGCCATGAATTTAGACACCACGCTTTAAAGGATCTATAGATTTATTCAGTAACACTAACAAAAAGATAATCTAGTAGCTTATGGAAAGTTTACATTAAGTTAGATCTTTGAAATCATTCATTAATTTAACTCAAAAACAGATTTATTTATATGAAAAGTTCTATGAGTGAGAGGGCTTGTACGCTATGTCTTACTCAGAAGAATTCATAAATGCTATTGTTGATCTTGATGAACAAAGGGCTCTTGAACTTGTTAGAAAAAGACTTGAAACTAATGAAGATCCTCTAAAGATACTAGATGATTTAAAGAAAGCTGCTGAAATTATTGGTGAGAAATACGAAGAAGGTGAATTCTTTGTTGCTGATTTAGTTTTAGCTGGAGAGATTATGAAGGAAATTTCTGAGCTTATTAGACCCAAACTGAGAGAACTAGGTAAGACACGTGAAGTTGTTGGAAGAATCGTTATAGGTACTGTTGAAGGAGATATTCATGATATTGGTAAAAACATTGTTATTACAATGGCTGAAGCAGCTGGTTTTGAAGTGATTGATCTAGGTGTAGATGTTCCACCACAGAAATTCATAGAAGCAATAAAGCAACATAACCCAGACATAGTTGGAATGTCAGGACTACTAACACTAGCAATAAAATCTATGAAGAAAATAGTTGATGCCATTAAAGATGCTGGACTTAGAGATAAAGTTAAAATCATCATTGGTGGTGGTGCAGTTGATCAACATGCTTGCAAACATGTAGGAGCAGATGCATGGGCAAAAGATGCAACAATAGGTATCAAAATAATGCTCAAATGGATGGAAGAGAAAAAGAGGAAAAAATGAAAATATCTTCAGTAATAGAGAACTACATAGTAATTATACTTATAGAAATTTAAATCATTATCATAAAAACCTTCAACTAAATCCACTATTAATCTGAGGAGATATACACAGTATAATGAGAGCAACATATTATGAAATTCACGAAACTCATATATTTATTGATGCTCATTAATATTATGACTTAAGAAAATAGCTATGTACTACATCATGTTAATCTTCCTCATAGTTAGGAGTTACCGATATTACTTAACTACGATATATTATCTATCTTTACCTCCTTTCAATTATGCGCTAAGCATATTAAGCTTTTCAAGAAGATAGCGAAAAGTTTAAGTGAATTTTTATAAAGTTCTTCATGATGGTGATGATATGTGTTCAAATTTAAGGCTCGGCCAAAGATTTTGGAGATAAAAGGGGTGAAGATAGGTGGCTTCCCTTTCAATCCCCCAGTAATGATAGGTACCATATTCTACCATAAGCATAAAATAGTGTCTGAACCTAGGAAGGGTGAGTTTAATAAAGAGGTTGCGCAAACTCTCATAAAATCCCAAGAAGAATTATCTGATGTAACAAAGATTCCAGCACTAGTTGATGTAGCTGCTGAAACGTCTGAAGCTATGATTAAGTATATAGATTTTGTAGCAGAACATACCGATAAACCATTCCTAGTAGATGTACCATCTAAAGAAATTATGGAAGCTGCCATAAAGCATGCCAATGAAGTTGGTATAGTTGATAGAGTAATAGTCAATTCGTTAACTCCGAAGGCTAAGGATGAAGAGCTTAAATTACTTCAAGAGTATAAAGTGAAAAACATCATTCTCTTACTATATACAATCAAGATTATGGATGTCAATGCGAGAATAGATTTACTTAATAGAATATTACAAAGAATTAAGGCTATAGGTATAGCTACTCCACTAATCGATACTTTTGTAATAGACATACCAAGCTTAGCAGCCTCAATGAGAACAATAATATATATAAAGACTAATCTGGGGCTCCCCACTGGTTGTGGCGCTCATAACGCGGTATCATCCATGAGAAAACAATTAAGACGAAGATATGGAAGAGAGGGTTTAGAAGCAATAGAGCTAATATCAAATATAGCACCAATAACTCTAGGTGCAGATTTCGTACTCTACGGACCTATAGAAATACATAAACATATACTACCAGCAGCATATGCGATATATACTTCATATAGATATCTAAGTAGAAAACCTGAGAACCTTTTAGAACTTTAGTCTTGTCTTATTGTTAGCAATTCTAAAATAATATCCGATATTAAGGCAAATATAGAAATCAAGACTACTTTGTTATGTAATAACTTAGGCTCTAGTAAAAGTTGATAATTAATGAAACATTAAATTTTAAATTTATTAAAGACCATCAGTTTGGTGAATATTAATAATTAATCACATCTGATCAGTACATTATTAAGAAACCTTTGCTGTAAAAGCTAGATTCTGTTGAATATGTTGAATATATCAAATTGTTCTTCAATGGATGTATAGTACATAAAAACTAAGTCCATTATATTAATTGTGAAAGGGGTAATTAATTAAGTTGTAGAACCCTTAGGCAATAGATCATTTACCTATTAGAAGTGATGTGATTAAGGATTAATGATAGTAATTTAGGTAATTGAAGGTTTAGACAAATTCAAAAACTATGCTACTTTACTATAGTAAAAAAGAAGTATATGATCTAAGATTAACTATTAAATTAATGATATAAAATGTTGAAGATGACATACCTTATTTCATCTTGAGAAGTCGCTAATAAAGAGCTCATTCCTATTATCTAGTCAGTAATATAAGGGCTCTACAATTAAGTATTGTTATGGGATGATTACGGTATCCTCGGCTGATGTGTGATGATTCGCCCGCATATGACCTCCTACAGATCTTCTATTCATTACTCTTTGTTTTCTAAATTGAGTTTCTTAATGTAGTATTTGAGGATTTCTATATCATGTTCAGCAATTGTTTGGAAGTCTTCTGGTTGTATGAATATGAATGGTATTGCATCTTTTATGCTAGGTAATTTGTGTAAAGCCATAATTAATCTATATATACCTATTCCAACTCCTGCTGTAGGTGGCATTCCATACTCAAGAGCTCTTATATAGTCCTTATCCATGGGATGGATTTCTATTTCACCAAATTTCTCAAGTACTTTTCTTCTAAGTTCTTCTTCTTTCTTGAAGAAGTAATATTGGACTACTGGATTATTAAGCTCACTATATCCATTACCAATTTCTAATCCACCTATATATATTTCAAATCTTTCTGCATATCTCGGATCTTTTCTTGATGGTCTTGCTAAGGGTGAAATATCCCTTGGGAACATAGTTATGTATGTGGGCTGCTTTATCTGTGGTTGTGCAACTTTCTCAAATATTTTCTCAATTATTTTACCTCTACGTGGATCTTTAATCTCAACACCTAGGTTTTCTGCGATTTCTAGTAATTCATTGTAATCTCGATTCTTTACTTTAATACCTCCGAATTTCTCTATAGCATCTTCAATTGGTATTCTTCTCCATGGAGGTTTGAAGTTTAGCTCTATGGTTTCATCTCCATTACGTACTTCAACTACGAAATCACCATAAGTTTCCTTAATTGCATAGCTCGTCATATGTTCAACAAGTCTCATCATATCTTCCCAATCTGAGAATGCTTCATAGATCTCTATTTGGACGAATTCAGGATAATGTTCAGCATCTATGTCTTCATTTCGAAAACACACTGCTATTTCGTAGACTTTGAAGAAATTAGCTACTATAGCTCTCTTAAGGTACGTCTCTGGAGCTATACTTAAATAAGCATTAGTATTTAAAGCATAGATCTTAGTAGTAAAGGGCCTTGCAAGTGCTCCTCCATAAATTGGTTGAAGCTTTGGTGTATGAATTTCTATGAAACCATGAGCATCTAGGAAATCTCTAAATGCTTTCTCAATTCTATACATATTAATGATTGCTTGCCTAATGTTTTCATTAAGCATCATATCAAGGTATCTCAATCTATATCTCTTATCTACATCAGCTAATCCATGCCACTTCTCGGGATAATCTCTCCATGTAATTGAGAGAACCTCAAAGTCTTCAACAAGAATTGATAATTCACCTCTTAATGTTCTACTAGGTCTCCCTCTAACTCCTATTACATCACCTACATTAAGAATCTCAAGGATCTTCCACTTCTTTTCCTTAGATTTTAGAACATCATATTTAAAGACCAATTGTATCTTATCATATCCATCATGTAATACTACAAATATTATTTTTCCATGTCTTCTAATAGCTATGATTCTTCCAGCGAGTTGATATATATCACTAGATATAGCTCCTTTCTCAAGATACCCGTAATTATTTTTAATGGTAGTTGTTGTAGCTGTTATTTGGTATCGGTACATGGATATGTAAGGATCTATACCAAGTTCTATTAGTCTCCATATTCTATGCCTTAGTGATGCTTCAATAATGGATCCCCGTAAAGTTGAATGACCAATACTAATATAAGGTTTTGCACACCAACTAGTAAAGTGTGAAGTAATTAAGGTAATAAGTTATAAAACTATGTATTCTTAAGGCAGATCCTAATGTATTAATTATGTAGTATAATGATACAGTATGTATAGGACTATTAAGAGAAAATTATAAGACCTAACATTATTAAACATTAGTAAGGTGAGTTCGTGCCTAGAAAGAAAAGTATTCTTGATTTAGAGGGATTAGCACTAAATGGATTGCTTAAAGATTACTCAGTAGTTAATTGCGATAAAGAAGATAAAGTAAAGATAATAGCTCAAACAGAATGGAATGAAGAGATAGAAACTCCTTGCTTTGATAAATCAAGATTACCTATCATAATAAGACTACTCGAAAGCTATAGAAAATGGGGAAAAAGTATTTTAACTAAAGAGGTTATAAAGCCTTTTACTATAGAGGAAGAAAGAGAAGTGATGAAAGGTATTACCACTGATTCATGAATGATGAAGACGCCAGACACTGAATCAATAATTGCGAAGAGCAATTATGAAGCGGAACTTTTATAATCCTTGATACATGGTAGATTTGAGCACTGGTGGTGGAATAATGAAATTCTGTCCTAAGTGTGGAGGGCTCATGACCCCTTTAAGAAGAGGGGGAAGAACAATACTCAAATGCATACGTTGTAATTATGAGCAAGAACTCACAGCATCAGTAAGACGTGAATACACAGCATCAATAACTACTGACAAATCTCTAAGAGTCGTAACTACCTCTAAAATTAGTGAACCAAGTAAACGTGAATTAAGATCAAAAGAAGAATTAGAGCAAGAACGTGAAGAATTCTATGAAATAGCTCTTGAACTCATGAGTAGTGAAGAATTAGGAGAGGAAGAAGGAGGAGAATACTAAATAGCATTTTACTTAAAGATATTGCTGAAAAAATAATTTAGGTAAGTCAACATTTAAATTCTTTGGTGGAAAGCTATGATTATGCAATCTCAGATTAAGGCTGACATAGGTATTATTGGAGGCTCAGGTCTTTATGATCCAGGTATATTTAAAGAGACGCAGGATGTAAAGGTATACACGCCATATGGTGAACCAAGTGATAGAATAATTATAGGTAAGTTAGAGAATAGAATCATTGCTTTCTTACCAAGGCATGGTAGAGGCCATAGAATTCCTCCTCACAAAATAAATTACCGTGCTAATATATGGGCTTTAAAAAACTTAGGAGTAAAGTGGGTAATAGCAGTCTCTGCTGTCGGAAGTCTTAGAGAAGATTATAGACCAGGCGATATAGTTATTCCAGATCAGTTCATAGATATGACTAAAACAAGAACTTATTCATTCTTTGATGGACATGTAGTTGCTCATGTTAGTATGGCAGATCCTTTCTGTGAGGATCTTAGAAGAAGAATAATAAATGTTACAAAAGAGCTTAAATTCCCATTTCATGAAAAAGGAACGTATATATGTATAGAAGGTCCTAGATTCTCAACACGTGCTGAATCAAGAGTCTGGAAAGAGGTCTTCAAAGCTGATATAATAGGTATGACTCTAGTCCCTGAAGTGAATTTAGCTTGTGAAGCACAGCTTTGCTATGCAGTAATTGCTTTAATAACTGATTATGATGTATGGGCTGAAAGACCTGTTACAGCACACGAAGTAGAGAAAGTTATGAAGGAGAATATAGAGAAAGCCAAAAATATATTATATAAATTAATACCTAGACTACCTCCCGAACCTGATGAGTCTCTATGTAGCTGTTGTAGAGCTTTGGAGACTGCATTACTATGATTAATTCTGTAAAGAGCAAAGTATTTGAAACTGTAAAGAAAATAGAACAACTTGCTAATTCATCTTTCCAAAT
>Ga0180301_10005096_pt1 | contig 10089 bp, 8 predicted proteins | sample GuaBasSediGuay16_FD_121797 | JGI IMG/M metagenome (GOLD analysis project Ga0180301, IMG submission 121797) | Subseafloor sediment microbial communities from Guaymas Basin, Gulf of California, Mexico - Guay16, Core 4569-2, 12-15 cm | ecosystem: Environmental > Aquatic > Marine > Hydrothermal... | reverse complement strand
GTATATGCATATGTGCAAAACCTGAACTATCAGCGACTAGTGCACCAACATGTTCCTGTCCTATGAATCTACCAGCACTCATAGAACCAATGTAGAGAGCGTTGATTTCTTTTCCACTGATCCCTGAGTCAAGGATTGCTTTTGAACCTGCTTCGGCTATTAGATTACGGAATGATTTATCCCATAGTTCGCCAAATTTGGTTAAACCAATACCAATTACAGCTACATCTCTCATAGTTTTCATCCTCTTTAGTCATAATATAATAAATCTCTATATTTTGCATATACTGCGTAGTCAATGTATTCTTTATTGTTTAGGAAGTCAGAGATAAGAGGAGCATTGTTACGTGGGAGTTCTGATATTAGATCAGTTACTGTTATATCGAAGGCGTCGCTACCGGCTCCTGAACCATAGCTTGCGAGTAATATTCTTTCACCAGGTTTTGCTACATCTAATACTGAGGAGAGGCCGATCATTGTTGCGCCAGAGTAGGTGTTACCCACGTATGGGCAAAGGAGTCCTTGTTTGACTTGTTCAGGTGTGAAACCTAGCATTTTCGCTACGCGTAGGGGGAATTTACCATTGGGTTGATGAAATATTGCATAATTGTAATCTTCTGGTTTTGTACCTGTCTTTTCCATGAGGTTTTTTGCGTTGCTTATTATATGTCTAAAATATGCTGGACCACCGGTGAATCTACCACCATGTGCAGGGTATTTTCGTCCTTCTCTTCTCCAGAAGTCAGGTGTGTCAGTAGTAAAAGAACAAGTATCATTAATTTTAGCGATAATATTATCACTACCTATGATAAAAGCTGCTCCTCCAGCGCTAGCTGCGTATTCTAAGGCGTCACCTGGTGCTGCTTGGGATGTGTCTGATCCAATTGCTATACCATATTTGATCATCTTAGATTTTACTAGTGCCATGCATGTTTGTATAGCTGCTGTTCCTGCTTTACATGCGAATTCGTAATCTGCTACTTTTATAATGGGTGTTGCGCCGATGGCTTCAGCGACGATTGTACCAGTGGGTTTAACAGCATATGGGTGAGATTCGCTACCTACGTATATCGCGCCTATATCTTGTGGGTTTATTCTGCATCTTTTTAAAGCGGCTCTAGCGGCTTCTACGGAGATGGTTGCAACATCTTGATCTAAGGTTGGTACTGATTTCTCTATTATTCCTAAACCTTTTGAAATTGTTTCAGGGTCTTTCCCCCATGCTTTTGCGATGTCCTCGGTTTTTATCCTGATTTTTGGGATATATGCTCCATAGCTTACAATTCCTACGTTTTTCATAGTTTATTACCCCTAAGTTAAAGAAAAACAAAGAGATATACTTAAAATTGTCGATTTATTTATCGTTTATTAACGTAATAAAAGGGGGTTTTTGATACAAACAGTTAAGGAAAACTTTTAACCTGTTTATATTCACCACATTAGATTACGTTTCAACTCAATCATATGCAGGTTAACACCTAACTCCTCGATTCTAAGGAGATAAGCTTTACCGAGGCGTTTTTTAAGTTTGTCAATAAAATATCTACCAGCATCTTCACCAAGTGAGATAGAAATATCCTCAATAATCCTCTGGATACTTCTACCAAGTTCAGATGCTCGAACTGAATCAATAACAGAGGGGATATCTATACCATTATCATTCTGAGAAAAACTTGTACTTTCAAGTTTTATCTCTTTTAAAAACTCAAATTTTTTATCATATTTCCTAAGAACATTATTTACTAAAACAACTGCATAGTTCTTACTACTTGATTCACTTAATATTTCAACTAATGCTTTTATAACATGTTTCACAATAAGACTTTGACTTACCTTAATCACATCAAGGTTTACACCAACATCACGTAGTTTAAGATTATAATCCACATTAATATTTTCTTTTAGTTTTTCAACAAAAGAATGATCTCCTTTTTCTTCTAACAAGTTATTGATTTCTTGTATAACTTTCTGGATCGCAACACCTACCTGTGTCGATGCTACATTGTCAACATCTAGATTAACTGTTACAATGTCAACACCTTGAACAGCTCGTATATCATTGATTTTAACATGTTTCAACACAGGATGTTTTATAGTGAGTCTTTGAATGAGTTCATTCAAAATGTTATAGGCAGAGTCTCTTCCTTCACTTCTATCCAGGATTTCAAATAGGATGGTGATCATGTATTTCAGTATCTCAGAGTTTTCAATTTGAAACTTGAAAGATTCTTTTACTTCTGTTATAAACTCCATTTGCAGGTAGTCTAAATCAACACCTATTTCTTTGATAGTTTTTTCATAGTTTGATGGTAGGTTTTCTTTGATTTCTCGGAGGAAATAGTAACCTGCGTCTTTACCCATCATTTTTGTAAGTTTATTTAGAAAATGCCTAGCTGCTTTACCAACTTCTAAGGGGTCGATGTTGTTTATTTCTTCTTGAATTGTGACTATTTCAAATGTTTCTTCATATTGTGTTCCTTGGATTTTGACATATTTTAAAAAACTGTATCTTTCTGTAAGTTCTTGAAAGGCTAAACCTATGGTAACATTAGCATATGCCTCAGATGTTCTTCTACCGATTACTTCTATTGTAGATTTTAATAGCTGCTCTAGTAGTTCTTTGTTTTCTAACTGAGGCATCCACAACTCCATTTATTTTTTTTGAAAACACAAATTCTTTCTTTTATTTTTTTATTTATCAAAAACAAGTTAATATTTTTAAAACTTCTTATTCTATCTATGATTTTTTTTAATTCTCCCAGAATCCTCTTGTTCTTGCATAGTTTACCTCTGCTTTGAGTATATCCCGTAGGAATTTAATCATGGTTTCTTCAGAGCGTTCAAGTTGTGTTGTGTTGTATTTACGTAGTATTCTAATGGCTGTATCAGGTCCTATGCCTCTACCTGCAAGAGCTAGTATAGCAGGTTTTCCATAGTTTAAAACCAAACTAGCGTTTTTATGAAGACGTCTAACTTCTTTGGTTTCACTTGTTGTCCTGTTTTTCTTTTTTAAAAGTTTTATCATATCGCTACTGTTATATCTAGGTACCATAGCGATTTTTATAGCACCACAATGTGAACATTTTGGTCTGTCATCTACTCTCTTAACACGGGTACTCCAAGTTTTGTTACAGTTGATACATATAAGTGTAACCTCCGTGTCTTCAAGGCGTTTTTTTAAAGCTAACAAGATTGATCTATCTGCACGTTGAGGTGCCATAAGTCCACGTATTGTTTCTAAACCTGCGAGTGATAAAGGTGAAAGACCTTGTATATGAACTTGTATTTCACCGTTTTGTATATCCTGTAGTATTTTTTGTGTATTTTCTATATCCATTCTATCCCATATTGTTTTGTCAACTGCTTCATCAAATATTAGACTGTTTTCAAAAAGTGTAAATAGCTTCCGTATCCCTAGGTTTTTATAGTCGAAATCTTTTTTTATTGCACCAAATTTTCTAGCTACGTGTATAAGCTGCCATCGTATAAATGTGGAGTTTTTTGAGATAGTATGAAGTAGATGATATAGAGACTCGGGTTTTACCTCAAATAATATATCCCGGATTTTTTTAATTGGGATTCTACCCGGTAATTCTAGGTTAATTCTATATGGATCACTATTGACACCTATGCTTTCTCCAATTGACTGAGATAGTATAGCAGATATAATACGCCCGAGTGTTTCGTTTACTTTTGTCCCGAAACAACAGTTTATTACTATGGTTCTATCTTCAACATCTATTGTAATGTTTTTATCATCTGGAACAATAAAACCTTGTTTCTTTTGATTAACGATGTGTTGTAGAAACTTGTTAAAGGTTTTTTGATCACAAGGATAATCTTTGATCTCTATACTATCTGAAACGAGTCTTCTAAGTCTCCCTACTTCCTTTGCAACCTCGAACGGTACAGGTATGTCTTCACCAGTCCATGATGGAACGTTACCTATTTCTTTAGATTGAGAAACCAGTATTTCTTCATCTTCTCTTTTTACAATAACCCATGGTCTACCACGTAGTATAAACTTTGCTCCTTCGAAACCATAGTTTAAAACAAAACTCTCATCTAGTTTACCTATTTTTTTCCTTGAACTTATATCAATAGCCATGTATGTTTTTTCATCTGGGATCATAGAGATATTATCAAGGAAATAACGTCTTGAACTTGTACGTTTAGTAATATATTCTCCTTTAACCCATATACTCCGTTGGTTTTTGAGTTGCTGCAGTACATCTTCAAAGGTTTTCTTTTGGAGAGTATGAAAAGGATATGCTCTTTTGATTATATTGTATATTTCTCCAGTTTTTATCCTGTTGTATTCGAGTGTTACTGATATAATTTGATTAGCGAGTACGGACAAAGGATTTTGTCTAATTTTTAATGTTTCTATTTCACCATTTAATGCTTTTCGTGCTATAACCAGGCTCTCGGCTAAATCCTCAGGGGTCGTAGTGAGAATTACACCTTTTGAAATTTTACCAACACGGTGACCAGAACGTCCGACTCGCTGTAGAATCCTTTTAACTTCTCTAGGTGAGTTATATTGAACTACGAAATCTGTATCACCAACATCTATACCTAGTTCTAATGATGATGTGCAGATTAGTGATTTAACTCTACCATGTTTGAAATCTTCTTCAGCTTCTACCCTAGCGATTTTAGAAAGTGAACCATGATGAACACCTACTGGTATATTTTCATCCCACATATGGAAACGTGATGCTAATATCTCTGCACCATCACGAGTATTTATAAAAACCAAGGTAGAAACATGTTCATCAATAAAATCCTTACATCTTCTAAGTGAAGCAAAAGAAACAGGTTCGATATGAAGTTTATTCGCAAACGTATAGTCACTTTTTTTAACAATAGGTAACTCTACTTTTATATCAACAAGTTTTGTAACATCAACCTCTAAGATAGTAACATTCCTAGGTTGATTATTTTCATCAAAACCACCAAGAAACATTGCTACTTCCTCAGGTGACCCGATAGTAGCTGATAGACCTATCCTCTGAAAACCTTTAGGGGTGTTTTCAACAGTTAAATCGTGTAGTCTTTCTAAACCCACAGCAAACTGTGCACCTCTCTCATCATCAGCAAGTTCATGAATCTCATCAACAATAACCCATCTCACACTTCTAAGATGCCCTCTTAATCTCTTACCTGTAAACATTATCTGAAAAGTTTCAGGAGTTGTAATAAGCATATCTGGAGGATTCTTCGACTGCCGTGCCCTTTCACTTTGCGATGTATCACCATGTCTCACTGCAATATCAATACCTAACTCTTTACCCCATTCAATAGTTCTATGGAGCATATCCCGGTTTAACGCTCTAAGAGGTGTAACATACAAGATAAAAATACCCTTCTTCTCTATATTTTTATAAGTATTACTTTCTTTCAGTTTTAAAAAATTATGAAAAACAGGTAACAACGCAGATTCTGTTTTACCTAAACCCGTTGGAGCTATTAAAAGAACATTCTCACCTTTCAAAATATGAGGTATCGCTATACTCTGAGGCTCAGTAGCTCTATGGATACCTCTAGAAAAAAGTAAACTCTGAATTTTTGGATTCAAAATAGAAAAAACCGTTGCCATTTTCAATTAAAAAACACAAATTATCAACATATATTTAGAATTTCTCCCTAAAAAATTTAGATACACTGTATGATAAAATTTTATTCTGTTGCACTATAAAATATAACTCCCATTACAAACCAGATTATTGAAATAACATAATACCAAGCAGCAGGTATATCAAAGATATTGATATTAAAATTCTCTACTCCGACAATAATACCAACAAGTATTAATATCAATGGTAAAAACAAACATAAGAATATTCTAACAATTTTTAATATCGAAGGTTTAATGTCTAAACTCGCTATAAATATTAAAATTAAAATTGGTAAAATAGTGAAGAAAAATACTGTAAGCCCTCGGAGTATATCTATTACTATATCTATCATATCGCTCATTCCGCATCAAACCCAGTATATCCTTTCTAATCCAGACTTTTTGTCGTATTAGGCAGGTATTATTTAAGGATTATTCTATGTTCATCTAAAATTTTTATCTTAGATTTTTAATCTTTCCAATTAAGATGCCATCTAAAAGATAAACATCTGAGTTTTCTAAATCTATTATATTACCCAGTGGACCAACTATTCCTCCTACATTTACTGGGTTACCACCACAAAGTGGGTTAAAGGCAGGCATTATTAATAATTGGGAACCAACAGAAACAGAAGGGTATCTCTTTTTTAGGTTATTCTCTAAAAAACTAGTTTTAATCCAACAGGATTCAAAACTTTTATAACCTAATCTATCAGTAAACATTATAGTTGGATGTGTATGACCCATGATTATTTGCTTAGAGGACATCACCTCTTGGTTAGGCCATCTGTGTCCATGGATGAAACCGATGTCATCAACTATAAAACCACTAGAAGGGTGGATAATCACCTCCTCAGGGCATAGTTTATCTATATTCCCATCGTGGTTACCTGGTACTATATGAACTATACCATATCGTTGTATTTCCTGTAAAAAAATTTTTACATCTCGTCTTTCTTGTATCGTAGATGAAGGAATATTATGTTTAATATCACCTAATAAAATGATTTCCTTGGGTTTAAGTCTTTTACAGAGTGAAAAAAGATGTTTACTCATGTTTTCTGTTTGAGAAGACACGTTTAAACCTTGCTCTCTGAGTTGGCTTTCTATCCCGATATGTAAATCTGCTACTACTATTGTTTTTTTATCTTTGATAAAAAGTACGGGTTCATTATGGAGTGGTTGAGCCTTTAGAAACTTCATATCTAAATATTACACCCTTTCATATGTTTGGGATAGTTTATTTTATAAATATTTTTTCAAAACATTTGATATTTCATCAATTATATCTGTTGCGATTAAACCATATGAACGTTTTTTAAATGCGTTGTTACCAGCGGTACCGTTTATAAACACGCTTATTCTCGCTGCATTGTATGGTCCAACTTTTTTTGATAGTAATGCACCTGTGATACCTGCTAGTACGTCACCAGTGCCACCTACGGTCATACCTGGGTTGTGTATATCATTTAACTTGGTTTCTTTACCGTTACTGATTATATCAACTGAGCCTTTTAAAAGAATGGTTACACCTATTTTTTTTGCATATTTTTCAACAGTTTTTTTTCTACCCTCAGTTTCACTTGGTAGTTTCACACCGGTTAATTCTTTGAATTCACCTGCATGTGGAGTGATCACAGTAGAGGTGTTTTTTATCAGCTCTGTTTTTTCACCAACAACTTGTATCGCATCTGCGTCGATTACCATGGGTTTCAGGTTTTTTACACATCTGTTAATGATTTTTTCAATAGCTTTTTTTGTTATATTTTCAGATCCTAAACCTGGTCCAATAACAACAGCGTCAACTTTGGATAGTATTTTTTCTATTAAACCAATATCTTCTGGGGTTAAAATTTCATCATGTTTTAGTTCTGTTACAATTAGATTAGGGGATAATTTAGCGATACCTATAGCTAGTTTTTTAGGTTGTATAAATGGTGAAAAAGAAGTTATTGCTTTTGCTACTCTTTTTGGTGCAGCGATAAAAACAAGGTCTATACCTGTTCTCAATGCTGCTAAACCTGATAACGCTGGTGCACCAATATATGGTCCACCACCGATGACTAAAAGTTTTCCGTTGTCTCCTTTATGTGATGTTTTTTTTGGTTTAGGGTAATATGTTGATAGTTCTCCTGGCCCAACATATTCTATAGCTTTTTTTGGGATTCCTATATCCGCTATGATGATCTCTCCACTATTCTTTGGGGTCATTCCTTTTTTTATATCATGGAAGGTAATTGTGTATTGTGGTTTCACCGTGTTGTTAGTTCCTAGACCTGTGGGTGTATCAACTGAGATAATGGTTTTATTTTTTGTTTTATTGACTTTTTTTACGATTTCTGAATAGGGTTCTTTAAGGGTTCCTGATAAACCTATTCCAAGCATTGCGTCAATGATTACTTGGTTCTCTTGGAGTAGTGTATCAAGTTTTTTTAATGATCTAATGTCGTAGATTGTTATGTTTTTTTCTTTTAGTTTTTTGAAATTGTTTTTTGAAATCTCTGTTTTTATATCTTGTTCTTTTCCGGTTAGGAAAACTGTAACGTTGTATTTTTTTGATAGGTACCTGGCTGCTACGAAACCATCGCCGCCGTTGTTTCCTACTCCTGATAGAACAAGTATGTTTTTTGTTACTATGCGAAGTTGATCTGATATGAACTTGGCAACATGTTTTCCAGCGTTTTCCATTAACTTAGTGGTGGGTACACCGTAGAATTCAGCGTTTTTATCTAACACATGTATTTCTTCCCAGTTTATCATACCAAAATGTTAAACAATAAGGTATGCTATATATCCTTCGAAACAAATTAAATGATTTAGAAAGGGGTTTGTATTATTATGCTACCTGGTAGGATGAATCCTCGTCAGATGAGTCAGATGATGAAAAGACTGGGTATTAACATTAAAGAAATAGAAAACGTGGAACAAGTTATCATCCGTACGAGTACTAAAGAGTATGTTTTTGATGATGCAGAGGTTACAGTTATGGATGCTCAGGGTGTGAAAACTTATCAGATAGCAGGGAAACCACGTGTTGTTGAAAGGAAAGAAGAGATACCTGAGGAAGATATAGCTCTTGTAGCTGAGCAGACTGGTAAGAGTAAAGCTGAGGCGAAAAAAGCACTTGAAGAGACAAAAGGTGATATAGCTGAGGCTATACTAAAACTTACAGAGAAACAATAAAAAAAAATTGGGGCTTTTTTTTATCTGTATTGGTAGAAAAACATTTTCTTAGAACTGTCATCTATAGCAGTACGTTCACCGATTCTATACATAAAATCAAAAGCGATTTTGGCTTGAGTAACTGTTCTATCTTCAGCTTGTTCAGCAGTATTTATTTCATGTAGACAAAAACTTAGAGAGCGTATCTTCCATCTATAGTAATACTGGTTTATAAGATTAGGTGAATATTTTTTTACAAACCAATAAAGAAGCTCCACCCAGATGTTGCTATTAATTATTTTACTCATGTTATAGAAACTTTTGAAATCATCTGCTTGTTTAATCATGTAGAAAACATCATCATGTGGTAGATACAGGTTTTTCATGAGTTTAAAAGAAACAAGGCTACGTTCAACTTCTTTTTGTATATCCATATAAACAGTGTCAAAAGAGTTATTCATTTTAAAAGGAGAAGTAACCCTCACAATGGGTTTAATTTTTTTCCTAACCGATAGACTGTAAAAATATTTTATCATTCGAACAGCTTCTTGGAAACATTCAATGAACATTTTCTGTAGATTCGTGAGTGTTTTTTTACCATGCATTTTTTGTCCTAGATAAACCTCACCTATTGTGTAACCATATATCAATGATTTCATGGTGATAAAACTATCAATACCCCAACCTATAGGTGGTTTAAGACCTTTAGTAAAAATATCCTTAAGTACTTCTTTTTTCAGAGCGACTTCTCCACCAAGTGGTTGATCTATCTCCCAAGCATTTGGAAAAAACATAGCGATAAGTGGTTTAGTAACATGTCTAGTGATTTGACCATCAGTAGGGTTACGAGAGAAAGCAGCTTTCACAACATCAATATCTCCCTCAAGTGGGGTGAAAAAGAATTCAAACCATTTACTCATACTTGGGTTATAGATGTCACCATCTATGAAACCAACTCGTTCATAGCCTTGTTCAAGGGCAGCAAGAGCACCATTGATCATACCTATGCCTTTACCAGTTTCATAATCGTTTTTTACAAATTTTTTTTCATTTATAACTTCTATATCTCTGTTTTCACCTTTTTTAAGGCGTTTAAATGTTTCTATATTTGAACCATCAGATATTATTACCTTGTCAACAACACCGGATTCTATTGCTTGTTCCGAAATTGTAAGGGGGTTTATACCCTCGTTTTTAGATCCAACTATTCAACAATTCCCACACATATTCTCTCCCTGTTTCTCTTTAAATTACATTTACAAAAACTATAGCATTTATGAGAATGTGAAATACCTGCTTCCCTTATC
>Ga0180301_10005095_pt1 | contig 10091 bp, 10 predicted proteins | sample GuaBasSediGuay16_FD_121797 | JGI IMG/M metagenome (GOLD analysis project Ga0180301, IMG submission 121797) | Subseafloor sediment microbial communities from Guaymas Basin, Gulf of California, Mexico - Guay16, Core 4569-2, 12-15 cm | ecosystem: Environmental > Aquatic > Marine > Hydrothermal... | reverse complement strand
CCTCAACCTTCACCTCGGTCGGCAGCCCATGACAATCCCAACCCTGCGGAAACATCACATTAAAACCACGCAACCGCTTATAACGTGCAACAAAATCAATATAACACCAGTTGAGCGCATTACCAATGTGAAAATCCCCAGTGGGATAAGGCGGCGGCGTATCAATCACAAAATCAGTATCATTAGAATCCCAATCGAAAAAATAATCCGACTCATCCCAGGACTCTACCAGACGCGACTCAACACCAAGGGCGTTATACTCCTTCGAAACGAGAGAACTCTCTGCATCAGGCATATACCTAACCCTGATACACCTACTAATAAGTAAATCTACCTATCAAAATAGATCTGAACACGCTGAGAGGATTGCCTAAGAAAAAGTTATGTAGCGGGGGCGCATATTTGAGCAAGTGTAATGGAGTGATGTACGTATGGATCTTGAAGAGACTGTTAAGAAGATAACGATGAAAGAACTGCGAGAAGAAGCAAAGAAGCGAGGCATCCCAACCAGTTGCGTAACAAAACTCAAACTGGCAGAACAACTACCAGAAGACGTACTGGAAGAACTCGCCTCAAAAAAATCTTAACACACTCGACGCCAAAATATTCGACACTGTATCCATTTTAAAATTAGTTTGTAGCTCTTGTAGCTTTTTTATTTGATTACTCCCCCCACAGATCTGCTGCGGGGTATTGGACAAGTAATTTTCTCTTTTGTTAGGTTAGCGCCGAGGTTGGGATTTGAACCCAAGCGTCCCAAGAGGGACAACAGGTCTCGAGCCTGCCGCGTTAAGACTCCCGTTGGATTTGTCCGCTCTGCCACCTCGGCACAACAAAGGCAGAAAACCATCCATAACACTTTACACTTTCTAATGGTTAAAACTTTGGTATTGTCCATGGAAGTGATGCATAGTCAAATTGCAGCAGGGTATGCCCTAACAAGATCCAAACTCACCCAATATTGGATTTTTCCACTGAAACTCCTATCGAATCACACGTTAAGAGACAAAATACGAACAAATCGGATTAAAAAGTTAGAAATGGTTATTTAACATAAAAAACAACCTTTATTCACACGATACGGTTTATTATCTGTCTAAAATCGTTCTACTATGATCTTCTGGAAAATCAGACAAAAGAAGCTGAATCTGCGAAATGTTGCTTACTTTGTAAGCAACCCCTAATTACGAAGTAATCAAGGCTTTGATGCGAATAATATTGCATTTCAAAGAAGACAACATTGTAACACTCATTATACATACTTTATTTTACATATACACATCCATTACTATTTATTTTTGGATAAAAACTTGAATTGTAGGATAAAATTAGATTTAAAAATAAGATACGGGCGTTTCAACATAGATCTTTCTATAATGATCGCCAACACTCAGGGAGTTTACAACCCCGACGGAGGCAATATTTATATAGTATTAAACTAAGGGTACGCATTCCATGTTGCATATAAATGAGCTAACCGAAGAGATAGCAATGAGCAATTTATTGGAAGGGGATTGTAGGGAAATAATCAGCAGAAAAATAGAATCATCGGTCAAACAATGTGATGGCTTGCTACACACTACTGTATCACAAATAGATACACTTCATGCTGATCCACCTGTGAAATATGAATTCAGCATCGTGGGGGAATTTGATGAAAATCTCGTTTTGAGAGAAATACGAGTAACTAAGATGGAAGGTAGTAGAGGAGATATTTGTTATCCTGCAAAGGAAGCACTCCAAGCACTTGTGGGTACCCAGGTCGGCACAGGTTTCAACACAAAAATGAGGGAGGTCTATGGTCCAAGTGGTTGCATGCACTTCCCAGCTTTGTTAGAGCAGATGGCTACAATGGCTTTTCGAAGTAGACTGGCAGAAGTACTACGGACCAAGGGAAAAGAGGCGTTTATTCAGTTCAATCAGGATCTTTTTAAAGGGAAATGTGTTGGTTACAGGTAGACTGATCACAATTGTTAGTTACGACGCTAAATTGCCAAAAGGCAACTTTACAAACATACAGACTGTTATCTAAAATTGGTAAACATGGTGCCTGAATTAAAAACCAGAAGGTAAGAGAACCTCTGAGCATCTTCCTGATGCCCTGTTTTTCAAAACAGGGTCAGTGACTCGTGTTCTTTTGAAGATCCTTCCATTTCCAGTTCGATATCGTCTTCTTGTGGTAGGCGTGTCTCTCTACTGCGTAGAGAGCATGTTTTCCATAGAAGTGGAAAGGCGTGCTATTCCTACTACTCTGTCGTTGGGTTGTACGTTCATGATGCGCACGCCTTGGGTGTTTCGTCCTTGTGCACGGATGGTTTTTACCTGTGTTCGGATGATTATGCCTGTTTCTGTTGTGATCATTATCTCGTCTGTCTCGTGGACGGTTTTGATTCCCACCACTTCTCCGTTTCTCAGACTTGTTGTGATGTTGATTATGCCTTGTCCGCCGCGGTTTGTTTTTCGGTATTCGTCAAAGTCTGTTCTTTTGCCGTAGCCGTTCTCTGTTATGGTTAGAAGGGTTGCATCTGCTTCTGCTACTGCCATTCCGATCACGGTGTCTTCGTGTGAGAGTTTGATTCCTATTACCCCGTGTGCTGTTCGTCCCATCGCTCTCACCTGTTCTTCGTGGAAGTGGATGGCTTTGCCGTGGCGTGTTCCAAGTATGATCTGTTTTGTTTGGTCTGTGAGTTTCACGGAGACGAGCCTGTCACTTTCGTCAAGATTTACCGCTATTATTCCACCTTTTCTCGGATTTTTAAATTCAGAAAGACTTGTTTTTTTAATTATTCCATTTTTTGTTGACATTAATAGGTATTTATTATCTTCAAATGATTTTATTGGTATTGCGGCTGTTATTTTCTCATCAGATCCTATCTCAATGAGGTTGATGATCGGTTTGCCTCTGGAATGGCGGCTGCCTTCAGGTATTTCGTGGACACGCAGCCAGTGCACTCGCCCCCTGTCTGTGAAGAATAATATCTGGTCGTGAGTGCATGCAACCATGAGATCGCAGACAAAATCCTCCTCCTTTGTTTCCATGCCGATGATACCACGCCCACCCCGACGCTGCTGGCGATAGGTGTCTACTGGCTGTCGTTTTATGTAACCTGTGCGGGTGATCGTTATCAAAACGTCTTCTTTTGTGATGAGATCCTCGATCGCACAGCTCTCTTCTCCTTGAATTATACTCGTTCTTCGTGGATTGGCATATTTTTCCTTCAGTTCGAGAAGCTCGTTCTTTATTATCTTAAAAACCTCTGATTCGCTCTCCAAGATCTCTTTGAGTCGCGCGATGGTCAAAAGGAGTTTTTCATGCTCTTCATTTATTTTTTCCTGTTCAAGGGCGGTAAGCCTCTGTAAGCGCATGTCGAGGATTGCCTTTGCCTGTGACTCTGTCAGATTACAGTTTTTGATAAGATCTGTTCTTGCAATATCAGGTGTCCGTGACGAGCGGATAATGCGTATGACACCTTCAATATTCTCAAGCGCTATTTTCAAGCCCTCGAGTATGTGCGCTCTCTCCAGAGCCCTCCGAAGGTCATAACGACTTCGTCGTCTGATGATCTCTTTGCGATGCTCGATGTAATGATTCAGAATCTCTTCAAGGGTGAGAACCTTCGGCGCTCCGTCAACGATAGCAAGGTTGATGACCCCAAAAGTCATCTCCAACTGCGTGTGGAGATAGATCTGGTTGAGAATAACACGCGGCTCTGTATGCCTTGAAACCTCGATCACCACCCGAATCCCATCCTTATCCGATTCATCCCGCAGATCACCGATCCCAACAATCTTCTTGTTCCGAACCAGATCTGCAATCTGCTCCACAAGCCTTGCCTTATTCACCTGATACGGCAACTCCAAAACCACAATCCTCTGCCGCCCACCCATCTCTTCAATCTCGGCAACCCCACGGATCTTGACACTACCCCTCCCAGTGGTATAAGCGCTCACGATCCCTTCACGCCCAACGATTGTGGCTGCCGTTGGAAAATCAGGACCTCTAATCACACCCATCAGCTCTGCGACACTCACACCAGGTTTCTCGATCAAGAGAACAAGAGCATCCACCACCTCCCCAAGATTATGCGGGGGCATATTGGTCGCCATCCCAACCGCAATACCCGAAGAACCGTTAACAAGCAAGTTTGGGAGCTTTGCAGGTAGTATAGTCGGTTCTTCGAGACTACCATCATAATTCGGCGCGAAATCACAAGCCTCCTTCTCTATATCCACAAGCATCTCATCTGCAATCCCTGCAAGCCGCACCTCGGTGTACCGCATAGCTGCCGCACTATCACCATCGACCGAACCAAAATTGCCCTGGCCATCCAAAAGCGGATGGCGCATTGAAAAAACCTGAACCATCCGTACGATACTATCATACACCGCCACATCACCATGCGGATGATACTTACCAAGCACATCACCCACAATCCTCGCCGACTTTTTATACGGCTTATCAGAAGTCATGCCCTGCTCATACATGGCATAGAGAATGCGACGATGCACAGGCTTCAAACCATCCCGCACATCAGGCAAGGCCCTGCCTATAATAACGCTCATAGCATAGTCGATATAAGAGCGCTTCATCTCCTCTTCAATCAAGACAGGTACGACCTTTGAGACATCATCACCCATACCAATACACCTTTTACTCCGTGAAAGTGTGCCTTCTATGTGTTTCTACTACGTAAAAACCTTTCAGATTTTTAATCTGAATGGAAGTAGAATAACAGACCATCACACCCATGCCCCGAACAAAAGAACAAGGGACCAGAAACCAGATCAGTGGAGATCAACAACTGTAAAAACCCTCCCTCTTGCTATATAAGTTCTGCTGTAAAAACCTGCGCCTCTGAGGAGTTTAGATAGTTTTTCTTTTCAGTTTAGATTTTTTTCTTTTTGGTTTCCCTGTCACTTTTTTTCGTTTGTGAAGTTGCAAAATTCGGAAACAGTGTCAAAGTGGATTATTTTAAAGAATTTTTGATTGGAGAGTTTATCTGATGGTTATACAGTGATTAATAAGATAAGCTTCAAATCTTCCCCGTTAGAATTGTACGAAGAATGTATAACACGATACAAGAATACACCACAAAGCACCAACCGCGTACAAAAGCAATCTCAGATAAAACCATACACGCCACGGAGACGCTGAAAGCAGCGTAAGAGGTAAATAGTATACTGGAGATAACACGCTGTTTCATATTTAACTATCAATTGGTTTGTTACTGGTGAAAGAATGACAACGGTCTATGATGTACCTGCAAGTGAGTTGATCGGTAAGGTCTCGGCTAAGTTGAAGGATATGGATGGTATCACTCCTCCTGAGTGGTCTGTCTTTGTGAAGACAGGTGTGAACAGGGGATTGCCCCCGGATGACCCTGACTGGTGGTATGTGCGGTGTGCATCTATCCTCCGTAGGGTGTATATTGATGGTCCTGTTGGTGTGGCGAGGCTCAGGTCGGTGTATGGTGGGAAGAAGAGGCGTGGTTCGAAGCCTCCTCGTTTCGAGAGGGGGAGTGGCGCTGTGTTGCGTAAGGCTATTGAGGGCTTGGAGAAGGTTGGGTTCATTGAATCTTCAAAAGAGGGCCGCTTGATCACAGCTAAGGGCCAATCCTTCCTTGATAATGCTTCTCATGAGGTGAAGCTCTCGCTTGTTGAGGAGATGCCAGCACTTGCAAAATATTAGCATTGGCTATCAGAGTATTTGAGATTTGAGGTGTGCTTTTTATGGGTGATGAACTTGAAGCGATCCGCAAGCGTCGTCTTGAGGAGTTACAGGGACAACAGGCACAGATCGACGAACAGGATCAAATGGCTGAACTGGATGCCCAGAAGCAAGCGGTGATGCGCCAGATTCTGACACCTGAGGCAAGAGAACGGCTGAACAGATTGAAGATGACAAAAGCAGATCTTGTGGAGCAGATAGAATCCCAGCTCATAGCACTCGCCCAGAGCGGCAGGGTGCGAGGCAAGATCGATGATGCTCAACTCAAAAAACTTTTGAGTAAGGCAATGCCTAAGAAGAGAGACATACAGATCACACGCAGGTGAAGACGAGCGTGCTTATAATTTTGGATGTGTAGTATAAATGAGTTTGAATTCAAAAGGACGAAAGAAACGGCTTGCTAAGGCGCATAATCAGAACCAACGAGTTCCTTCATGGGCGATTGCTAAGACGAACCGCAAGGTGGTAAACCATCCTAAGCGTAGACACTGGAGACGGAGTAAGCTTAAAGTCTGATAGAAGAGTGGTGATTAGAAGATGGCTGAAGTTGAACGGGTGTACACGATACCCCTTCGAGTTGTGAAGAGAACGCCTCGTTGGAAGCGTGCAAAGAGATCTGTGAGTGAAGTGCGCAGTTACCTTGAGCGACATATGAAGGCAGAACGAGAAAATATAAAGATTGACAGTTCTGTGAACGAATGGCTCTGGGGACGGGGCGCGTCAAAACCGCCATTAAAGATACGGATTCGAGCAGTCAAGTTCGATGACGGAGTGGTTGAGACCGAACTTGCAAAATAAGAGTGATTTGTTGGTGTATATGAAATTATAAGCTTTCATGTACTGCCAGTTAGCGAAAATTCGTATTAGAAAATGGTATAACAATGGTTAGTTATAAAACAGGAACGGAATGTGTAGACTGGCCACAGCTTTATCATCTTTATAGCCAAGTTGAACTGGTTGCTAGCTTGGGAAAAAGGAGCGAATTTAACAAAATAAAATCTGCGTTCATAAATAGCTTCAAAGTAGTTACTGCAGGGAAGGCTGACAAATTAGTAGGAGCAGGACGCCTAATTTCAGATGGTATCTGTTATGGGACTATTTTTGATCTTGGTGTGCTTCCAGAGTACCAGAAACAAGGAATTGGAAGGCATGATGAATGAACTATTGAGAAATAACGAACACTTGCATATCTACCTAACTTCTACATTTGGTGACGAAGAATTCTATAGAGAATTTGGATTTAAACCACACAAAACAGCCTTCGCGAAATATCCCTTTGAATCTGAATACTTAGAGGATTAAAATGTACAAACTTACGCTAACATGAAATATATGCTACAGGCTGATGAACTGGAAACGTTAACCCAAACGGAGTGAGTATTTACTGAAATGAGACTTAAAGTGGATATTAACGGAAGCTCTGCAATAGGCGTCTTTGCACGGTGCAACGATAGCACCCTCATAGTGCCAACTGGTGTCAGTGAAGCAAGTATGAAGCGTTTGGAAGAGCTTCTCGGTGTAAGAGCTATTCACTCGCTTGTTGGTGGAAGCAGTGTGGTGGGATGCCTTGTACAGATGAACAACAACGGAATTGTCACGAGCCATCAGATCTTCAAAGAAGAGCTTACATTCATAGAGAAGCATATCAGCAGAGCAACAGGTCTCATGGATAAAATGACCGCTGTCGGAAACATCATCCTCACAAACGATACTTCAGCACTAGTTCACCCAGAAATCTCAGATAAATCAATCAAAACGATAGCAGAAACACTCAAAGTGGACGCTATACGTGGGACGATAGCAGGTCTTGGCACTGTCGGGATGGCAGGTGTTGCAACCGAGAAAGGCTTGCTTGTAAATCCAAAGATCACCGATCACGAGATCGGGGTGCTTGAAGACCACTTTAACCTCCCTGTCGATGTTGGCACGATCAACTTCGGCTCGCCACTCGTCGGATCAGGGATACTTGCCAACACGCACGGGTATGCAGTTGGGTCCGAGACCACAGGTCATGAGGTCGGTCGGATCGAGGATGCACTCGGATACCTCTGACCAACTCTGAGAAGCTTGTTTTTTTGAGTTCAGTGTCCACGGTAAATTAATATGTTATTAGAATAATTATGGTGGGTGTGATTGGTGGTCGTGGTTATTCTATAATCAAGAGCCGCTTACGGATTTGCTTTACTTCTGTAAAGCAGACCTCCAGATCTCTGATCTGGATGAGTGAGCAGCATCGTGACGATGGTATCTTGAAAAACTTTCTCGCTTACCTCTTCGTCTTCCTGATTGTAATAATAATTCACTCCTTTGTATTTGGATACATCTATCTCACCGAGACTGGTGACGATGTTGGTCTTGTTACAGGTATTTATTGGACGGTTATGACGATGACTACTGTTGGTTATGGAGACATCGTGCTCACTTCTTCAATTGGGCAACTTTACTCAGTATTCGTTGCTATAACTGGTATTGGATTAATATTCGGGCTTTTAGTTCCATTTGTAGTCATACCTTGGGCTGAGGGAAGAATTAAAACATTCATGTTGCCGACCAGACCACCTGAGAACTTGAAAAATCACGTCATAATCTGCGGATACAACCCACTTGTTGAGGTGCTCGTCCAGGAACTCATCGAACACAAGCATGCATTAGTGGTGCTGGAAGATGATGAGTCAACTGTTCGTAGGCTCCAGAGAAAAGGTGTGCCAGTCGTATTCACTGATCCGAGCGACGAAGATGCACTGATCGAAGCAGGCGTTGAGGAGGCGAAAATACTGATTGCTGATAAGAGCGATGAGGAGAACGCGGCAATTGTGCTCACAGCAAGAGAGATCTGTGATGTGGAGATCATAGCACTCGTAGATGACTTGAAAAAGGCAGATTATCTGCGCTATGCAGGAGCAACACGCGTTTTATCACCAAAAACACTTCTTGGCACATACATCGGAAAAAAATCAACCTATCGACTAACAGACCAAATATCAGATGTAACAGAAGTCTTTGAAGGGCTTGACATCTCCGAATTTTTTATATACTCCAGAAGTGCGCTCATCGGAAAAAAGATACGGGAGAGCAGAATACGGGAACGTACAGGTGCAAACATTATCGGCATATGGAGTGGTGGATACTTCCACGTCAACCCTTCACCAGATGAAGTGATACGCGAAAACTCGGTACTGCTTGCATCAGGCACCAAAGAACAACTAACAAAACTGAAGAGGCTGACATGGTAGACACAGAAAACAACTTCAATCCAGATGACCACATGGTCCTGATAGGTTTTGGAGACGTTGGACGAAGAGTGGCAGGAGTACTGCATGACGAAAACGTGAACTTCATCATAATAGACACCGATCACGGAAAACTCAAAGACAGCGAATACAACTACATCATTGGAGACGGGGTCGATGAAGAAACACTAAAACGCGCAGGGGTAGAAACCGCACACACCGTAATAATCACACTGGGCAGTGACACCAATGCCATCTTCTCAACCCTCGTTGCAAGAAACCTCAATCCACACGCCATAATGCTGGTACGAGCAAACCACCAGCCCTCAATCGATAAAATATACAAAGCAGGCGCAGACTACGTAGCATCTCTCCCAAGCACAGCAGGACAGATGCTCACACGGTTAACCCTAACAGAACAAGAAAGCGAAGAAATGATCCTGATGTACGAAGGCATCATGGTAGAAAAGTACAAAGTTACACACAGATCACCACTCAAAAACAAGAGCATCATAGAACTGAATCTCATAGAAACAACTGGCTGCAGCATCATAGGAATACAAGAAGGAGACACACTCCTCACAAAGATCACACCAGAACAAAAGATAAAAGAAAACAGCACACTTGCAATCGTAGGCACAGAAGAACAGATTAAAAAATTCAAAAACAGATTTGAACACAAAGAATAAGCCCAACATACACGAATTAATGAAAGCAGATGCTCCAAGAAGAAAGATCAATCTAAAAGTATGCTCATGTCTGGGGCATCTTGAGGGCGCATGAATTAGAAAACTTCATATCAAATCAAGATAAACTAATAATCGATAAATAGAAATATTATATAGATTAAAGGTGTGGAAGGTGCTATGAATTCTAATGATGAGATTTTTGCTAATCCACCACTTCATGAAGTAGCTTTTGAAGTTCGATTTCCACATTTATTTTACATAAATCAAAGAATTGGAGAATTTCAATTAGAAATAATGGATGATTTTCCAAAATCTTCACAAATTTCTGAACAAGCATTTGCCATCGATGAAAAGGGGATTTCAATTAAAGACAATGAAAACCCAATACCAAGTTGGCATTTTGAAAATGAGTCTGGGAAAACTAAAATTACTATTCATTCAAAT
>Ga0180301_10005094_pt1 | contig 10095 bp, 11 predicted proteins | sample GuaBasSediGuay16_FD_121797 | JGI IMG/M metagenome (GOLD analysis project Ga0180301, IMG submission 121797) | Subseafloor sediment microbial communities from Guaymas Basin, Gulf of California, Mexico - Guay16, Core 4569-2, 12-15 cm | ecosystem: Environmental > Aquatic > Marine > Hydrothermal... | reverse complement strand
TTCTAAATTGTTTTTTGGTTTTTAAAATATAAATGATAAAAGAAAAATAGAAAAAAAATATGAGAAAAATATTGTTTAAAAGGTATTAGAGTTGTTTTTAAGACGTTTGGGTTTAGCAATGTAGAAATGGACTAGGTAAATCAGTATAAAAAAGCCTAACAAGGTATATGGCAATTCAAATACAGGTATCGATTGAGATGGACTAGAAATACTTTTATATTTCACGAGTAAAAAGTCGTAGCCACCAGCGGTTGAGTGATTTGTATATCCACACACATATAGATAATTATCTTGTGAGATGCCTATTCCTGTGGCCTTTTCCTCGTCAGTACTGCCCCATGTTTCGCTCCAAATTAGATTCCCATTTGAATTGAAATTAAGTATTGCGAAATCCGTATTTCCTGCCCCATAACTTTTCGTTCGCCCTATAACGTAGATGTTGCCATGACTATCCATTACTAAACCATTGCTAGAATCGTAGGATGGACCACCCCAGGTGACATTGAATAATAGCTCCCCATCCGTATTAAATTTAAGGAATACTAAATCGCTATCGCCAGCTCCAAAACTCTTAGTTTCTCCTACGACATAGATGTATCCATCATTACCGATAATTATTTCGTATCCCGCATCATAATCGACACCACCCCAAGTCACATTCCACGCCAGAGTTCCATTCGGATAATATTTCAACAAAGCAATATCGTACATACCTGCACCGAAGCTGTTTGTATATCCCACGAGATAAATTGCGCCATCAGGCCCAAGGGCCAAGTCATTGCTTCCGTCTTGAACGCTTCCACCCCATGTTACATTCCATATTAATGTTCCGTTTAAAGAAAATTTAACTAATGCAAAATCATATGAACCTGCACCAAAACTTCTTGTCCAGCCGCTTATATAGAAAAAATCATCAATACTTAACCCTATCGCCTTGCCATAATCAATTCCACTTCCACCCCAGGTTACATTCCACGATGTAGTTCCATTTGGAAAAATTTTTATCAAGGCAAAATCATCACTGCCTCCAATTGTAGTCCATCCAGCAACGTATATGTCCCCATTTGAACCAAATATTAGATCGCTTCCTCTATCATGGTCGCTCCCGCCCCATGTAATGTTCCAATCTTTATTACCATCAGGTGAAAGTTTTACTAAAGCTAAATCCGTAGATCCTTTTCCATAGCTATATGTGTATCCAATTAGATATATCGAACCATTCTGATCAAATTCCACGTCTAAGGCGAACTCATCTAAAGGGCCGCCCCATGTAAAAGTCCAGTCCTCAGTACTATTTATTCTAGTAGGTTCAATAATGTTATCGTTTGAAATCGAGTTTGTTACTACCAAATCACTCACGAAAAGGTAAGATGCAAGGAAAAACATTAATCCTAAAATATTTAAATATTGATATCTTTTCGTGTTCATCCCTTCGATTATTGAGTATTTTAATTTTAAAATACTTTTATTTAACTTTTTTGTCAATTTATGCAATAATTACTTAGACTCAAACAAATAACCAAAAAGTATAAAATTGAAATTAAATGGAGTAAAGATTTTTATGGAGCGAACAGATTTTTATAAATATCTTTTCTTTTTGACAGCAATATGGAATTGGATAATTGCTTTACCATTACTTTTCATTTACGAACGAGTTTTACAAAATTTTGGTATGATTATCCCAAATAGTCCTCTTTGGATTCAACTCTTCGCAGGGTTCGTTTTTCTTTTTGGAATTGGTTATTATATCGTTAGTAGAGATCTTAATAAGAACCACGGATTTGTCTTCATTGGATTGATGACCAAGATTCTCGTTTTTCTGTATTTTCTCTATTTCTTCATTCTTAACGAACTTCATCATTTTATTTTCTAATTACAATCTGAAATTTTGATAAGAATTTAAGCAAAATTTTGCGATCTAAATAGAGAGAATTATCTATAGGCGATTTTGTTATGAGTGAAAAAAAGAGACGATTTGTAACAGCTCAGGAAATTGATGGGATGACCGCGATTAAATCGCCCCATGCCCATGAATTAGAATCATTAGGAAAAGCAAAGGTTGATATTTTTCTTAAAAATAAGAAAAGACGAATTAAAATACTTGTAGAGAATAATTTGAATGGGCGAGTTGAAAATCTTGGATTTGGAGAAGATTATACAGTTACATTTGAATTTTTTCCAGAAGTGATGATTCATCTCCTATTTTATAATTATGAAGATGAAGAAGACCTGGCAATGGGCGAAGCGGAAATTAAAGTCCTATTTTCTGGGGAACGGGTTATGTGGGTACCGACTGAAGATTCCGTAAGTTTACTTGAATCCACTCTAGAGTACCTTGAAAATCTTCTATCAATCAATCCTGAAATTTATGGATTAAGCGGCGAAAAATCGGAGTTACTTAAAACGGCAATCACTCAACGAGAAGAACCCTTTAAGTATTTAAAATCTGAACATTTGAATGATTTAGCCAAATTTGTCGGTGGAAGCATTAAACAGAACACAATGAGCTGGACGTTATCCAAAACGTATTTTAAGGGTATTACCGTTAGTGCCATTTACAATTTGAAAAACCAACAATTAGACTTAGGATATGAAGGTGAAAATCTCATCAGAATCAATAATTACGCTAGAGACCAGCTTGGCATCTTCTTGCTCAACCATTGCCTACGCTTCATTGCTGTGACCTATCCTAATATTACAATGCCAAATATTGTAAAGCAGGCATTCTCTTATTCTTATATCAAAAGAAATTTTTAAAAAAGGAATTTCCTACTTTTTCTCTTTCATGGATAATTCCCTTTCCAATTCTTCAATTTTTTTGGTTATATTTTGTAGAATTTTTGTTAATTGTTTCTGCATGGATTTTAATTGCATTAGAAATTTATCTTTCGGGATATTCTTTGAAATTTTATTAAGGATTTGAAGAGGGGATATTCTACCTGAGAGAAATTCTTCTGCAAAGAGGCTAGGATCTACTTGGATTGGTGCCAAATTTATGATTATCTTCCTAAGATTATTTAGACGCTTTTTTCCCTTTTCATTAATTTTATAAATGTTCTGGGCTCGCCCCTTAACTACTATACTCTCCGCATCGATGAGTTTTTTTATTTTAAGGTCTTTAAAGGCGCGGTACACCATGCTTTGAGAAAATCCAGAATAAATCTTTTGTGTATCACTGTTTACCTGTTGCATAATAATATTATTCATAGCTTTCCGCAATTTATAACCAGAAATACCATCAGGATATTTACTGAGCTCATTTAAAAATACATATTCTACGAAAAGCTTGTGAATTGGCATTGGGGTGTGAATATCCATAGGGGAATCCTTCATCTTCAAATTTTTTTAAAAAGGTTTATATACTCATTATGGTGATATAGTCAATATGGACATATTCACATTTCGAACATACCTTCAAAATGATAATAATTAAACGCCTATAAAAATGTGTCTGTTGGTTGAGAAAATTGGCTACGAATATCATAGAAGTTAAAAATCTGACTAAGATCTTCGATGTCGGAACAAATCAAGTTGAAGCAGTGAAAGGAATCTCGTTTTCTGTAAGAGAAGGTGAGATATTTGGCTTTTTAGGTCCTAATGGCGCTGGTAAAACTACCACTTTAAATATGTTATCGACTTTATTGTTTCCTACTTCTGGAACCGCGAAAGTTGCGGGCTATGACATTAATAATGAGCCAGATATGGTACGAAAAAATATCGGAATGGTGTTCCAAGAAATGAGCTTAGATATAGACCTTACCGGTAAAGAGAACCTTGAACTCCATGCAATAATGTATGGTGTTGATAAGAAAACAAGAAATCAACGAATAATGGAAATGCTTGAAATCGTGCAATTAACCGATAAAGCGAATATCTTAGTTAAGAACTATTCTGGTGGTATGAAAAGGCGCCTTGAAATAGCAAGAGGGCTTCTACACTATCCAAAATGCCTATTCCTTGATGAACCCACACTAGGACTTGATCCACAAACCAGGAGAAGCATTTGGGATCATATTAAAAAACTGAATGAAGAGTACGGAATCACTATCATTCTTACAACTCATTATATGGAGGAAGCTGATGCGCTATGCGATAGAATTTGTATTATTGACCATGGTGAAATCATTGCTCTTGATACAAGTGAGAATCTCAAAGGACACCTGAAAGGGGATACCATTTCTCTCGAATTTGAGAATTTTAAAGCTTTAAAGAAGTTTGAGGCGAAGATTAAGGACTTTGCAGGAATTCATGCAATTAAAATCATCACCCCAAAGACAAATATGCGCCAGATGTTATCGAAAATGGCTGCGATACGTGCTCAGATGAGTGGTGGCAAAAAACCACCCGCTATAATGATGGACCCTGCAAAACATGATGCCATGTCGAAAATGATGAGGTCTCTGCCAACGAAAATGAACATTATAATTGAGAATGGTAGTGAGAAGGTCGCTTCGTTAATAAAGATTGCAAATGATTCAGGAATTAAAATTAAATCCTTGACAATAAAACAACCTAGTTTGGAAGAGGTATTTATCCATTATACGGGTCGAAGCATTCGCGATGAAAATGGGAGCAGAGGTGCAACAATGCGTGAAATAATGCAACGTCGGATGAGGAGTGTTATGTGAAAAAGGTGATATTATGAATAAAATTGATATTAATTTCACAGTTTCATTCGCACTAGCAAAACGCGAGTTTATTAAGTATTTAAGGAATAAATCCAGAGTTATAACTTCAATTTTTCAAAGCCTGATGTTCCTTTTTATTTTTGGATTTGCAATCGGAAATCAAGCTCTGGTTTCCGCTGGAATTATACCACAAGCGATTTTATTTGCGGGAATTTTTTCAGGTGTTTCGATTGTAATGGACCGAATGTTGGGATTTTTCAAAGAAATAATGGTCGCCCCTATTAGTAGAACTACAATAACGATTGGACGCGCTATCGGTGGGACTCTAGTCGCTAGCATACAAGGTATCATACTGATAACTTTAACCTCAATATTTGGTGCTTTTGGATATGAACCATTGCTTTTTCTGAAAATTCTAGCCGCGATTCCCATAATTTTCTTAACAGCATTTCTCACCACGAGTCTTGGTAATCTTATCTCTACTCGAATGAAGGACTTCCATCAAATGCAATTTATAATGACCTTTTTAATTATGCCATTATTCTTTACATCTGGGGCAATTATCGATTTTGTAGGTACTCCATTCTTCAATTTTACACTAATAAATCCAATGACTTATTGTGTAGATGCAATGCGCCATATTATGCTTGCTGGTAATCCAACAATCTCTGCCGGATTACCGCTATATGTAGATATAATCGCCATTCTTGCTTTTAGTTTAGTATTTATTATTCTTTCTGCGTACATTTTTAGGAAATCTGAATCTGTTTGATGGAGATATCTTTAGCGAGACGGAAATTTAATTTCCATTCTTTATTTATCTCATATGTTCAATTAAAGAAAGTCTAAGCGTATGAATTCATGTTCAAGGCAGATAATTTTAATAAAAATTTTATGATTTTTGAATTTTAATTCAAATTTTTTCGATTATTACTTTAAGAATGAAAGCTCTCCTCTTTTGTTAATGGAGATAAACATTTATTTACAAAAGATGATAAATATTCACAAAATACTTACCTACCTAATAGCTTGCTAAGTAATTTTTAATTAGATTAAATCGGGATTTCAGATGTCAGATTCTAAAGCAGGAGAGCGGAAATTGTTATTTTTAGTGGATGGTGCTAAGGGACATACTGGATCCTTTTTGGTTCGCGAACTTCTAACAACCTATCAAGATTGCAGGATAATAGCAACAGATTTGCCAGATACTTCTCGTGAAGAGGTAATGACAAAAGAGAAAGTATTTAGAACGGATATAGGCAGTTCACATGAATTTTTGAAAGACCCCCGAGTCGAATTCATACCCTCTGATTTAACCAAACCTGAAACTCTTAATTCGATCCTTGAAAACAGAATTTTCGACGTTATTTTTCATCCAGCAAGTCTTTACGATTATTTTGCGGAGCTCAAATTACTAAGAAAAATTAATGTCGAAGGCACGGAAAATCTCCTCAAGCTTATCGTTAAAACGCAGGATCTTGACAGATTGCGATTTATACATTGGAGTACTTGCGGTGTCTATGGCGAACCGAAGTATAAAAAGGATACAAAGGGATATCCCATCCCCGCCAACGAGAATTCTCCATATAATCCTTCGAATGACTATAGTATTTCCAAAATGGAACAAGAACTGGTGGTAAAAGAGTACTATGAAGAACATGGTGTAAAAATTACAATTATTCGTCCTGCCCCAATTTATGGTCCTGAAGATACGTATGGGGGGCTCCATATCATGCAGACCTTGACTAAGACAGGATTCTCCATTTTAGCGCATATCTATCCAAAAAAGAAGCGTCTTGCATTACCCTTGATTCATGTGAAAGATCTCGTTCGAGCTGCCATTTTTTTAGCAGAAAGAGATGAAGCTATCGGTGAAGTTTATAATGTAATTGCCGATGTTTTCGAACAAGATGAAGTTCTAGAATATATCTATCGTTTGTTAGGTGTTAAATATTATAATATTCCCATTTGGTGGCCACTTTATAAGTTATTTACCAAAATTTTATTTGCAATTGCTGCCTGGAAACAGAATCAAGCTAAAAAGCAAGGAATTCGCCCCAAATTCGATCTTCCAATGGTAGGTTATTTGAAGCAAAATTTCCGTTTTTCTAATGAGAAATTAAAGGCGTTAGGCTTCAAATTTCTCTATCCTGGCTATGAACGAGGTATTAAAGAAGTTTTTGACTGGTATATTGAGCATAGATGGGTGGAGCGTGAGACTGTAAAATGGGATTCATAGATTCGGTTCTTCTATTATTTATTTTAGGTTGGATATCCAGTTATTTGTATAAGAGATACTTACGAAAAAGGAATAAGGATTGGCTCTTCTTTTTGGGGGCTATAATACTCATTTGCTTCTGGCTTATTGATATATTGCTATATATTGGTGTTATCGATATGATCTGGCTAAATACGATTCCATGGGTCAATATACCTTTAAATGTGCCTAGTGGGCAGTATTATCTTTGGAATTCCTTTTTAATAATTGGAATTGACTTCCACCTCCTCCCCACTGCTGAAATGTTTTCAATTGCAATCCTTATTTTGCTTTCGTATCCTCTTTGGTTGAAAGCAGGTATGAAAGTTGGTCGAATTTTACATGGTTACTACACACATGAAGAGGGAATCATCTGGTTATTAAAATCTCGCAAAACACCTAATAAAACCTAGAATTGGGAAATTGAAAAGGATTAACACCCAAAAACAATTTTTTTTTGTTTTTATTTAATTTTTCTTGCTGAATTTGTTGATAGATTCGAAAAATGCTTTCAATATCCTTAGAAACACTCTTAAAAAAGAATCTCAATCGAAAATAATATTTCAAATCGGCATTTAATCCCCGAGAATTCAATTTATTATAAAGGTCTCTCGCTACTCTATGTCCAAAAGAATCAAAATCAGTTAAAATGATAATTTTCTTAAATGAAGCTGAAATATCCGCGATCTCTGCCATACTTCGTCCTTGAAAATGCAAAATATTCTTCTTTATCCCTAAATTTTGAAGAGCCTGAAGGTCCTTTCTTCCTTCAACAATAATCAAAGTAGTTTCTATTTCCGATTCCCTTTTAAGATCTCCAATAAGTTTTTGGATAGCATCAAACTGGTCTGAAACGAGTTGCATTTCGGTAATCCTTATTTCAATAATCCTTCTTTCACGAACGTGTAGGCATCTACGTGTGTGAGAAGTTCGAGGTGTGAAAGTCCTTTTACTTCACAATTTTGTACATAACTACTTTCCGTTTTAAACTTAGCATTTTCTACGGGTTGGATCGCCTCATCGGCAGATGACCAAATTGCTGTATAGTAAATAGTTCCAGTGGTCTCCACTGGTAAATTTAGTTGGTCTAAAAACCCGCTATTAGGCTGAAGATGCTCTAAATTTTTTCCCTCTCCTAGGAAATTGATTGTAGTACCATAATGAGGTGTTCCGAGGGAGACATAATGCTTTACGGAGTTAATTCCTCCTAGAAATTTTATATAATAGCGAGCAACAAGCCCTGCAATGCTATGGCAAAGCAGATCAACATGAGTAGCATTTGTTTTAATCTTAATATCTTCAACGGTGTGCTGTATCTCCTCAGCCGCCTTCTCTAAATCGTTTACATCATGATGCTTGAGATTTAACGTAAAGACATTCCATCCATCAATTTTCAAACGGTTTTCTAAGACAATAAAATGATTTGAGGTCCCAACCCAACCGGTTATAAATAAAATCGGCTTTTTTTCACTTCTAACGGACATCTATTTTTAATCCCCCCAATTATCACTTTCAGAAGGTCGTTTCAGTTGCATTTCATGGAATACTTCTCGCTGGATTAAATATCGAAGAATCTCATTAGTGCCTGCAACGATGGAGGAAAGCCGGGAGCCGCGGAAAATACGCTCAGTCACATAGGCTTGAGAGCCGTCTGGTAGTAGAAACTTTCCACTTTTTTCATCCCACTCGCCTTTCATATAACCCAATCCACCGCAAATTTGGAGTGCTGTATGTGCGCATTCAAAAGCAATATCAGATGCATAAACTTTTGCAATTGCGCTGATCTTTGAAGCATTTAACCCCGCATCTATGGTACATGCCGCTTGATAGACAATATTTCTTGCTGTTTCTAATTTGATGGCCATATCTGCAATTTGGAAACTAATCGCTTCAAAATTTCGTATTGGTTTTTTAAATTGGATCCGTTTGTTAGCATGCCGTGCGGCAATCTCAAGAGCGCGCCGGGCTAATCCTGTTGCTCCCGCTGCTGCCAAAGTGCGTTCGCTATCTAGTTCATCTAAAAGAATCTTAGTTCCCATTCCTTCCTTGCCTAATAGGTTCTCTTTTGGAACTTTCATGTTATTGAATTTCATATAGGTGTTTTTAAGCCCATATACGCCCATTAAATTGAAATCACGCACAATTTCTAAGCCTTCGAAATCTTTCTCCACAATGAAACAACTCATCCCTACATGTCCTGGCACTGAGGGATCCGTAATTGCCCAGAGGGTAATAATATCCGCTTCTGATCCGTTTGTAATGAAGCGTTTTTCCCCATTGATAATATAATCCCCATTAGCATCCTTTTTTGCAATTGTACGCATTGATCCAATAACATCGCTTCCAGCGCCTGGTTCTGTCATGCCGATTGCCCCAATGCTATCTCCTGACAAAATTCCGGGCAGATATTTTTTAATTTGTTCTTCTGATCCAAATCGCATAATGGGGATTGAACAGAAAATTGAACAATCCAACGCTGCAGTCAAAGCTCGCATACACCATGAAATCTCGTCCGCTAAAATAATCCCAAATTTTATTCCTTTTTCTGTACCACCAATTGATTTAGGGAAAAGAACTTTAAGGTAGCCACGATTACCCATTTCTTTAAACAAATGTCGTGGAAATAATTTCTCGTGTTCTACTCGATCTGCTTCGGGATACACCTTTTCTAAAACCCATTTACGTACTTCTTTTCTAAACTTCGTTTCTTCTTCACTTTCTAATACATTACGTGTAGGATAGAACATATAATCTATTGCCACTATTATCCAACCTTCAACTTTTCGTTTTCACAAAATTTAGTTTAAACGCTTTTACAAATTAACGATATTAAATAATCTTCATGTGGAATCCATAAAAAAATATTTTACTCCCATAAAAAGTTAGTTTTAAAATTAATACATTTAATTTATTTAATGACAAAAAATTATTGCGTAAAAAGAAGTGATTAGTTCAAATGATGGACGATTTATTTAAAAATGCCTCTTTTGAAGAAAAAATGAAAATGATCTATAGCAAAATGTCTGAGAAACAAAAGAGGGAGAGCCGAGAACAAATAATGTACATGTGTAAGGATTATTGCGGGAGATGTCCAACTTATAAAGGGGCTGGGGAAAAGAATCTTGCTTTTTGTATGGAAGGAAAGAGTTCTTTAATCAGAGAGAAAAAAGGTTGTTTATGCAAAGAATGTCCAATCTCTAAAATGATGAG
>Ga0180301_10005093_pt1 | contig 10095 bp, 5 predicted proteins | sample GuaBasSediGuay16_FD_121797 | JGI IMG/M metagenome (GOLD analysis project Ga0180301, IMG submission 121797) | Subseafloor sediment microbial communities from Guaymas Basin, Gulf of California, Mexico - Guay16, Core 4569-2, 12-15 cm | ecosystem: Environmental > Aquatic > Marine > Hydrothermal... | reverse complement strand
TTCGAAAAAATACACTTTTTCTTATGATGATAGCCCTAATTCATTATCAAAAAAAGAAATTTTAAGATCAGAAAATTCACCAATTAATATACTCTTTTTGGGAATATCAGGTGAAGGATCACGTGGAGCTCTTCTTACAGATACTATTTTTGTTGTGAACATTATTCCTTCTAAGAAACAAATTACAATGATTTCTTTGCCGAGAGATTTATGGGTAAAAGTTCCAAATGGATCTACTGGAACTAAAATTAATTCTCTTTATGAATTAGAAAACAGAGGAAAGAAATTTTCTCAAGCAGATTCTTATAATTTAATAGAAAAAAAAATAGAAGACATAACTGGATTACCTATAGACCATATTGTTATTCTTGATCTGGAAGGATTTAAAAAATTAATTGATGCTTTAGGAGGAATAGATATTTGGCTTGAAAAAGATGTTATAGATCCAAACTTAGTAAACCCTCATAATCCATCAGAAATTTTTCATCTTTCTGCAGGATGGCGCCATTTAGATGGAGCATTGATTATCAAATTTATTCGGACACGCTATGCACCTAATGGTGATTTTTATAGAATAGAACATCAACAACAAATAATTGCAGCATTAAAAGATAAACTTATTAAATTAGCTGATATTTGGAATTTAATTAGTTGGTTAAAAATTTGGCAGTCTTTAAGCGGACACATTATCACTGATTTGGATTTTAATACAATATGGCAGATGCTCCCTGTAGTTAAAAATATTTCTTCTGACCAAATAAAATATCTTAGCATAACAAACAAACCTCCTGATGAACTATTAATAACTTCAACTATGTATGATAACTGGTCAGAAAAAGATATCTATATCTTAATACCAAAAAAAGGATTTGAAAATTATGAAGAAATTAATAATTATATAAAAGAAAAAATTTATGAATAAAAATTTTCTTCTTGTTGGCCTAGGAAACCCTCACAAAAAATATGAAAAAAACCGACATAATATCGGACGTAATTTTGTTGTATTTTTAGCAAAAAAATGGAATAGTCCTGACTGGAAAAAGAATAAAAAATGCTTTGCTGAAATAAGCTATGCTGAAAAAGAAGGTAAAAAACTTATTTTAGCTAAACCATTGGTATTTATGAATAATTCCGGCAAAAGCATAAGCCAACTCAAAAAATTCTATAATGTACCATTAAAAAACATATTCATCGCGCAAGATGATGCAGATATAAATTTAGGGGATTTTAAAATAAGCTATGATCGAGGACCGGCAGGACACAATGGCATTAAGTCTATTATCAGCTATCTTAAATCAAAAGCATTTCATAGAATAAGAATAGGCATTAGGCCTTTTTCAAAAACAAGAAAAAAAGCTGAAGATTTTGTTTTAAAAAATTTTACGCTCAAAGAAAACAAAATCCTAGAAAGACTCTTCCCGATTATAGAGGAAGAAATAAATAATAAGACGAAAAATTAAAATACTTAGTATGCCCAATACTAAAGTACTAAAAGAAATATAGCTTAAAAGCAAAAAAAATTCTAAGTTTACAAGAATCAGAACAAAAAATGATGGCAAAAAATCTGATGGCAATGCGTTAATAGAAAAGAAATAAAAATAGGAAAAAATTATTAACCCTAAAGCATAAATTAAAAATGCAAACCAAAAAGGATAATTAAGAAAGAAATAAAGGCCATAAGAAATAATTACCCAGAACAAAAAAAGATAATACAACAAAGGCTCCTGCGAGCTTTTTCTTTTTGGCAAAGGAAAAAATATTTTTTTTCCAAAAAGATATAGAAATATTAAGATAAAACCAATTACCCATAAAGGCTTTGCATAAAGAACTAAAATATGAGCTTCTAAAAAAGCCAAAAAAAGAGAAACAAAATTAAACCAAGAAAGACCTAGAAATAGTTTCCATAGACCAATTATTAAAAAACATAAAAAGATAGATGGGAAAAAACTCAAGGAAAAAAAGATACTACTAATCAAACAAAAACTGTAAATCAAGAAGAAAAAAATCGTTCTAATTCCGACAAAAGAAAAAAAATCTTTTAATTTTTGCATAAATCCAGTCTATTTTTCTTTAAGGAGACGGTAACTTTGTTTCCTTCTTTTATTTGTCCATTAATAATTTTATCAGCTAAATGATCAAGAATTTCTTTTTCTATCAATCTTTTTAATGGCCGCGCGCCATAATCAGCACTGTAACCATTTTTAGCTAAATATCTCTTTGCCTCCTTGTCCAGTTTCAAAGAAATCTTTTTATTTGCTAATCTGTGATTAACTATATGTATTTGCAAATCTACTATTTTTTCTATATCACGAATGCTTAATGGATTAAAGATAACGATTTCATCAATACGATTAAGAAACTCTGGGCGAAATTTTTCTCTTAATGCATCGTGGATTTTAATCTTTAATTGCTCTTTTTGTTCTTCTACTTTATCCTTTTTATCCATAACAAATCCTAATGAAGCCATTTCTTGTAAATATTCTCCTCCTAAATTAGAGGTCATAATAATAATTGTATTTTTAAAATTCACTACGCGGCCCTTGCCATCAGTAAGACGGCCATTATCTAATACCTGAAGAAGAATATTAAATACTTCTGGATGAGCTTTCTCTATCTCGTCAAATAAAATTAAACTGTAAGGACGATGTTTTATTGCTTCTGTTAATTGCCCTCCTTTTTCATAACCAACATATCCTGGAGGCGAACCAATTAAACGAGCTACACTATGTTTCTCCATATATTCAGACATGTCAATGCGAATCATTGCTTTTTCATCAGAAAACATAAATTCTGCCAAAGCTTTAGCAAGCTCTGTTTTTCCTACTCCAGTAGGCCCTAAAAACATAAAAGAACCAATTGGCCTGTCTTCTTCAGATATCCCTGCACGAGCCCTTCTAATAGCTCTGCTTACTGCAAAAATAGCTTCTTTCTGACCTATAACTCTTTTACTCAGCTCTTTTTCCATTCTGACTAATTTCTTACTCTCTTCTTCCAACATTCTTGTCACCGGAATTCCGGTCCATCTGGAAACTACACGAGCAATATCTTCAGCTGTCACTTCGTCTTTTAAAAATCTTTCTTCTTCGGAAATTTTTCTTAAAGACCTTTCATTGAATCGTAATGTTTTTTTTAATTGAGGAATTTTTCCATAAATTATCTCCGCTACTTTATCTAATTGCCCGCTTCTTTCATGCTCCTGCGACTCTTTTTCCAATTGATCAATCTCTTTTTTAATATTACTCACTTCATTAAATATCTTCTTCTCCTTTTTCCACTCATTGTTTATTGCATTGTATTTCTTCTTTAATTTTCTTAATTCATTTTCAATTCTTTTCTTGTCTTGTGTTATTTTTTTACCATCACGCTCTTGTTTTTTACTTGCTTCTTTTTGTAACTCCAAAGATCTTATCTTATTTCTTAATTCAGAAACAGATAAAGGAATACTCCCAATTTCCAAGCTTAAAGACGAAGCTGCTTCATCTATTAAATCTATGGCTTTATCGGGCAAAAAACGTGATGTGATATAGCGGCTAGACAATTGCACTGCTGTTACAATAGCTTCATCTGATATCTTCAACCCATGATGAGCTTCATATTTTGATTTTAATCCGCGTAAAATCTCAATTGTTTCTTCAATAGAAGATTCTTCAACTAATACTGGCTGAAAACGCCTTTCTAAAGCTGGGTCTTTTTCAATATATTCACGATAATCTTTAAAAGTAGCTGCTCCAATGGCCCGTAATTCACCTCTGGAAAGGGCGGGTTTTAATAAATTAGAAGCATCAATAGCACCTTCAGCAGCTCCTGCCCCTACTAAAGTATGTATCTCATCAATGAAAATAATAACATCTCCGGCTTTTTTGATCTCCTTAAGAAGATTTTTTAATCGTTGTTCAAATTCTCCCCTAAATCGCGTTCCTGCTATTAATGATCCTAAATCTAAAGATATAATCTTTTTATTAATCAAACTTTCTGGAACATCAGAAGAAGCAATGCGCTGAGCTAATCCCTCAACAATAGCTGTTTTTCCAACACCTGCCTCACCAATTAATATTGGATTGTTTTTTGTGCGGCGAGATAATATTTGCATAACTCTCCGCAATTCTTCTTCTCTTCCTATTACTGGGTCTAATTTATTCTCTTTTGCCAATTTGGTAAGGTCTTGAGTGTATTTTTCTATAGCACTGGCTCCAACTTCTTGAAATTCATCAGTAATTTTTTCATCCTTTGTATAACGATGAAGAGCTTCTAAAAATTTCTCTTCTTTAATATCAAATCTATTTAATATGTCTTGAGCAGAATTCTTGGTAGCAAGTATTCCATAAAATAGATATTCTGGAGAAATAAATTCATTTTTTTCTTCCATTGTTTTCTTAGCAGTAGCTTCTATAACCTGCAACATCTCTTGAGAAAGATACATTGGGCCAAATTCCTTGCCCACTGAAAAAATACGGGGCAATTTAATAATTTCTTCTAATGCCTCTTTCAAAAAATCTTTTAGATTAATTTTCAGTTCTTTTTCCAAAATATGTCTTAATCCAGAATCTTCTTCATCTAATAAAACATACAAAAGATGGAGAGCGCGCATTTCTCCCTGACTTCTTTCCATAGCCATTTGTTGGGCTCTTTCAATGGCTGCCTGAGCTTTTGCTGTAAATCTTCCTAAAGGCATATACAAAAATTAAATATTAAAAATCAAAGTTATTAAATTTTAATCTGGATATTTTCCTAAAATTACTTCTATATCAAAAGTCTTATCTTCACGCAGGACTTTTAATGTGACAACATCTCCTACATCATACTGACGAATTATACTAGCCAATTGATGCCTCAAATCTATTTTTTGACCGTCAAATTCTAAGATAATATCTCCTTCTTGTAAATTGGCTTCTTCGGCAGGAGAATTTTTCTCTATAGCAGGCTGACCATCTCCTCCTTTTACTAATAAAGCCCCATAATCAACTGACAAACTTTTTTCTTCTTTGATAGATGGAGTAACTAAAACATATCTTACTCCTAGATAAGGAATTTCAATTTTCCCTGTTTTTATTGCTTGTTCTATAGATTTTTTGATTTTATTAACGGGAATGGCAAAACCAATATTCTGGGCACCTGAAACCATTGCTGTATTTACCCCTATTACTTCACCATTAAGATTCAACAATGGCCCGCCGGAATTTCCTCTGTTGATAGCAGCATCTGTTTGAATAACATCATTTAAAACAACCTGTTTTCCTGAACTATCCATTACTTGAATGGAACGAGCTAAACCAGAAATTACTCCTTTAGAAACTGTATTACGAAATTCTCCCAATGCATTTCCAATTGCAATGACTGTTTGACCTAAAACAATATCATCAGAATTTCCTAAAGTCAAAGGATAAAGCCCTGTCTTATCAATCTTTAAAAGCGCAAAATCCTCTACTGCATCGCGAGCAATAATTTCAGCAGGATATTTTTTCCCATCATTCATCAAAACTGTATAACGAGCTTCTGAATCTTCAACCACGTGACGATTGGTAATAATATAACCATTGGAATCAACTATAAATCCGGTACCGGCACTAACTTCTTTAGGCTCAGTCCCTTTTTGTCTGTACTGTGGAATTTTAAATTGAAAACCAAAAGGACCGAAATCATGAAACTCTTCAAAGGGATCAATAAAATACTGTTCCATTACTGGCAAATCTTTGGTTGCTATCACACTTACTACTGAATCATCACTTTTTTTTATTGCTTGAGTCACTCTGATTTCATAAGAATCTTTTCCAACAAAAACCTGCGATCCAGAAGAAATATTTTGAGCAGATTCTTTTACAAGATATCGAGAAGAAAAAACACCACCAAGAAAACCAAAAGCAAAAGATCCAAACAAGCTGATAACAAGAAAAACTATTAAGATTTTGCGTATTTGTTTTTCCATAATGTATATATTAAAATAGTTAAATTTATCTAAACTTTAAAAGATAAAGTTTAAAATGAGCAAATTAAATTATAATAAAATTTTTATTATGGTTCAAGAATGTTTCAATTATAGCAATGAACAATAATTTCTTCAACTCAAATATTATGCGCGCTTAGCACTAAACATATAAAACATAAGTTAATTTTCTTATTTCCCAAAACGTCGTCCTCGTTTCTGAAATTCTTTAATAGCCAAATCAAATTGTTTTTTAGTAAAATCAGGCCAACAGATTTTCGGAAAATATAATTCTGCATAAGTTCCTTGAAAAGGTAAAAAATTAGATAAACGCATTTCTCCGGAAGTTCTAATGATGAAATCTGTATCTGGCAATCCTTTTGTATCTAAATAATCTAACAGAACTTTTTCGTTTATGTTCTCGGGACGTATCTTTTTTTGTATAATCTTTTTTATCGCTCTTACCATCTCATCTCTTCCGCCATAATTAAGAGCAATGTTCAAAATCATTTTTTTATTATCTTTAGTCAATCTTTGTGCTTCTTTTATTTCCTTTTGAAGATTTTTTGGCAATTCTTCTAATCCTCCAATATGACGAAACTGAATTCCTTTTTTTTTAAAATCATGAGCATATTTTCTGGCAAATTTGGTAAATAAATCCATTAAATAATCCACTTCTTTCTTCGGCCTTTTCCAATTCTCTGTAGAAAAACCATACAAAGTTAAAACTTTAATTCCTTTTTCAGCAGCATAATCAATAATCTCCACTACTCTTTCAATCCCTCTTTTATGGCCTAAAAAAGTAGGAAGTTTTTTCCCCTTGGCCCAACGGCGATTACCATCTATCATAATGCCAATATGCTTTGGTAAAATTTGTTTCATATTATTCTCTAAACCCTGTACCTGCAGGAATTAATCTACCAATGATAACATTTTCTTTAAGGCCTCTTAGATAATCTTTTTTACCTTCAATAGCTGCCCTAATTAAAACTCTAGATGTTTCCTGAAAAGACGCTGCTGAAAGTAAACTATCAGAATTTAAAGCAACATTTTTAATACCCATCAGTATTTCTTTTCCTTTAGGTACTTCTTTTTTTAATTTTTTTAATCTGTTAACCTCTTCCTGAAAAGTTCTTTTAGACACAACTTCACCAGGAATAAACTCACTATCACCACTATGTGTAATCTTCAATTGAGAAAACATTTGTTTAATAATTATCTCAAAATGTTTGTCATTAATATTTTCACCAGCAATATCATACACTTTTTTAATCTCTGTTAATATATATTTTTGACAAGCATCTCTGCCTAAAACCTTAAAGAGCTTCTTAATATCAATATGTCCTTCACAAAGCTGGGCTCCTTTTTTAATCTTTTCTCCATTTTTTACCCATAAAGTTATTCCTTCGGGAATAACATATTCAAGAACACGAGATTTTTTCTCATTTGGTTTTATTCTAATAAATGTTTGATGTTTTATCTTTTTTATTTCTATTATTTCTCCATCAACTTCACTAATTGGCGCTTCACCTTTTGGTATCCTTGCCTCAAAAATTTCTTCTACTCTTGGTAAACCTTGTGTAATATCAACAGCACGAGCCACACCTCCTGTATGAAATGTCCTTAAAGTTAACTGGGTACCTGGCTCTCCTATAGACTGAGCAGCAACAACACCAACTGCTTCCCCTAAATCAATGAGTTTTTTCCATGCCAAATCAAGCCCATAACATTTCTGGCAAACACCATCTAGGCTTTCACAAGTGATTGGAGAACGAATTAATATTTCTTCAACTGATGAATTTACTATCTTTTTAACTAATTTTTCGTCAATCAATTCTCCTGTTTTAGCAATAATTTTACCTTTTTTATCAACAGCATTAGATCTTAAAATTCTTCCAAAAATTATTCTTGATAAATCTTTATTCTCCTTCTCTACATTCTTTCTGTTAACAATTAATCCTTTTTTTGTACCACAGTCTTTTTCCCTAACAAGAACATCTTGAGCTACATCTACTAATCTCCTAGTAAGATATCCTGCAAAAGAAGTCTTTAAAGCAGTATCTGCCAATCCTTTTCTTCCGCCATGAGAAGCAGCAAAGTATTCCAAAACATTAAACCCTTCTTGGTGAGAAGATAAGATAGGCATTTCAATCAAGCGACCAAGAGGACTAACTACGAGTCCTTTTATTCCCATAATTTGTGCGGCAACTGCCCAATTTCCTTTTGCTCCAGAATTGAAAAATATATGTACAGAATCATCAGGATTTAAAACCTTTAAAACTAATTCTGATATTTTATCAACTGCATAACGCCATTGAGTTTCTGTCAAAACATTCTTTTCCTCTCTAGTTAAAAGCCCCTGTTCATATTGAGTTGTAATCTCTTCAACTTTTTTAGAAGTTTCAGCTAAAATTTCTTTTTTCTCTTTAGGGACTCTTAAATCAGTAAGGCCCCATGACATTCCTGATAAAGTAGAATAATAAAAACCTAATTTTTTTATATTATCCAAAACTTCAGCGCTCTTGTTAAAATCTTTATATAAATGAATTATATCTTTTGTAATACTTTTTATATCCTTACTTGTTACAATTTTGTTTATAAATGGAAACTTATCTGGCAAAACATCATTAAAGATAATTCTTCCTACAGTAGTGCTAATCAATTGATTCTTTTCTTTTGAAATACGGACTTTAATCTTCTCTTGAATCTTAATTTTTTTATATTCATAAGCCAATAACGCATCATTTGAATCAGAAAAGATCTTTTCTTTTCTTTCTTTACTTTCTTTCTCAGGCATATCCATTGTTAGCCAATAAATACCAGCCACCATTTCATGACGGGGCAACATGGCTGGTTCTCCATTAGACGGCTTTAATAATCCTAATGTGGACAACATTCTATTCTCACTCTCTCTCTGAGCTTCCTCAGATAAAGGAACATGAACCGCCATCTGATCTCCGTCAAAATCAGCATTAAAAGGAGGGCAAACCATTGCAGGGATTTGAATAGCTAATCCTTCAATTAATTTTGGACGAAAAGCCTCAATACTTAAACGATGAAGCGTAGGGGCTCTATTAAGAAGAACGTACTTAGTTTTTACTATATTTTCCAAAATCTCCCATACAGTATCTGAACCTTCTTCAATTAAACGATTTGCTGCTCGAGGATTAAAAACAATTTCTCTTCTTATCAATTCTCCAGCTACAAAAGGTTTAAATAATTCTAAAGCCATTTTCTTTGGCAGACCACATTCATGAATTTTTAATTCAGGACCAATAACAATTACTGAACGGCCTGAATAATCCACTCTTTTTCCCAAAAGATTCTGACGAAAACGACCTTGTTTTCCTTGTAAAATATCAGCTAAAGAACGTAAAGGACGATGTTGCGCTGAATGCATCGGAGTAGTGCCAGAACCTTTTCTTATTGAATTATCAATTAAAGCATCTACTGCTTCCTGCAGCATTCTTTTTTCATTTTTAATAATCACTTCTGGCGCCTTTAATTCTAATAATTTTTTCAGACGATTATTGCGATTAATAACTCGACGGTAAAGATCATTTAAATCAGATGTGGCAAATTTTCCTCCATCTAATTGAACCATTGGTCGTAAATCTGGAGGAAGAACAGGAAGAACAGTTAAAAACATCCATTCTGGACGTATTTTTGATTTTAAAAATCCTTTTGCTAGTTTTAAGCGACTAAGAGTTTTTTTATCAGCTAATTTTGTAGATGGTTTTTTTCCAATTTCCTCTTCTAATTTATGGACTAATTTTTTGAGATCTATCTGCTCCAAGAATTTTCTTACTGGTTCACTTCCTGTTTCTGCTGTAAAAACTTCTCCGTATTTTTTTGAAAGATTTAAATAATCAATCTCAGAAAAAATAGCTTTTGGTTTTATTGTCTCTAAGAGTGATCGCGCCCCATTACGAGACACTGTTAACTCTTTCTTTTTGTCTTTAGGCCATGTTTTTAATTTTGATTCATATTCAGTGTCTATTTCATCTAAAGCTCTTTTTTTCGCAGCCTCATCCACAGAAGTAACAATATAGCTGTTGTAATAAATAACTCTCTCTAAAGCGAGCATTGGAACATCAAGCATTAAAGAAATTCTAGAAGGAATACTGCGTAAAAACCAAATATGGACTACTGGGGTTGCTAATTTAATATGGCCC
>Ga0180301_10005092_pt1 | contig 10097 bp, 5 predicted proteins | sample GuaBasSediGuay16_FD_121797 | JGI IMG/M metagenome (GOLD analysis project Ga0180301, IMG submission 121797) | Subseafloor sediment microbial communities from Guaymas Basin, Gulf of California, Mexico - Guay16, Core 4569-2, 12-15 cm | ecosystem: Environmental > Aquatic > Marine > Hydrothermal... | reverse complement strand
TAGCCTCAAATCCTCTAATGATCGTAGTAGGCATTTCTGCATTATTCCTAATAATTCCTATGGTCGGCATATGCTTCAGCTGGTTATCCGCTTCATTGAGGAGAGCTGAAATAAAGGTTAAGGGAATACATGAAGCTCCTCTGAGCATTTGGTCGGTTCTAACTACGTCGTTCCAGATTGGAATAGAGAATATGAAGAGGAGAAAGATGAGATCTTCCTTGGCGCTGACCACTATAGTCCTAGTGGTGGTAGGAGTTGTTCTATTCTCTTCAGTCTCTGCAATAAGCGAAGTTAAACCCTCAACTGTGGAGACGATGACTTTATACAAAGGAGTTTATATAAGGGATTCTGAATGGACGACGTCCTTAAATCCCAATCTTCTTGTCATGTTGAAGAGTATGTGTCCAGAGAATGCAAAAATATCAATGAGGGCATGGATCTATCCCACAGGCGCCGCTAGCTCGGTCTATGTCCCCGGTATCAACGTAACTGGATTAAACGGGGAGCCATATAACTTTTATGCAATTGTAGGAGTTACTCCGGACGATTGGGTCTTTAAACTTTACCCACTTGTTATTATTAAGGGGCGATCATTCATAGAATCGGATGTCTTCACATGCATTATTCCTGATACGGCGACTGCACCGCCATATAACCTAAGTGTTGGAGATGTTGTTAGAATAGATAGCTTTAATCAAAACTTTACCATCATTGGAATATTTAACTCATCAATTGCAGATTGGATTTATGAACTAGATGGTGAACCCGCCCTCACACCCTTCGATAAAACAATTCCTGAACAATATTACATGCACAGGCCAAGCGTCGATATTCTATTCATCCCCTACAAGACAGCCATCTCTTTGGGCGGAAGTTCATTATATCGATTGGCATCCATCTCAATCTTAACAGATAACACTACATTGGCCGAAAGAATTGCAAAAGATGTTTTTACATACTTTGACAAAGTCAATATTATGCAATCTACAGAGAACGCGGTTAATTATTATGCTACGGCATTAAGATTGACATTCTTTGGATGGCAGATGCAGATTATCCCCCTAGCACTAGCTGGATTAATACTTCTCAACATAGGTCTAGGTAACATAAAAGAGCGTGAAAGAGAAATATTAATCTATTCATCCATCGGTCTTTCTCCTCTTCATGTTGGAATGATGTTTCTATTCGAGATGCTTGTTAAAGCAATTCTCGGCGCTGTGATTGGATATGCTGTTGCTTTAAGTATAGGCAACTTAGCACGCATTTTTGTAGGCGAAGCTATTGCCAATCCATCATCAAGCTGGGTAATAATAACAATCCTAGTCACCATAGGCTTATCTATCTTATCATCTGTTTATTCGCTTTTAAAAGCCTCAAAGCTGGTTACCCCAAGCTTGGAGAGGAAGTGGAGAATTCCAACAAAGCCTCTCGGCGATCTTTGGTCTATACCGCTTCCATTCGTTATTTTAGATAAACGTGAAGCGTTGGGATTAACAGCATACCTAAAGGAAATATTTGAGACTCATGTTGGCGAAGCAGAAGTCTATTCCATTAAGAGTCCAGTTGTAGTTAAAGAAGAGAAGGACTTGATAAGACTTAAAACGGATGTTCAACTTGAACCTTACGAGAGAGGAATAACGCAAACTGTAGAAGTAATCTTTAATAAACCTCCAGAAATGGAGAATTGGGCTACCCAAGTAATCCTAAAGAGGCTTTCAGGATCTAGAGAAGAATGGTCTAGGCTTAATCGAAGATTCTTGGATGCTATAAGAAAGCAATTTCTCATGTGGAGATCTCTCCAACCGAATGTTAAAAAACAATATATGGGGAGATAGTATGGTAGAAAATAATGGGATTAAGAATAGTAAAAGTAAAACTAAATTAGAAGAGACTGAAGAATTTAAAAGCGGATTTACATGGAGAAGTATGCTTGCGCTCCTTTATTCTATAACAATTTTTACCCCTGCAGTTATATGGCTACAATTGGTAACATTGGGAGTCGGCTTGGGCGGCGTAGTCTCATTCGGCACTCTCCTACTATTCGCAGAACTAGCAAGAATGTCGAAAAAGCCGCTAACAACTCAAGAAGCCGTCATGATATTTGGGCCGGCTACAATAGCGGGAAGCGCAGGCTTCATAAATCTAATATACCGAATGTGGTTCGTAAAGCAACCTTTGCTAAGAGTCTTTGGAATCAATCCTATTGATATCCCAAGATGGTGGGCTCCTCCCCCAAGTTCGCTAGCTTATGAGATGCGAACTTTCCTTAGCCCAGATGTTACCCTACCATTTATAATAAACTTGGCATATTGGTTCGTTAACCTCTGTGGCGGCCTCTTCTTCGGCTTATTCCTTAGGGAGGTTTACATTGAGGGAGAGCGGCTTCAATTTCCAATCCAGCATATAACCGTCGACGCTATAACATCATTAACCGAGAGAGAGGAAACCCGCTTAACTGTTCTGGCATGGTCTATGGCTGTAGGCTTCATTTACGCCCTGATACTTTATACAATTCCCACTTACAGCACCGCCGCAGGTTATCCGATTTCAACCATACCCATTCCGTGGATAGACTTCACATTAAGCCTTCAATCTTTATTTCCCGGAATAGCATTCGGCATCGCCACGGATCTTGTAGTTCTTACTCACGGCTTCGTTCTCCCAACAAGGATTGTTATAGGAATGCTGATTGGTTCAATTGCACGCTTCCTAATAATAAATCCGTTGCTGGTGAATATGGGGCTCACAAGATGGGCGGAAGAATGGATTCCAGGTATGGATCTCACAAAAATCTTTCAACAATCCACCCTATATTTCTGGTTGAGCCCATTGATTGGAATAGGATTCGCTACAGGCATAGTTCCAGTTATCTGGAACGCAAAAACCTTCATGCGATCCATAAAAGCCTCTTTCATAAAGCCTCTTAAGTACGGTAGAATTAGTGGCGCACCATTCAGCCCGCTCATTCTGATTTCACTGTACATTATCGGATGCGTTGGAGCCCTCGCTTTAGATATAATTCTAGTACCCGGCTTTCCAGTCTGGTTGCTAGCGATCTATGAACTTTTACTGCCTTTTGTGATTGGGCTTATGAGTGGAAGAATGATTGGTCTGACAGGACAATCCATAGATATACCCCATCTAAACAACCTAGTCATTTTAGCGGGAATCGCACAGGGATATGATAAAATAGACGCTTGGTTCCTGCCACTCAGCCTTAATCCTGGAACTGGCTGGCTTAAAACAATGAAGGTCTGCCAGCTTACAAAAACAAAAATATCAAGCTGGGTCAAGATGAATTTAATAGCGCATCCTATTGCGCTACTAATGGGCTTCATTTACACAACTCTATTCTGGCAAATAGCCCCTATCCCATCAGCCATTTATCCAGCTCCCCAGATCATGTGGCCTGTTAGACTAATGCACAAGTGTACTTGGATCTCCGCGATAAGAGGAACAGAATTTTTCAATGTACCGATGATCATTTATTCTTTCCTGATTTTCGGAGCATTAATTTCCATCACGCGAATGATTCGTCTACCATTCTCCATGGTTAGCGTGGCTGTAGGTTTAGGCTCGCCAATACCAGTACATGTAACACAAGTAATAGGGCTTATAATAGGTAAAATCATAGCTAAATTCTTTGGTGAAAAATTTTTCGCGAGATATAAGACCACCATTTCAGCTGGCGTATCAATAGGCGAAGGCATTGCAATTGTGATTGGAGTGCTTTCAGCATTAATAATAAAGTCTATATGGGCCAGACCATTCTAAGCGCTAATTTTTTTTATAACTTTCTACTACTATTTATTTTATGCGTGTACATCTTTTTAGGATGCGCTCTTTTTTAATCCTTGCCTTAGCATATTTAATGCTTTTACAGATTCCCCTTGTTTCAGCTTATGATGATGACGGAGTACATGACGAAGTACATAATGTAATTATAATAGGTTGGGATGGAGCCTTGAGGGATGATGTTTATCAAATGTTGAATAGAGGTGAGTTGCCTAATCTGAAAGCTCTCATTGACGAAGGAGGACTTGTAAACATCACGGTGATTGATCACCATACAGACACTATGCCTGGCTGGGCTCAAGTACTTACAGGTTATAGGTGGTGGAGGATCGGCATCTACTCCAATAAAATATTCTTTCATTTTGCTATACCCGATGGATACACTGTTTTTGAGAGGGTTAAAGCCTACTTCGGCAACGAACGCGTCTATACCGCGATGATTACAGGAAAGGAAAGACCGATTGTCCAGCCGAAAGCGGCGTTACCAAACCAGACTGGATTTCCATACCACAACGCTCTACCAGAAATAGACGAGTTTTATCCTATGGGAGCCCCCGCAAACGAGACGGGACCCAAAATGCTACAGGCATTAGATAACTGGAGAAAGAGCGGCCGTGAGTTTTTCTTCGGCTTTTTCCAATTTAGGGAGCCGGACACGGAAGGACATGCATACGGTGAAGGCTCCTCTGAATATTTGGAAGCTATAAGAACCTGCGATTTATGGACTGGTAGGATTATCAATAAGCTGAAGTCAATGGGAGTATACAACAACACTTTTATCTATGTGACGACGGATCACGGATTCAACAGAGGGACAAATAGACATCGAAACGCGCCTTGGTCTTGGTTAGCTACAAATGACCCGAGAGTGAAGCGAAATGAAGATAAATCTTGGTGTGATCTAGTGGACATCGCGCCTACAGCCCTATACGGGATGGGAGTTAATCTATCCGAGATTAATCCTCCTTTGGATGGTTATCCATTGCAGGAGGATTTACCTAGGGTAATAGAGTGGTATCGAAAAATAATCTTCGAAGATAGTGAACTACCAACGGTATCGATTACTTACCCAGAGGACGGCGCTGTGATCACGACTGAGAAACCAACAGTAAATATAGAATTTAGCGCTTCAGATGAGAACCTCATTGTCGTAGTACTTGTAATAGACGACGAATTAAAGGAAATCTACGAATTATGTAAAAAGGGAAATTGGACTCAAAATGCAATAACCGAGTTAGATGCTTCATATGAATGGAATATACAAGATGTTTTTGAGGGAACCCACACTATAACAGTCTACGCTTTTGATGAGGGACCAAATCCGCTTCCCCCAGAAAGCGGATTAGGCGAATGGCCAAAGGAAGGAATTCCAGTTAAAAGCCAAATCACCGTCACCATTAAGCGCATCCGCTCTATTCAACCCCTCCTTACCATTATAGTTGTCTTAACCATAATGGCAGTCGCTTGCCTAGTCTCTTACTTCTTAGTAAAGTTAGTAAAGAAACGATAACCTTAGCTTAGATATCAAAAAGGTAACAAGGCTTATAAAGAGTTAGGAATTATATAATTTCTAAAAATGTTGAAAATTTCGAGGTGTTTAAATTGCAATATGAGAAAAAGGTTTTGGCTTTCTACTATGTTTGGTATGGGACTCCATGGGGTGCTGGAGGTAAGTGGAGACACTGGGACGCGGCAGGACATAATCCTGAAAGAATAATAAATGGGTTAAGAGATATTGCTTCAACACACTATCCATTGGATGGAGTATATGATTCTCTAGATGAATCTACAATAAAGCGGCATATAAGCCAGGCGAAAGAAGCCGGAATCGACGGCTTCATTTTATCATGGTGGGATGGATGGGAATGGAGCTCTGACATCATACGTGAATTGGGTAGACGCGACGACTTTACTCAAAGAGTGCTTATGAAATGCTTACAGCTCTGCCCTAAAGACTTCAGCTTCACCATCTACTACGAGACAGCGCTAACATTCCCAATCAGAGATTACGATAGAAAATTAGCATTAGAGAAAATTTATACCGACATAAAAATGCTTTTAGAAGGTGCCGCTAAAAGTGACCGCTGGATTAGGATTGATAATAGGCCTGTTTTCGTCTTTTATATCGTGAAGAACTATACGGTTGATGAATGGGCTCAAATTAAAGAGAAGCTAAGAAAAGACGGCTTTGACCCATTCTTTATCGGAGACACTTATGACGTAGAGTATCTTAAAGTGATGGATGGTCTGCATACATATAATCCAATATGGATCACTCGTAGAGGACTAAGCTACGAAGAAGTCTTCTGTAAGATCTCTAAGGAGATACATGAGCGGAAAGGTATGTACGCTGCCACCGTCTGTCCAGGCTTTGACAAACGGAAAGTAAAGAAAGACAGCACATTTGTACCTCGTGAGGATGGCCATTACTACAGTACGGGTTGGAAAGCTGCAATAAAGAGTGAGCCCGAATGGGTTCTGATATGTACATGGAACGAGTGGCATGAGGGGTCAGAAATAGAACCGAGTCTGGAGTACGGAGATGATTATTTATACCTGACCAAACAATATGCGAGTATTTATAAAAAATCATAAAATACGAGCAAAGTGACTAATTCATGAAAAACTCTAAATTAAACATCATAGTTTTAATGTCGGATTCTCTAAGACCGGACTATCTAGGATGCTATGGAAATCCAAGAGCAAAGACGCCTAACATCGATAAACTGGCCCGCGAAGGTATACTTTTTGAGCATGTAGTTGCAGAGCAACCAATTACTGTTCCCGCAAGGAATGCGTATAGTTTGGGAATGTATACATTTCCATGGTTAGGCTGGGAGCCTCTACCCGACAATTTTCCAATATTACAGAAAATTCTAGCGCGCGAAGGCTATACTACAGCATTAATAGGCGATATGGGCCCGCCGTTTAAACCTGAATTTAAGTTCTGCGTTCATTTTCAGCACGTCATCTTTTTACGCCGAAAACTTGAAGAGAAAAAGTTAGAAGGCGCAGAGAGGCTGTTCAGTTGGGATAAATATCACAAGGAATATACTCATCCCAAAGAACGGGAGGGTTATCTTAAAGGCCATGTGATTAGAAGCGGACCTAGCAAGGATGGGGGTGAACGAGCTGTAACGGAGGCTTCTTTAAAATGGCTTGAAGAGCATCGGAATGAAAAATTCTTTCTTTGGGTAGACTATCTTTGTCCACATGAACCATGGGATCCACCTGAAAAATACTTTCGAATGTATGCTGCGCAGGAGAAATATTCTGGACCGAGAATTTCTCTCCCGCGAGGTCATGATAAATTTGACTGGACTCCTGAGGAGCTTGATCATATTCGAAATCTTTACCAGGGGGATGTTTCGTTGATAGATGAGTATATAGGGAAGTTTCTCTCTGGACTCGCTGAGCTTGGATTAGACAACAATACAATTGTTGCCCTAATATCTGATCACGGTGTACCTTTAGGTGAACGTGACGGAATAGTGCGTAAAGTCAGACCAATCCTCAATAGGGAACAAGTAGAGGTAGTTCAAATCCTAAGAATGCCAGATGGACCAAAGGGTAAAAGAATAAGTGCACTCTGCCAGAACTTTGATCTAACAACAACATTACTATCCCTCATAGGGGTTAACGCTCCTGAAACCATGGAAGGTAAAGACCTTTCAAGCCTTATAGAAAATGAAGAAAAAATAATTCGTGACAAAGTCTTTTGCGGATGGAAAGGGAGATTTGGATTATTTTTCCCCGTTTCTGTTAGAACAGAAGAATGGGTGTATATAAGATACCCGGAACAGATAAGAAGAAGATATCCCCGCGAAAAAGAAAATGAACTATATAATATTTCTAAAGATCCATGGGAACAGAACAATCTTATACATGAAGAAAAAGAAATCGCGGAGAAACTCGACAGTATGATAGACGAGTTTTTAAGGCAAGAGCGCCTAAGAATTTCTAAACTTTCTAAACAATAAATTCAAAAATTTTTATATTTTTATTTCTAAAATTAGGATGCATTACATACGCTAGGTGAAATTCAAATGAATGTTATATGCATTATGATGGATAGTTGGCGCGTTGACTATCTAGATTGTCATCCATACTGGAACGGCTGGGTTAAAACTCCATGCGCCAATAAATTAGCCTCAGAGGGGACTCTATTTGAAAATGCATATTCTGAGGGTGTTCCTACGCTTCCCGCCAGGATGGCTCTATTTACTGGGCGCTACACCTTCCCATTCAGGCCTTGGCAACGCCTAGAAAACAACGACTTACTCTTATCGGATGTACTCGACCAGGCTGGCTATACTACAGCTTTAATTGCAGATTCAACACCAGTGAAACGCAGTAACTATATGATGGGTTTTGCATACGTCGAGTTTAGCGACAATTGGAATCCCCATAAGCCTCAACCACCATGGTTGCCCAAGGCAAAAGTAGATATTTATAGATATCATAAAGATATTGGAGATCAAAAAGATGAGTATTGGAGGAATAGACTTAGGAAAGAATTGGAGAAAACTTTGCTTTGGAAGAGTGATGAGGAATCATACGTCGCTACAACCGTTAAGAACGCAATGAATTGGCTTGAAAGACAGCAACGCTTAGACAACATATTTCTTTGGCTGGATTGTTGGGATCCTCATGAACCTTGGATTCCCCCACCACCATTCAACACGATGTACCTTGACCCAGATTATGAAGGTCCATTACTAGTACATCCTAGACCTGGACCTGGAGGGGTGGTTTCGGGATATTATACTGAAGATGAGTTAAATTGTATTAGGGCGTTATATGCTGGAGAAGTATCCATGTGCGATAAGTGGCTTGGCATATTCATCAATAAACTGGAAGAATTAGGTCTTTTTGAAAACACGCTTGTCATCTTTCTATCAGATCACGGAGTCCCTCTTGGCGATCATAATGTACTATTAAAAGCGAAATGCTGGCCTTACGAAAAATGTATGTCACGTATTCCGCTTATTATGAGGTTTCCAGACGGTTTTGGAGCTAAAAAACGAATTAAAGCTTTTGTGGATACGACGGATATTATGCCGACGATACTTGACTTTTTAGGCGTGGAACTGCCGCCTCCACGCAGTACGCATGAAATGTTGCATGGCCACAGTATCATACCCCTCGTTACCGGAGAGAAAGAAAAGGTTAGAGATTGTGCTTACATGGGATGGTTCAACCGTAGCTGGGCTATACGGGATGGAGACTGGAAATATATAATGTATGGACCGAACTTTGCCTACACGGGGAAGGATAAGCCTGAACTATTTAATTTAAGGGAAGACCCCGATGAGCTAAATAATCTTATCGATGAGGAACCTGAGCTTGCAGACAAGCTGGAACTTCGTCTGAGAAGGTTTATACATAGTCTTCCTCCGCCTCAGCCTCCAAAACCAATCATGAAATCAAGCGGATATTTACAGCCAAGTAGATGAGCGAGTGTCCCCTTACTCTTTTTAATATCTTTTAGAAAAAGACAAATCTTCTTGGAGGAGAACTAACATGCTAATTTTACCAGCAATTATAGTGCGATGGTAGCTATGAAAGATGTATGTAGGCTCTCCCCCGCGATATGAATTGCTATATGTGTGGAGAAGAAGATACGCGTCAGCATGCTCCTTGATGTATCTGAAGAATTTCATGTGTCTCGGCTTTATTATCTCTCTACATCTCAGAGGAGAGATTTGAGTACCATTCTGGAACCTCGCATGGGGCGCCGTCGGATAATCTGATTTTTCTTCCGCTTCTTAGGCTCAGAAATCAGGATCAGGTAGAACATCTGCCCCTATAATTTCTAGTAATCTACTCTACTTTCTGGTTCCGCTAGTTGTTGCCTAAGTCGTATATTCGGGTTCTGCCGCCCTTAATCTTCAGATAAGCTTTCAACCCTGTTATATTCTATAGCCATAATTCCAGTAGAGAATGCGCCTTCTAAATCGATTGGAACTTTATCAGTTTCCTCATGGTTTAGAGCCGCAGTAACCCTCTCCCTATGACTCATCTCCATCCATCTCTTTTTAGCGTGGACCTAAGCCACCATGGACACCCATGACGCAAACCTTAAAAACCATTGCCATACCGTCTAAAATTTTATTTTTCCGGATACAAAACACTTGCAATGCATTGTAGAGCTTTATTAACATATGAGGAGGCTTCTTGCCATCTCTTCTTATTGTAAAAATCTTTAGCCTTCTCCAAATTTGCTTCTGCCTCCTTTAGGCTCTCAGGCGAAACACTATTTTTAACATTATCGAGCAGGTCTTCGGCATAATGAATGCCGT
>Ga0180301_10005091_pt1 | contig 10097 bp, 9 predicted proteins | sample GuaBasSediGuay16_FD_121797 | JGI IMG/M metagenome (GOLD analysis project Ga0180301, IMG submission 121797) | Subseafloor sediment microbial communities from Guaymas Basin, Gulf of California, Mexico - Guay16, Core 4569-2, 12-15 cm | ecosystem: Environmental > Aquatic > Marine > Hydrothermal... | reverse complement strand
TAAACGTTCCATCGGTAAAAGTTCTCTATCTTGCGGGATTCAGCGACGCGCTTGACACGATGCATAAGTCCGGAATAACAACTCTGCAGGAAAACTGGCGGTATGGCTTGTCCCTCGTTCTCGGAGGGGGGGAAGTGCGCCTGATAGACCTTGTGAATGCATATTCTACACTTGCAAATGACGGGGTGCGCCGCGAACAGCATTTTATACGCCGTGTTGAGGATAAAAGGGGCAATGTGATAGACGAATTTTCGGGTAGGGATGAGCAGGTGCTTGACAAGAGTGCGGTACGGACCGTAAATCGTATACTTTCCGATGTTGACCTTAGGTCTGGACTTTTTCAAACGAGCTTGGATATGACAATTTTCCCCGGATATGAGGTGGCGCTCAAAACAGGTACGACAAATGACTACAGAGACGCATGGGCAATAGGATATACTCCGAACGTAGTCGTTGGTGTATGGGCTGGGAATAGTAATAACGAACAGATGCACAGCAGGGGCTCAAGCATACTTGCGGCAGTGCCTATGTGGAGCAATTTTATGAGAGAAGCTCTTGGTACCGGGAAATTTGCAAAAACCCCATTTACCCGTCCGCAAGAGATGACTGCTGCAGAGAAGCCGATGGTGGGGGGTGAGATACTTAAGGATGGCCAGATACATACCATACTTTATTGGGTGAAGAAGGACGACCCGAACGGCCCTATTCCGGAGAACCCCTATGCCGACCCGCAGTTTTATAACTGGGAGCAGTCGGTCCTTGAATGGGCGAAGAAGAATATTCCCAATTTTGAATCGGATTTTAACAAGAAAGAACGAGCGAGTTTTGAGGAAGAAATTCTTGAGTCGCGCGACTTTTCCATTTCTTTCCGTTCTCCGAGGAACGGTTTCTTTGTAGACTCACCGATAATAGTGAGAGCCGCCGTTCGCGCGTCTTATGGGTTGAGCGGCATAAGGCTGTATCTGAACGGCGACCTCATTCATTCAATGGGGCTTAATGACACTGACAGCTACAGCTATATCCATATCATTACTGACAAGCTCAAGGATCAAAATGAGCTCAAACTTGAGATGATTGATGGAAGGGGAGATAAGTATTCTCGTTCGGTCATAGTGTTCAGAAAAAGGTAAATTTGTATGGACAAGCTTATACTAATTGATGCACACGCCATTATCCATAGGACGTATCATGCCCTGCCGCCGCTTACATCCCCCGGCGGCGCCCCCACAGGCGCGCTTTATGGGCTTGCCCAGACGCTTCTTAAAATATTAAGAGAAGAAAAGCCGGATTATGCGGCCGCCGCCTTTGATCGCCCGGAGAAGACCTTCCGCGAAGAAATTTTTCCCGAATATAAGGCGCAAAGACCCAAAGCGGAAGACGCTCTTATATCGCAGTTGAAGGAAGCAAGGGTTCTTTTTAGAAAGCTGGGGATTGCGGTTGTGGAGTATCCCGGCGTTGAAGCTGATGATGTAATAGGAACATTGGCAGAGAAATGCGCCGTTTCAGGTGTTGAGATAGGCATATTAACCGGTGATATGGATGTTCTCCAGCTCGTTGATGACAAAAGGAATGTATATGTGCTGGCACTTGGGCGCAAAACTTCGGATATAAAGAAGTATGATGAGGAGAAAGTTGTGGAAAAATTCGGGGTTCCGGCGAGGAAGCTCCCGGATTATAAGGGTCTTGCGGGAGATGCTTCGGACAACATCCCGGGAGTGCGCGGTGTAGGGCCGAAAGGCGCAAGCAATTTGATAAGCAGGTATGGGTCTTTGGAAGGGGTGTATGCGAATCTTTACGAACTTTCTGAAAAGGAGCAGGACAGATTAAGAGAGGGCAGAGAAGATGCATTTCTCTCGCGGCGGCTTGCAGCTATAAGAAGAGACGTCCCGCTTGGGGTTGATCTGAAATCTTTGAAGTTTGAGCCGAAATGGGGCGAATTCAAAGATTACTTAGCGGCTCGCGGTATGAGAAGCATCGCAAGCCGCCTGTAAGTGCACAGCCGCTGCGAATGCAGTCGTTCAGTATATATTCTTGTAGCTCGCCGGGAATTATAATATCATTCCATTAATGGAGTTGCTGAAATATTTGGATCGCAAGGAGGTACTGCCTTTCGCGGGGTTTGCGGCGGCCGGGGCGGCACTGCTCCTTATGGGGTTTGCCTACTTGCCGGGTTTTATGAATATTTTATTCCTTACCTTTACAGTTTCGCTTACAGCGGTTGCGGTGAGGAACGGCATCCGTTTGGCGTATCTTGAAGAAGAAAATGATGAACATATTGCCCGATTGAAGCGTGTTACCGAGAATATGAAGGAGGGCGTTATCATATACACGCCGGAGTTTAGGATTAAACATATGAACAAAGCCGCGGGGGAAATTTTTGGAGTATTGCCGAGCGACATAGAGAATTCTAAGCTTACGCCGAATATGTCAAGCGACCCCAAAAAAGGACTTTTGGTGCAGGTAGTGTATCCCTCTATTGCGCCGGTGGCGGAAGAGCTCAGCGGAGGTTGGCCCCAGACAATGCTTATCAGAACACAGAACCCGTCAAGGGAGTTTGTGACTACAACGGACCGCGTGCTCAATGAAGATGGTGACGTAAGGGGATTTGTGAAAATAGTGCAGGATAAAACTAGGGAGCGTGAGATAGCGGAATCTAAGAGCGAATTTGTGTCCACTACGGCGCATCAGCTTCGCACACCGCTTACAGGTATAAAGTGGGCATTTGACAGCTTGTCGTCTTCCGTGAAAGACGAAGAGCTTTCCAAAGTGATCAGCCAAGGGAAAGAGTTAGCCGATCGGGCTGTCCAGATGGTAAACAATATGCTTGATGTGGCGGCAATTGAGGGAGGCGAGGCGGCTTATGATATGAAAACCGTTGATATAGCAGAGATCGTTGGTGATGTTGTTGGAGAAGCAAGGAATGTAGCAGACAGATACGGTATAGAGATTAGCTTTGATTCCTCAGATGAAATTCTCGTTGTCGGGGACAAGGAACGCCTTCGGGGAGCGGTGTCCGTGCTTATTGAGAACGCCATTAAATACAATACCGATAACGGCTCGGTAGATGTGCGGCTTGTGGAGGAAAAAGGATGGGCGCACCTTTCTGTCAGAGACACCGGTATAGGCATATCAGAGGAAGAGCAGAAGCACTTATTTGAAAAGTTTTATAGGGGAACGGCGGCAAAAGAGATTGACCCGCAAGGGAGCGGGCTCGGGCTTTATATTGTAAAGAGCGTCGTAAATGCTCATCGCGGGAAAGTGTGGATGGAGTCGGTGAAGGACCGCGGCAGTACATTTCATATCACCCTGCCAACCGCAAAGCCAAACACACCAATACACTAGTGTATTGGTGTGTTTGTGTGATAGGAATGTACGAGGTTGAAGCTCGTTCAGAAACACGAGTAAAATAGAAATAGTGAGGCCGGCCTCACTTAACTACTAATATTTGCATGAGCGGACATTCCAAATGGAGTAAGATAAAGCGCGGCAAGGCGGTGCAGGACGAGAAGCGCAGTAAGGCATTTTCCAAACTTCTGCGTGCAGTTTCTGTTGCCGCAAGAAATGGAGCGAACCCGGAGTCAAATGTGGAACTCAAGCGGGCGATTGAAGAAGCAAAGAAAGCGAATGTTCCTAAAGAAAACATAGAGAGGGCAATACGTAAGGAAGAGGCCGGGAGCGCGGAAGAACTCATTGTTGGGGCGTATGGACCGGAGAGCTCGGCTATCCTCGTTGTTTGCAGGACGGATAACAAAAATCGCACGATACAGGAGATTAAGTCTATCCTGAACGATAACGGCGGCAAGTGGAGTGATATTGGAAGCGTGATGTGGGCTTTTGAGAAAGAAGGAGATTCGTGGAGAGCGAAATTTACGCAGAGGATATCAGATGAAGCAAAGGAGGAATTGGACAAGCTTATCACGGCGCTTAAAGGGCATAATGATGTAGAGGAGGTGTATACGAATAGCGAGCAGTAAGTATTAAAGGATAATGACAAATGACAAATGACAAAATCCAAACCTGCCTTGTCGGCAGATTAGTATCCTCTTATGATTCTTTCACTTTCCTTTTCCCCGTGTTCAAATTGCAGCCACCGCGAGTGATTGGGCATAATCTCTTTTACATTATCAGCCCATTCAACTATTACCAGATTTTCCGGATTATTTATAAGTTTTTCAAAGCCGAGTTTTGCAAGCTCTTTTGAATTTTTCAGGCGGTAGGCGTCTATGTGAACCAAGTTTGGAAAGTTATCCAGCGCCGTTTTGTAATTTCTGATAATGAGGAACGAAGGGCTTGTTATTTCTTTAGCTACGCCGAGTTCTTTGGCAAGAAATTTGACAAAAGTTGTTTTCCCGCTCCCGAGCCCGCCTGCCAGTCCGTACACAAGCGCATGATTGCCTGTCTGTGCAGTTTTTATATCCTCCGCAACCAGCCCCGCGCATCTTTTTGTTTCTTCTATGCTTTCCACTTCCATAGTAGGGTACTGCTATACACTGGTGTATAGCGGTGTTAGCAAAGCTGAGAAGGAGTCTTGAAGCCCAGATGTTTGTAAGCGGACCTCGTGGCGATTCGTCCCTGCGGAGTGCGCTGGATGAGTCCGATGTTCAAGAGAAACGGTTCGTACACTTCCTCAATTGTTCCCATATCCTCATTGAGTGCGGATGCGAGTGCTCTGATTCCTACCGGCCCTCCTCCGAAACGTTCAATCATACACAGCAGGATATTCCTATCCGTTTCTTCAAGCCCTAAATTGTCTATTTCCATAAGTTTCATTGTTTCTTTTACCGCCCTCTCGTCTATGCGGTTTCCGCCTGCTACTTGCGCCCAGTCACGGCACCTTTTCAGGAGTCGGTTCGCAACTCTCGGCGTACTGCGTGAGGCGTTTGCAAGAAGCTGTACAGCTTCGTCATCTATGCTTGTGCCGAGAAGCGAAGATGAGCGCTTTATTATTTCTTCCATATCGTATTTGGTGTAGTAGCTTAGTCGGAATATGCCGCCGAATCGCGAGCGCAGCGGTGAAGAAAGCAAACTCGCGCGCGTGGTGGCTCCTATAAGCGTGAATGGTGGGATATCTATAGCAAGCGTTCTTGCCGAGGGGCCCTTTCCTACGACTATGTTTAATTTCCTGCTCTCAAGAGCGGGATAGAGCACTTCTTCCACCGGCTTTGGTAGGCGGTGTATCTCGTCTATGAAGAGTATTTCGTTCGGCTCCAAGTTTGTCAGTATTGCGGCGACGTCTCCGGTTTTCTCCAGCGCGGGCCCTGAAGTTGTCTTTATAGCGGTGCCCATCTCATATGCTACAATGTGTGCTAGGGTTGTTTTACCCAGCCCGGCCTGGCCGTAGAAAAGGAGGTGGTCACAGGGTTCATTGCGCTCTTTCGCCGCATCCATCATCAATCGCAGGTGCGTTTTGGTTTTCTGCTGGCCTATGTAATCTTCCCACTTCTTGGGCCTGAGCTTCAATTCAAGGGTTGACATAAACCTATATATATGCTATCTTTTGCACAGTTCCCGCTTTAGACCTGTGGGCGAATGGGGATGTATCTTAGTCGGCCTCTTTGGTTCCGACTGGGGAGAGCCTCAGAACATCCTCAGTCCCCGCCGTGGCGGGGCACAGCTTCCCAAGTATTTGCCCACAGGTCTAAGACGGGAACATTTTATTTCCATTGTATTGGGCCCGTTAATCTTTCTATTTCTTGAAAGCTCGTTATCCCACGCAGAACTTTGAGCACGCCGTCTTCCTGCATAGTTGTCATTCCCTGCTCCCTTGCCAGCTTCATCAGCTCTATCTCTGTGGGGTTGCCGTATATCGCCTCTTCTATCTTGTTCGTTATAACAAAGAGCTCAAATATTGACGTTCTTCCTTTATATCCCAGCCCGCCGCATTCTTTGCAGTTCCCGGCTTCATATATTTTCGGTTTGCTGTAAGGTTTTTTATCTACCCTATCCGGGAGATTTTCCACAAATTTCTGCACCTTCTGCTTAATATTCTCCGCTATGTTGGCTTCTTTTTTACACTTTTCGCAAAGTTTTCTTACCAATCGCTGTGCTATGATTACACTTGCGGCGGGCCCCAGTATGTGCGGTTTGGCGCCGAGGTCAAGCAGGCGGGGTATTGCGCCAACTGCGCTGTTTGTGTGAAGCGTTGAGAACACAAGGTGGCCCGTGAGTGAGGCATTCATTGCAATTTCCGCCGTTTCCTTGTCTCTTATTTCCCCGACGAGTATCACATCCGGATCCTGTCTCAAGATGGAACGCAGGCCGCTTGCAAACGTGTAGCCGGAGTCGGGGTCAACTTGTGTCTGAGATACGCCTTCCAAATGGTACTCTATCGGGTCTTCAACGGTTATGACTTTTATCTCCGGCTTTACCTTGTGGCGGAGAAATGCATAGAGGGTTGTTGTCTTGCCGGAGCCGGTGGGGCCGGTGTTTAGGATAAGCCCGTTCGGTTTTTCCAATTCTTTTTTGATTATTTCCAAATCATCCGGGCGCCAGCCGAGTTCTTCCAAATTGACTTTAAGCGCGCTCGGGTCCAGAAGGCGCAGAACTGCTGTTTCTCCGTATTCCGAAGGGAGTATTGACGTTCTTATTTCAATATCTCTGCCCGGGAGAGATACCGTAAATCTTCCATCCTGCGGCTCGTCCTTTACGTTCAGTTTGAGATTTGATAAGAGTTTTACCCGCGTAATAAGGGCTTCGTGCATCTTCTTATCAATGCTGTCCGTTATGGTGTGGAGCATCCCGTCTATTCTCAACCGCAGTCCCGCAGCAGATTCACTCGGCTCAAGGTGGATATCGGATGCGCGGAGCGCGACTGCCCCTCCCATCACAATTTCAAGAATTTGAGATATGCGCGGACTTTCAAAACTTTCTATCTCATGTTCCAGTTCTTTTGGCGAATTCACACGCTCGTTTATCTCTTCAATTTTCTTGGTATCTATGTTGATTCCTCCAACAATCTCCCCGCCCTCTTCTTTTATGTATTTATAGTACTGCCAAGCGTGTTCCAAACCCGATTTGGATGAAATTACAAGAGTCAGTTCGTAATCTTTTTTTAATTTTTCTATGAGTTTTTTTGTCTCTTCCAGGTTCGGATCATATACGGCGAGGACAAGTTTTTTCCTTATAACCTGCACGGGTGTGGCGAGCGACTCTCGCGCTTCCTGTTCGGTGATGATTTGCATCGCTTTTATCTCCGTCGGCGTGCCGGTTGAGACAAGGTTGAGATACTCCAGTCCGAGATGCTCAGCTCTTCGTTTTGCGTCGCGTTCTTCCGCTTCGCGCCGCTGTTTTGAAAGGAGTTCTTCAAGCTTTGCCATTACATTCAGCGTAGCGCTTTTTGTTGCGTTATGTCAAAACTTGTCCTTACCCCTTGCTACTTGCTGCTTACCGTTTAATACTTAATTACATGGTTATATACCTTTATGGATCTGATTCGTACAGAAGATTGTCAAAACTTGAGGAGTTGATAAGTGAGTATCGCAGGAAAAATCCGCAGGCGGACATTATTGAAGCGGATTTTGAAGATGAGCCGGAAAGGATTGCCGAAATATGCGACTTTTTGAAACAGCCGGCGCTTTTCTCAGCAAAAAAAGCGGCAATAGTGAGAAACGGGACGGCGGAGGAAAGCAAACGGTGGATAGAAACGCTCAAATTGTTCGGAGACAGCGCCGATGTGTTTGTCTTGCTATCCGATTCCGTGAAGAAGCCGGCAAAACGTTTCTCATTTTTGTTGAAAAAGCCGGTTCTCTCGCAAGAATTTGGCGAGCTGGAAGGCGTCCGTCTGGAAAAGTTTGTCCGCGCGCTTTTGTCTATGCGCAAAGTTGAGTTTGAGGAAGCATCCTTGAAAGTTTTCTTGAAGTATCTGGCAAGCAGTGACAGCCGCAGTTGGAGAGCAAAAAATGAGATTGAAAAACTTGCGCTTCTCGGGAAGCGGATATCATGTGATGATGTATCGCGGCTTATAAAATGGCGCGAAGAACCCGCATTTTACAACGCGGTTCGCGCTTTCCTTAAAGAAAAATCGGAAGAGAAGCGCATAGTGGAGCTTGAAGAGCTTTTACTGCGCCGCGAGGACACCGATTATATTTTCAATATGCTCGGCGTGCAGGCGAATACTGATGAGGCAAAAAAACTTGCGGTATATGATATACACCGCAAGTCGGGAAAATTGGAAAATGAGGAAGCTCTACTTTCCTTCGCCCTTAACAGATAAAAAAATAAGGGCATCCCGATGCCCTTATTTTTCTATTGCCTTGCTGATTCTGGATTTTACGCGGCTTGCTTTGTTTTTCTTGATGCGGTTTTTCTTTGCCATCTTTTCGGCGGTTTTGTACACTTCCGGGAGGAGTTTTTTAGCTTCTTCTTTCTTGTTCGCGGCGGCGAGTTTGCGGCATTGCTTCACTAGCCGCTTCAGGCGGCTTTTCCTCTTTTTGTTTTCTGAGCGCCGCTTTACATTCTGCCGCAGTGCTTTCTTTGCTGATTTTGTATTTGGCATATATGGATCTATGTAAAGAAGCGTAGCGAATAATCTCCCTGAGGTCAAATAAAAATGAGTGAGGACGAACCTCACTCAAGAATAATTTGCTCTGCTTCCGGAGTCGTGCTGGTGCGGATGGTGAAAAACTTGTCTCCGACAAACACCCTCTTTTTATCTTCCTTCTTGAAGTACTTTATCTGCATGTGGAGGGTTTGCTCTGTCTCGTAGTAGAACTGCTGAAAAACCATCACATACAAATTACCGGGCGGAATTGGTATTTTGCCGGACTTCCGCGAGCCGGTGCAGATTTTTACTTCATTCGGCGTGTTGTTTATAATCTGCACAACTTTTGTGCCGCGTTTCCAGATGTGCGGCAAGTCCTGCTTTACCGGAAACTCTTTCATTCCCGGCTTGGGCGGCGGGGTTCCGCGCTTTTTGCCGGGATACCAATGTATGTCGGAGTAGCTGATACCCCAGAAATTTTTTCTGCCGCTGTACAGGCGGAATATCTTAACCGCACATCCAACGTAGTTCTCCGCCTTTCCGCGCCTTTCGTATAGGAGTACAGCGATCGGCTCCGGCTGACCCTCAAACGGCACCAGCTCTCGGTCGTAAATTGACTCTCCCGGATGTATCCTGCAGATGTACCTATCTAAGATAAATATATCCGCTTCATACATCGTGTTATTCATAATTTCAATTCGCGCTGGCGCTTTTCCGATGCCGGCTACTACCGGGTAATCCAGGCGGTATGTAACGCCGGAGAGGCATCCGGAGAGAAACGGGACAAGCGAAACAAACAATACCGTTATCTTTTTCATTTATATCCTCCTGTTGGTTTTAAAGTCCTCCGCAACTTGTACAACTTTTTCCATCCTATGTCAAATCTGCGGGCACGCATTTTGTGCCGGCAGTTGTTGGAAATCGCCTTTTTCAATGGTAGGATAGAGATGATGTTCAAAGACCTGAAACGGTTTTCACTGCCGGAGATTGAGGAGAAAGTCCTTGAGTTTTGGCGCGCGAATCATATTTTCAAGAAGGTTGAAGATGCCCGCAGCGGCGGTGACAATTTTGTTTTTTTTGAGGGGCCTCCGACTGCAAACGGTAAGCCGGGCATCCACCACGTGCTCTCTCGTGCGTTCAAAGATATCATCCTCCGATACCAGACGATGCGCGGCAGGCGTGTAGTGCGCCGCGCCGGTTGGGATACTCATGGCTTGCCGGTGGAGCTTGAGGTTGAGGAAAAACTTGGGCTCAACTCAAAGAAGGAGATTGAAGAGTACGGCGTAGAAAAGTTTAACGAGAAGTGCAGGGAATCTGTATGGAAATATAAAGACGAGTGGGAACGACTTACAGAGCGCATCGGTTTCTGGCTGGATATGGACCGCCCGTATATTACTTACAGCCCCTCTTATATTGAGTCGGTCTGGTGGATACTAAAGCAGATATGGGACGGCGGTTTTCTCTATAAGGGGCATAAAGTGGTTCCTTGGTGCCCGCGCTGCGGAACTGCGGTTTCCTCTCATGAAGTTGCTCAAGGATACCGGGAGGTGGAAGAACCGTCAGTGTATGTGAAATTCAAACTGAAAGACGAGGAAAATGTTTATCTTGTATCTTGGAC
>Ga0180301_10005089_pt1 | contig 10098 bp, 12 predicted proteins | sample GuaBasSediGuay16_FD_121797 | JGI IMG/M metagenome (GOLD analysis project Ga0180301, IMG submission 121797) | Subseafloor sediment microbial communities from Guaymas Basin, Gulf of California, Mexico - Guay16, Core 4569-2, 12-15 cm | ecosystem: Environmental > Aquatic > Marine > Hydrothermal... | reverse complement strand
CGGGATGTCTGCCGAATCGCAAAAGATAAATTGGTGGATGGGGTAGGTTATTGTGCAAATGCACAAAATTTACCGAGGTGATGGACGTGCCCTGGTGGTGGGGCCGTGGTCGAGGATGGGGCTGGCGCTGGATGTGGTGGTGGTCACCCGCCATCGCTGCAATGGCAAGCAGGGGGTACGTTTACATAGGCCCATGTAGGTGCGGATTCGGTCCGAATGCCTACTACATGACACCATCCGGGCAAATTGTACATGCATGGCAGTTATTCGGCTACCCCGCCGCGCAATGGGCATGGTGGGGCATACCAACCACGCCATTCGCTCCCATGATGGCACCCAGTGTTGAAGACGAGAAGAAGTTCCTCGAGGAACAAAAGAAACTCTTGGAGAGGGAGTTAAAGGAGATTGAGAGGAGATTGAAGGAACTGAAGGGAGGATTCTAGCGCAGGTGGTAAACATGCCTCGTGAGAGGATAGTAATTGCCTCACAGAGCCGAGGCGGCCTCGACGACATGGTTTCTCCTGTGTTTGGAAGGTGCCCCGCATTCACAGTAGTCGATGTAGAAGATGGTAAAATCGTTAACGTAAGTGTGCATCAGAACCCAGCAATGATGGCACCGATGGGCGCGGGTATACAGGCCGCACAGTTCATCGGAAGTCTGGGCGCTAACGTTGTAATAGCGGGAAACTTTGGCCCGAATGCGTTCACCGCGCTAAGTTCGCTCGGCATAAAGGTAATAGCGGGAGTCATGGGTGTAAGTGTGCGTGAAGCCGTACAGCGATACCTGAGAGGGGAACTAAGCACGGTGACCGCACCCACGGCTCCCATGCATGCTGGAATGATGATGAAGCCTGGAATGTTCTGGAGGATGCAGATGCAAATGCAGCAGCCCCCGCAGCCTGTGCAACAGCCAATGCAACCCTCCATGCCATCGCTTTCGAGAGATGCCGAAATAAGAATGCTCGAGGAGCGAAGGAAGTTCCTGAAGCAACAGCTTGAGTGGATAAATAAGAGATTGAAGGAGTTGAAGGGTGAGGAGGAAGAGGAGGAGTATTAGGGGTGAGCACATGGAGAAGGTTGCCGTGAGCGCTATGTCCCCTGATGGGCTGAATGCAATGGTAGATATGAGGTTTGGAAGGTGCCCGTACTTCATAGTGGTCACTCTCGACGGGGACCAAATAACCGATGTCAGAGCAGTTCAGAACACGGCCATGGCGGCGCCCCGCGGTGCGGGAATAGAGGCGGCTCAACTAGTGCTGAGTTTGGGGGTAAACGCTGTAATAACAGGCAACATAGGCCCAAATGCTTTCATGGCGCTTCAGCAGTATGGTGTCCGAGTGTATATGGGGGTTATTGGCAGAACGGTCGGGGATGTCATAAGGATGTACCTGTCCGGCGAGTTGCAACAAATAACGGCGCCCACAAGGCCGGGTATGGGCATGGGAATGGGCATGGGTATGGGAATGGGGCGTGGAATGGGCAGAGGCGGTGGCTGGGGCTGGGGACGCGGAAGAGGGCGCAGATGGGGAGGCGGACAATCAGGAAACTGGTAGATGAGCATGACGCACATTGGAGCGGCAAGTAAGGATATTGATGTTCCGGTAGTTTGTGTCACTGGTGGAAAGGGAGGAACTGGCAAGTCCACGGTTGCGGTGAATCTCGCCGCGTACTTTGCAAGAGAAGGTCTGAAGGTACTGATCGTAGACTGCGATGTAAGTGCCCCCAACGTCGCAATTCTGATGAACACAACTCTCTCGGAAAAGAGAGAAGTGACATCCTTTCTCCCGTCGTTCGACGAGAAGGCTTGTGTAAGGTGCGGAAAGTGCGTAAGTGTTTGTAGGGCCCACGCGATCCTGCAGGTGGGAGACAAGCCGCCTATTTTCTTCGCAAGCTTGTGCAAAAGTTGCGAAATATGCAAGGTTGTTTGTCCAGCGGGAGCGATCAAGGAGGAGAGGAAGGTTGTGGGGTGGACCTATACGGGGAGCGCGTACGGCGTGGACATAGTTTCTGGGGAGCTGAAAGAGGGGGAGCCGAATTCGGCCGTTGTGGTGAAGGCAACTAAAGACAGAGCGTACGAGGTTCTGAAAGATGGAAATTACGACGTCATGATCGTAGATACCGCGCCGGGAACGCATTGTGACGTCATAAGGTCAATATGGGGGTCGGATGTTGCAATTGCGGTCACCGAGCCGACACCTTTCGGGATGCATGATCTAGGGCTCATCTTGGAACTCACGAGGATGCTGGGTGTTAAAACGAAGGTCGTGATAAACAGGTCGGACATTTTAGAAAACGGTGGAGCCAAGGTTCGTGAGATTTGTGAAAAATATGATAGTGAGGTTATTGCCGAGATTCCGCTTGACAGGGAGATCCTGTACAGTTACGTTAAGGGATATCCGGCAGTTCTCAGAAATGTGGATACTCCTGGGGTTAGGGCACTAGTAAGGCTTGGAGAAACCGTACGGGGGTTGCTTAACCTATGAAGGAGATAGTCGTCGTAAGCGGGAAGGGTGGGGTTGGTAAGACCACGATAACGGCGTCACTCGCGTATCTTTTCTCCAAAAACGGGGTAAGGTTCATATCCGCGGATACGGATGTTGATGCTCCCAATTTGGCACTGGTTCTCGAGGGAGAAAAGCTGGAATCAAACCCTGTACAGGCGGCTGAGATTGCCGAAGTTAATTATGATCTGTGCAACGGGTGTGGGGAGTGCGTCAAGTACTGCAAGGAGGACGCTCTTGCCTGGGATTCGGAGAACAATAGACCAGTCGTCATAGACTTCCTGTGCGAGGGATGTGGGGCATGTGCGGCCATCTGCGAGGTCGGCGCCATTCAGATGAAACTCGTTGAGAACGCGTACGTAGAGGTCATCAGGAGCAAATACGGCTTTCTTGTCGTTACTGGAAGGCTGAAGGTGGGAGGTGCCAATAGCGGGAGAATAGTTTCTCTTGTGAAGATGAAGGCGCGATCCATCGCCGTTAAGGAGGGATTGAATGTCATATTGATAGATGGTCCGCCGGGATCGAGTTGTCCGGCAATAGCGGCGGTTGCGGGGTCCAATTATGTGATTCTGGTATCGGAACCAACGCCTACTGCTATCCACGACCTGAGCAGAATATATGCGGTAGTCAGTCACTTTGGCATACCGGCGGGGCTTATAATCAACAAATGCGACTTGGAACCCAAATTTAGGGAGAAACTCATCGAGTTTTCTAAGGAGAACGGCATAGAACTGTTAGGAGAAATACCGCTGGACGACGATGTTCCAAGATCAATAGCATACGCGTCTCCCTTGCCCGAGTTCTCCCCCAACTCGCCAGCGTCCAAAGAGATGGTGAGGATAGGATCTATTATCATGGACAGGATACTGCCCACAATCTAGTTTTCGGTTTTGGTCCCTCCCTCATCCTCTTCCGGGAGTTCTGGTTTCTTTGGTTGTCACGTAAAGCAGTGATGATGCTAGTTTGAGGGTAAAACTTAACAGCAGGACTGCGATGAGCGCGTCTTCCACGCCATAAAACTGCGTTAAGAACTCTCCAAGGAGTCCTCCCAGCAGGCTTCCGAAGAACGTGGCGAATCCTATTGCCGTGTTGAATACTGCGAATGCCGATGCTCTTTCCTCTTCCCTCGTAATATCGAGAATGGACGCCGTCGACGCCAACATCCAGAGCCCGTTGCATATTCCCGCGATCACCGCCGCTACGTATATGAAGCCCATGTGAGTGGCGAGCATGAAGAGGAGGGGATACGATGGAAGAGCCGTTCTTGAGGCGGCGAGAACGGGTTTCCTTCCGAACCTGTCCGCAAGACCTCCGAAGAAGAACTGAATTATGGAGCCAAGGGAGAAGAGGAGCATGCTCTGAATTGCGATTTCGAATTTCGACGCGTGCAGTCTTCTTATCATTACAACGGAGAAGTAGGGCCATGCGATTGACATTGCGAAGAAAAACATGCACTCTAGGACCCATAACCTCTTGAAGTAACTATTCCTGATGATGGACATTACGGGTGAAGATCTAGCGCTCGGGGCATCGGTATAGGGCGTCTCTTTGTAGAACATTATCGACAGATCTGCGATTATTCCTGAAAGCGCCGCTATGGCGAGCAACACGCGGTACTACATCCTTATAAATGTTTCTCCCACGACAAAGGTCATGACCATTCCTGAGAGCAGGGTTGCAAGCACCCGTGCGCCGAGGGAGATCCCATTTATCTTTCCTAGACCTCTTCCTCGAGCCTCCTCGGGAACATGCCTACCTATGAGTGTGGTCCATGTTGGAAGAGCCGCGGAGAGCATCACGAAGTGGATTCCGAGTATTGTGGCGTAGAGTAGGGGTTTATCGACGAACGGGAATGGGAAGAGCAGTAGAGAGCCTATTAGGAAGCCTGTCAGAATGAAGGGTTTCCTTTTTCCCAGTCTGTCCGAGAGCATGCCTCACAGCGGTTGAAAGATCGCGGGTGATGCGTTTCCGACCGACGTCACGATCCCCAATTCGTCGTACCTTGCTCCCATCTCCACCGCGTACACTATTATGTAGGGCTGGTAGGTTCCGAAGGAAAAGTAGGAGAAGAAGACCGCCGCGTACAGCGTCCGCGGGGTCCTAGTGTTTTCTCTTCTTCTCATGCAGGTCCCTTTCGGTCAGTATGGGGAATTTTTGGTAGTTCGACCCATTTTAAAAAGTTTTGGGAATACCGGCTGTGCTTGTGCATCCTTTTTGTCGAGATGGGCTCTTCCGTACATTTTACATTGGTGGGCGCACAATAAAATAATACTCACTCGCGCCGGGTGTTTCCATGGTGAGAATCTTCCAGATATTTCTGAGATTTTGGCGCGCGGGCGGCGTCGAGCGGTGGATAACATGCGTTACCGATGCACTGAGAAGGAGGGGGCTCGAAGCGTATGTGATCACAATGGTTCCGGGCGCGCTTTATCTTGCAGATAGAGATAGGATCCCGCTGAAGGTGGCCGAAACGAAAAGCTACGACTTCAATGATGTTGACGGCATAATAAGGGCGGGCAGGGCGATTTCGGAGGCGATTAGTGAAGGAATTGATGAAGACGACATTATCCTGATACATAGTTACAAGGAGTTGGTTGCCGGCGTTCTTTTGAAGAAAAGATACGGCTGTAAACTCGCATACATGTTGCACAACCCCCCTTATGGTTTTCTGTGCTCGGATACGGGCTATCGCCAGAACTGGGTCAATTACCGCCTATCCGTCGAGAAGTATCGGCTGTGGAGGGAGTTTATCGGATATGTTGACATTTTCTTCACGAACACGCGCTGGGTTGCAAATCTCTATAAGGAATACGAGGGAATATCGGCGTTTCCCATCTATGGCGGCTCCGAGCATCTTCTTTCCGCAAACTCTGCATCCATCGAATGTGATGACCCATATATCCTGTGTGTGGGAGCCTTTGAGCCCCGAAAGCGTCAGCATATGCTTCTCAGAGTTTTAAGCCGTCTTGACGATGTAAATCTGGCTCTGGTAGGCTTCATCAGAGGTTTGCGCTCCAAGCGGTATTTTGATCTTTTAAAGAAGCAGATAGATGTCCTGGGGCTGAGGGAAAGAGTTTATATTCGGCTTAACTGCTCGGATGAAGAATTAGCCAGTTATTACCGTGGGTGTGATTTCTTAGTCCATCCCGCATATTACGAACACATGGGATTGACGCCAATGGAGGCGTTATCGTTTGGAAAGCCTGTGATTGCACAAAGTAATGGCGGAATTCCTGAGATACTTAGAAACGGCGTGGATTCTGCGCTCTTCTCTGATGACAATGAGGGAGAGTTGGCGAGGCTAATAAGGAGTTTCTGGGAGGATAGTACGACATTAAAGGAAATGAGTAGGAGAGCGTTCGATATTCGGAGAAGGTTTAACTGGGAAAGGACTGCAGATCTCATGCTGAGGGGCATAAGCAATGCGTTAGGTATAGATCTATGAGGGGAATTCATGCGTGTCGTAATCTGCAGTATCAACCAGTTCTCTCCTCCTTAACATTTCTATCAGGACTTTGGGCGTGATTATCTTCACTCCCCGTATTCTTTGCTCCCTGCTCTCCCTTAGCGTAAAGATTGCGGTTTCGGGTGCGCCTATTTGCTCTGCTCTCTCCCTCAACTTTGTAACATCGGCATCTTTGGGAGCGCTAGATTTTACCTCGACCGCCATTACCGGTTTGTTCTTTCTATCAAGTAGTACGACATCTATATCCCCTTCGCCTCTAGGAAGTATTGTATACGCTCTACGCAGACCCGTTGCCTCGGCCAGCGCCTCACCGACGAAGAACTGCAGTTCCAAACCGTATATTGACCTGATGGTCTCCTCAATTCCGAATATCGGTTGCATTGCCTCGGTGATCCCCGTCTTCTCCTCTACGCCCATGGCTATGCTCATCAGGTGGGATCTCAGTTTGAGGTATATTCTGGCTCTGCTCTTGTAGAGCGGCACCTTCTCCACGAGCCCCATTTTGGAGAGCCTGTCAACATATGAGGACGCGTACTCGAGGCGGGGGTGCTCAACGATACCCTTTTGGTAGAGTTCTCTCGCGACCTCCTCGAGGCTCCAGCTTCCTGAGGCTATCGAGTACAGTATCGCCTCATATATTCTCGTTAGGAGCCTCTCCTCATCCTTGAAAACCTCCCCGATGAGGCCTATCGAGGCCTCTACTAGGAACGGTAGCAGCCTCGTTACCTGATCCAGAACGCTCCCCTTCAGGTTCACATGGGGGATCACCCAGGGGTCTCTGACTATAACGCCCCACTCGACCGCCCTTCTGGGGGTTAACCCTGCCGAGACGAGTGAGAACAGTATGTCACTCGGTCTTATTATGTCTATGCGGATCGGTAGGAGGAGCCCGAGTAATGGGCTTCTGTGCGAGAAAACTTTCTCGACGATGCTGAGGCTACTACCGGAGAGCACTAGCTTCCCCTTCGGGTGGCAACTTGCGATGATGTCCCAGAAGTGCTCCGGGAGCCGCTGAAACTCGTCCACGATCACAACTTCATTTCTCTCAAGGGCATCCTCGATTATGGAGGGTAATCTCCTCAACTCGACGACCTTGGTCCCCCCGCCCCTCCTCTCAACCAGAACACTTAACCCTCTGCTTACGGTAATATACGTGTGCCAACTCAGAAAATTCTTGAGCATAAACGTTTTTCCGGTCTTCCTTCTGCCGTATACCAAGACCCAGCTGGGGTGATTCCTAATGATGTCGACTTCGCTCCTTCTCGCGACAAATTTCTGAATACTCATAGGTATATACCCATGAGTATATAACCGAGTCATGAATATATAAATGTCTCCACGGTATCACACTTGATGCAGTGGTGGGTGCCGAAAAACGCGTTTGGCAATTAAGAAAGTTGGGAATTCAATCATATATTCGGAAATTCATACCCGCAGTTTGGGCACATGACCATCCGGCATTTCTTCACGTGGGGGCATCTGGCGCACCCGCTCTCTTCTTCGGAGAACCTGTACCCGCAGAGGGGACACTGAATTTCCTTTTTTGTCATCATAAACACCTCAGGGCAACGTTGAGTATCGCTCCCACCGTTATCGCGAGGGCCATTGTTCCGAGAGCTATCAGGATCGTATCCCTCCAGCCCAATTCCTTCGCGAGAGCTCCGAGAGATGCTATACACGGGAAGTACAGCATCGTGACGACCGCGAAGACTATCATCTGCGTGGGAGTAAATATCAGCGATAGGTCGGTGGTGCCGGATAGGACAACGAGCATCTCTATCACCATCTCTTTCCTGAATATTCCGAATATTATCGGCACCGCCGTCACCGGAGGGAGACCGAGCACCGTGACCATCAAGGGACTCATTGCGCGCGTGACGGCATCCAGCATTTCAAAGTACTCCAGCAGGCTCAGGACAATGCTACCGATGATGAGGAGCGGAAACGCTATGTACACGAACTCCCGGAACCTTATCCACGTCTTCTTGAGCACTGTGACCGGATGGGGCACCCTGTAGGGTGGAATTTCCATCACCAAGCCTACCCTTTCACCACTCAGGATCCTGTTTAAGAATACTCCTGAGATCACGAGCAACAGGAGACCTATGGCGTAAACCCCCAGCGCGTACATGATGCCCAGGTACGAGCCAACTATCCCCAGTATTACAACCGTCCTCGCCGAACACGGAACTATTGATATCAAAAACGCGGCGATGAACCTCTCCCTGCGCGTTTCGAGTACTCTTGTTCCGACAATTGCCGGTACGTTGCAACCGTACCCCACTATGAGAGGTATGAGCGCCCTTCCGTGCAAACCAAGGCGATGCATCAGCCCATCGAGGAGATACGCGATCCTTGCGAGATAGCCGGTGTCTTCCAGCACGGATAGAAGTATGTAGAACAGGACTATGTACGGTATCACGATAGCGAGCCCCGCCTCCAGCCCTAGCAGTACTCCATTGAGAATAATCACCCTTAACAGGGGATCAACACCATACGCTGTTATAATCCCCTCAACGTTCGCCACCACGAACAACTCCCACGCCGTGGTTATAATCTCCTCCAGCATGCCACCAATGTACACCAGCGAACTGAACAGTGCGAGCACCACCAGCATCATTATCGGAATTCCCGTGTAAATGTTAGTCGTCGTTATCTCATCTATCACGTCCCTGAGCAGCCTCCGCTCCTGCTTCTCAACAACAGAGTTCGCTATCATGTGGGCAAGCGCATACCTCTCCTTCGCTATTCTTATACTCGATTGCTCCCCGTGCATGCTCTCAATCGCGCTCGCAAGCTTCTCCGCAAACTCCACGACCTCCTTATGCTTCTCCGAAACAATTTTCACGATCTCCGGGTCCCTCTGGAGTAGAAGTATCGCAAGAGCACGGGGGGAAATTCCAAACGGGATCTCCCTCATCTCCCTCCTTATCTTCTCCTCCAGCGCGCTTATCACCCTCTCAATGTCCTTGCCGTACTCCAGCTTCTTGCCCCTAACCCCCGCTCCCTCCTTCAGTAACTCCATCGCCTTCTTCACGGCCTTAAAAACTCCTTCTCCTCTCGTGGCAACTGTCGGAATCACTGGGACGCCCAAAAATTCCGATAACTTCTCATGATCTATCTTTATACCTCGCTTCGACGCCTCATCGACCATGTTAAGCGCTACTACCATCGGCACCTCCAGCTCCAGTAACTGAAGCGTAAGGTAGAGGTTGCGCTCAAGATGCGTTGCGTCGATGATATTTATGATCACCGCGGGCCTCGTCTCCAGAATCACCCTGCGTGCAACCATCTGGTCGGGGGATGTTGCATCGAGGGAATATATCCCGGGCGTGTCTATAACCCTAACACGAAGACCATCGATCTTTGTCCATCCCTCCATGATCTCAACAGTGGTCCCGGGATAGTTCGATGATATGACCCCTATTCCCGTTATTCTGTTGAAGAATACGGACTTCCCGGTGTTGGGCTGCCCTGCAAGAACAATACTCACCCTATCGCTCATATGTGTCACTTCCACCCCCATCTGTGCCTGTGGCGGTGTCTGTGCCCTCCCCTCAGTAGTCTAACCCTTATCTTGGGGGCGACATCCTTACCTATCGCAATATCCGTGTCGAGAACTCTAACGAGAAGGGCTCCACCTAGGGGTGCACGATCCTCCACGGATATCACGGACCCCGGCAAGATCCCGATAGATGATAATCTCCTCAGAAATGCGGGGCTCTCGTCCATTATTCTTGTCACTTCCACCTCGGCCGGGGGCTCCACCTCGGAGAGAGGCACATCCGGAACCGGGGGATCATCTCCAGAAATCGGATGTCCATGGGGACACGTTTCCGGATATCCCAATTTCTCCTCTATTATGTCCGCAAGCTTGTCCGAAATCGCATGCTCGAGCCTGCATGCGTGTTCGTGGACCTCGGCCCAATCCATACCCAGTAAATCGGTGAGGAGGCGCTCGCTTAGCCTGTGCTTCCTCACAACGTTCTTGGCAATCTTGCGCCCCTTCTCCGTGAGTCTTACGCCCTTGTACGACTCGTACAGTACCAACTCCATATCGGCCATTTTCCTAAGTAGGGAGGTGGTCGATGATGGGGACATCTCTAACGCCTTCGATACCTCCGACATCCT
>Ga0180301_10005088_pt1 | contig 10098 bp, 11 predicted proteins | sample GuaBasSediGuay16_FD_121797 | JGI IMG/M metagenome (GOLD analysis project Ga0180301, IMG submission 121797) | Subseafloor sediment microbial communities from Guaymas Basin, Gulf of California, Mexico - Guay16, Core 4569-2, 12-15 cm | ecosystem: Environmental > Aquatic > Marine > Hydrothermal... | reverse complement strand
GGCATAATGATTACAAGGTCTTTCTGAGGGGTCCTCTCTTTCCGCATAACCATCAAGAATTCCCACCTTAACCTCTATCCTATTGAGTAGATTGCATGCCTCCCATGCATCAGCTTTTATCAATTCAACATCTTCTTTCCTTACAATTTCCGTAGCTAGAACTTTAGCATCTTGGTTACCAAATTTTATAATCATCCTCGCTCTTTACCCCATCCTTACCCAACAACTTGAAACTAGTGCTAGACGTAAAAGCTCCTTCTTATAAGCTTCTTTTTCCTTTGCAAGCTTCTCTAAGGATTCGCTCATGTCATGATTCTTTGGGTATCTCTTTCCAAAGAGCTCACAGATAGCCTTTGATGCGAACTCTATACATTAAACAGTTGAATGCTTTTGAGGAATCTGAGCTGGCAGTAGTATTCTTCGGCTTCCCTTAGATAGAGCTTAACTTTACGGCTTATCAAATAAGACTGTGCTTAAGGCTATCAAGGCTCTTAAGGAGAAGGGGCTAGTTGAGATAGTTGAGGAGTATAAATTCCCCTTCAAGAGTAGGCTTAGGCTAACCGATCTGGGTAGGAAGATTGCTGTCTTCTTAGCCGAGGTTGAGAGGATAATGCCAAGCTCTGAGAGGTACCCTGAGCTACTAGCTAGGGTTTAGTGAGGACATTACTTCAACAGTTATGACTGCTTGAGCAAGACAATTTGAGAAGTGCTACCTCATATTAACCTTACAGAGACATCTGACCCTTAGGAGTGAGAGAATGCATTCTGAGAGCATCTTCTTCATTAAGGGCAATAAGCGAATCATCATGGACAAACAGTCGATCCCATCTTTTGAAGTTAATATTTTTAGCTTGATTCCCTGATATAACTATGTGGTGTCTAGAGGTTTGAGTGGAAAATACCCTATACTACTGCGCAAGAGAGCTCTTAACGCACTGAAATGGGCTAAGAGAGCCCTTGAGGAGGGCGACTATGATACTGCCGCTCGCGAGGCTGAGTATGCCGCTCAACTATACCTTAAATCGTTGATATACAGGATCCTTGGCGAAGAGGTCAGAGGCCATAATCTAAGGGAGCTCTTGGGGGTGTTAGTCTCTGCCCTACTAGAGGAGGGGTTCAGAAAGGAGGCTGAAACACTCGCTGATTACGTGAGGAGGAAGAGGATAGAGCTCGCCGAGCTTAGCGACGCCCACACTAGGGCCACGTACGGTTTAGCCGAGTATACTAGGGCTACTGCCAATCTACTAGTCAAGGTAGCCCAAGACATCATAAGGAAACTTAAGGAGCTGGAGGGAGGACTCTTTGCCGGAGAGGAGGCTTAAACTTCTGAGTAGATGGAGAGCCATAGCCACTAAGGCTGCAAGCATTATCAAGGAGTTTTATCCGAACGCGGAGGTCTACGTATTCGGGGGCGCTGCTGAGGATAGACTCACGGTACTGAGCGATATAGATATAGCCGTAGTGATGGAGGATCCCCCTAAGGACAGAGCTAGAATGCTAGCCAAGATATGGGAGATACTCGAGGCTAAGGGCATACCACAGTACTATCCCTTAGAGATCCACCTCCTCAGCAAGAGGGAATTTGAGCATCTTAGGGGAGTTAAGATTAGACTAGCGTAGAAACAGGAGGTCCCTCCTGGAGAACCTTCTGTGGTGTTATCCAATAAGTATTGGACTATACAGAACAAGAGAAAGCTATACTTCTAAATGAGACTTCATGGGTTAAAGAACAAATAGAGACTTCTGAGGATCTAAAAAGGCTTTGCTAATATCCATGCTAAAACTCTTAATAATGGCAAGCAACAGTAACTTAGAGTTCAGGGAAGAGATTAAGGAGGCTAGGGCTAATCTTAGGGGACTGATTATAGAGCTCGAGGTCGAGGAAAAATTGAAAAATCCTTAGATGAAATGGAAACTAAGGGCCAATAGTATACCGATACCCTCGTCCTCTTTAAGGCTTCTTTATTCATAAAAATCCCTGGTAGTTAAAATTAACCTCTACTTTAGTTAGTGCTTTTTCATCCATAATATTGATAAAAGCAGAGAGTAGCCTAGAGTAACTCCAATTGCATTATTAAATAAGTCTATGATATTCGCATCACGCCATGGTATGAAGGCTTGTAAAATCTCTGTTAAGGGAGTAGTGGCTAATGCCAGTATAAAACCTTTAGTACTACTTCTGAGAGTCCAGATCCATAGCATTGAAAGTATAGCATAAGACACTATGTGACCCACATCAAGCATTTCTGAGGGTACATGATCCTTGTTTACTGGAGATATAGAGCCTAAAGATATGAGCAAAGTCCAAACTATCGGGATTAATATCTTTAGTTTCATGGATTTAAAGTATAAGAGGTGAACTACTTATAGCTTATAGGGCAGGGCTGACCTTCTTCTTGATAAGATTATAGGAAGCGAATTTTTATTAGCTGATAATAAAAGACAGAATATCGTAGATAAAAATAGAAGGAGCTCAGGTAAGAGCTAATACCTGAGATATCCTCTTTAAATTCAAGATTCTTCGGTAGAGGGGGCTTCTCTAGCTTGTTCTATCTCTATTACGCTACCTATTCCTAAAGTGAGTTCTCCCTCTTTAGGAATTAATATTGCAGGGCTTAGGGGCATTATCACCTCTCGTTCCTCTCCAGGCTGGATTGTTAAACGCTCCTTTGAAGAAAATTCACCTTTAGTTTCAGAGGGCTTACCTCGCTCCTTAGAAGTAACAGAGGCTATGAGTAATAGTCTATAAGACCTGTCACTATCATTCCTAATTCTAATCTTTAGAGCTACCATATGACCATATTGATCATACTCAGTACCTATAGACAGTATCTTTATCATCTCGGTCCCTCTTAGACTGCTACTTTCTTTAGAAGCATTTCTTTAATAACTTTTTAGGATAAGTTTTTTAAGTAACTAATGAAGTTCAGAATGAATCATTCAAATTTGAGCAATATGCTGTTGCAATCACATACATATATGTTATTTGAATAAGATCTTAAAGAGATACTATGAAAAATTGTCAAAGTATAAAGGGAAAAATATAGCAAAATGATGGAAAAGGTTATATAACTATCTTTGTAACTTTGCAGAGAGGTGCAATGATATGAAAGTAACATTACCGCCATATCCAGTAAAGGAAAGTGAGTTAGTAAACATAAAAGAGGGAGATGTCAGAATACTGGCTTGGATTCATGATATAAAGAGAGACGAAAAGGGAACTATAATAACATTACGAGATGCCAGCTGTTTAAGAACTTTGAAACTTAAAAGTAAGAACCCATTGGGAAAGCTTACAAAAGAAAGCCTAATCTATATTAAAGGTAAATTAAGCGGAGAAGAACTTGTGATTGATAGTTATAATATACTAGTAAAAGCTCCCGAGAAACTACCTGTAAATATAGACGTATTACCTAAAGACCCAAAAGTCTTCGCCCGATACAGCTACCTCCTAATAAGATCTCCACGTTATGCGAAAGTACTGAAGTTACAACAATGGATAGTACATTATGCAAGAGAATTCCTATATAAGGAAGGGTTCGTTGAGCTACTCTCTCCTATGATTAGTCCATGTAGTGATCCAGGATTAAGAGGAGCAAAGAAGCTAAGGACAAAACTATATGGTGAGGAATATGAATTAATGTCAAGTGTGATAATGTTCAAGCAATCAGCTGTTTCAGCTTTCGAAAAAGTATTTTTTGTAGCAAGAAATGTAAGAGAAGAGCCCCCTGAGAATTGTAATACAGGAAGGCATCTATGTGAGTTCACGCAGATAGACATAGAATGGGCTTTCAAGGGAATGTATGATGTTATGAGGCTTTGCGAAAAGATGTTAGTATATGTAATATCTAAGCTTAAGAAGAGACATTACGACTTATTAAAAGAATTTAACCCAGACCTTGAAGTTCCTAAAACGCCCTTCAAAATACTTACATACGATGAAGCTGTAGAAGAGTTAAGGAAATTAGGTATCGAAACCCCTAAAGGAAAAGAACTTACGCAAGAAGGAGAGAGGAAACTCTCAGAAGTATATGGAGGGCCGTTATGGATAGTACATTATCCGACGTCCTCTAGAGGCTTTTATTATATGGAAGAACCTACAAGACCAGGCTATAATAGGGACTTTAACCTATTATTACCAAAAGGCTATGGCGAAGTAGTTGATGGTGGAGAAAGAGAGTACAGATACGAAAAGATAGTAGAGAGAATAAAATTCATGGGAGAAGATCCAGCCAGATATAAATGGTTCCTAGAGTTAGCGAGAATAGGGATACCTCCAAGTGCAGGCTTTGGATTAGGTGTAGAACGGTTAACTAGGTACATACTCAGCCTTGAACATATATGGGAGGCTGTACCATTCCCAAAAATACCAGGTATAAGATACAACTCCTAGAGATGAGTAATCCCTTTTCAAATCACATAAGTATCATGGTTTTTAATTAAAGATAGGATAACAACGACTATTCGAAAAGTTATTTTATCGATCCAAAATAGTACTTAGGGACTTTCTTAAAGGGATATAACCCTTAGAGACATAACTATATAACATGAGTGGGGAGCTAGGCTCAGTATTAGAAGTAATTAAGACTAGAAGGAGTATACGTAGATACGATCCTAAACCTATACCTAAGGAAAAACTCCTAGCTATCCTTGAAGCAGCTAGGTTAGCTCCTTCAGCAGGCAATAGACAACCTTGGAGATTCGTTATTGTAAGAGATCCTGAAAGAAAGAGAGAATTAGCCAAAGCATGTCGAAGACAAATGTTCATAGCAGATGCAGGAGTGGTGATTGTAGCCCTTTCTGATCCTCGTGCCTCGCCTAAATGGCATGCACTAGATACAATGATTGCCGTAGAACACATGGTATTAGAAGCTGTAGAACAGGGATTAGGTACTTGCTGGATAGGAGCTTTTGATCCAGATGAAGTTAGAAAGGTGATTAATGCACCTTCTGATTTAAATGTAGTTGCAGTACTACCTGTAGGGTATCCAGCAGAAAGCCCAGGGCCTCGACCAAGAAGGTCTCTTGAGGAAATATGTTACCTTGAAGAGTATGGTAAAAAATTTGATGAATCTAAACTTTGAATATTTAAATTATTTATTTTTTATAATAAGAGTATTATTAAGGTTATAATATTCGATATCAGCGGTATACAAGCTAAAAAGATTATTAATTTGGCTACTTTATATCCTCCGTACCTTATCGCCAGATATATCAATGGTGAGAAAAAGAAACTTAATGGTACTGGAATGTTGTTTTCCAAAAGCCAGGCAGAGATGGGATTACCTTCTATAACTGGGAGACTCCAAACTTTGATTACAATCCAGGTAAGGAAGTAATCCATAGCATTAAGTATAAGATATAGCGATAGTAAGAGAAAGCTTTCTCGAGAGGCAAGAACGTAATCTTTACTCACATTTTGATATACTCTAAATTATTTAATTTAAATTTAACTACTAGCAATGTTGACGAGTTTTACTACATAAGGATAAGAGAGGAAGTACGAGTACGATGGTGTTAGTAGACTCGCTCTTAAAAACATAAAGAAAGGAAAAGATTAAAGAGCGTAAAGCACCTTTATGCTCTTTAATCTAATGTCAAACGTCTCGTTATCCACCTTCTTAAAGATGAACCTAGAGGAGGGGTCGAGACTTATAGAAGAAAATTAAGAATAAATAGAGATAAGTTAAAGCTCTTAGAGGGGTAAGCATGAACATAGTACTTTTAGGTCCGCCCGGTGTAGGTAAGGGAACTTATGCTAAGAGGCTTTCTGAGAGATATAATATACCGCATATCTCGACAGGAGATATTCTTAGAGAAGAGATTCATAAAGGAAGCGAATTAGGAAGGCAAGTAAGAGAGTACGTAGAGAGAGGCGAGTTAGTTCCTGATGATATAATAATTCAGGTTGTTAAGGAGAGATTAAGAGCAGAAGATTGTAAAAAAGGATTCATACTTGATGGTTTCCCTCGAACACTAAATCAGGCTAGAGCATTAGATGAGATAACTAAGATAGATGTAGTCTTTAATTTTGTAGCACCGAAAGAAGTAATAATAGATAGGCTAAGTGGAAGACGAATATGCAGTCAATGTGGAGCAATATACCATATAAAATATAGACCTCCTAAAAAACCAGGTATATGTGATGTATGTGGTGGCAAGTTATATCAAAGAGAAGATGATAGACCAGAAGTTATAGAAACACGGCTTGAAGTTTATAAAAAACAGACAGCACCTCTAATAGAGTACTATACTAAGAAGGGATTATTAGTCGATATAGATGCGAGTAAGGAAATAGATCAAGTTATAGCACAATGTGAGGAAGTCTTACGTAAGAGGGGGGTATTAAGAGATTAATTAATTAAAGACTCGTTTCTTTAAATCTAATACTTAAAACTTATCCCATGAAATTTTATTACATGAGAAAAATTAGGATTGGTGTCGTAGGAGTTGGTATACAAGGCGAAGCTCATGTTATGTGCCTAAAATCATTACATAATGTGGAGTTAATAGGTATCGCAGATGTAAATGAAAAGCGTGCAAGATATATAGCTGAAAAATATAAGATACCCAAGGTTTATACCGACTACCGGGATCTGGCTAGAGATAAAGAGATAGAGGCAATCACCGTAGCAACTCCTGACTTCCTTCATAAGGATCCTGTTATAGTAGCTGCTGAGAATGGAAAACATGTATTAGTTGAAAAACCTATGGCAACATCACTTAGAGATGCTGAAGACATGGCTAATGCTGTAAGAAGGTACGACATTAAGTTTATGGTTAATTTTGAGAATAGATTTAATCCCCCCTTCGTTAAAGTAAAGGAAGATATCGATAAAGGCATATTAGGAAGGCCTTTATATGCATATATAAGACTTAGTGATACCATTTACGTTCCTACACAGATGATAAAATGGAGCAATAAGACTGAAGTATGCTTCTTTCTAATGAGCCATACAGTAGACTTAGCTAGGTGGTATTTCAATGATAGTGTAAAGACAGTATTTGCAACTTCACGAGCTGAAGTTTTAAAGGGACTCGGGATAGACACTCCAGATATGTATGTTGCTCTTCTTAAGTTCAAGAAAGGCGGTATAGCCTTTCTAGAATCGTGTTGGATTTTACCGAATTCAATGCCTTCTGTATTCGATTTTAAATTCGAACTCATATGTGATAAAGGAGCGGTATTTGTTAATACACAGAATGAATCAATAGAGAGATTTACTGAAGGGAAGTGGAGTTACCCTCATTTCATGAAGCTTTACTCAGTTCATAATAGAACCATAGGTTTCTTAAGGGAGGCTTTAGGACATTTTATAAGTTGTATAGCTGAAGACCAAGAGCCACTAATAAGCGTTAAAGATGGTTTAGAGAATGTTAGAATTCTATGTAAAATAAGAGAGTCAGCATCAAAAGGGGTCTCTCTTTCCCTTTAAGAACTCAAATATTAAAGACTTAGCCTATGGTCTTGATAACGATGTCGTTGAAAATTTAAGAAAGGTAAGTTTTTCTTTATGTAGATTTTCTTATCTCTTAAGGGGATCACTAAACGCTATGAAAATCCTTAGGATTTTCATATGTGGAGTACTTCCTGAAAACTCTGGCAAGACAACGGTTGCTGAAGTCTTAACTAAGTGGTTAGTAGATAATAAATTTAAAGTTACACCATTCAAACCTCTTTCTGCTCATAGTTACTGGTGGCAATATGATTCTTACTTGGAGAATATTAAAAGGAATATGCTAGTTAGTGAGGATGCTATAAAGTTATGGAAGGCTTCTGAGAGTGAAATACCTATTGAGATCATTAATCCATGCGATATGTTACTCTCGATCCCTGATTATTCATACTATGGTTATCAGCGCTTTATCAAGCTTATTCTTGAAAGAAAGACATTCGACTTATTGGCAATAGGAAGGTTTACTAAAGTTAGAGAAGGAAGACTATGGAGAATGATATACTTTAAAGGTAACACAGTTCTAGAAGATAACTTTTTAGAGAAATTGATGAGGAAAGCTAATGAAATAATAGAAGTAAAAAGCGAAGAAGAGTTTCTAAATCTTCATAAAATTCATTATAATGAAGCAGTAGAGAGCTGCTATAATAGAGTACTAGAGTATAGGCCGGATGTGTTAATAATAGAGAGTTTTAATGATGCGGTATATCCTTGGAGAGGTATAGAAGAGTGTGATCTAATAATCGCAGTAGCACCTACTGTACTACTGTTATATGATAAGAAGGAATTTATTCATGCTATACATATATTCAAAGATCCCTACATCTTAGAATTTCATAGAATTGCAGATTTAATAGAGCCATACAAGGTTATTAAGGTAAAACCACTAGGATCCTGTGAGATGAAAAATAAAAAGAGAGTTTTCAAAATGTATAATAGCTTAATAGAAGAAATCTGTAGCATATTATGAAGTTCCTTTAATCTCCTTTATAAATAAATCAAAAATCCATGCAGTATCATTTGGACCAGGAGATGCTTCAGGATGAAATTGAACTGCTAATATGCGTCTACTATTCCTATGTATTATCCCTTCAACGGTCTTGTCATCTGCATTAATAAACCAAACTTTCAATGGCGTCTCTTTTAGAGAGCTTTCATCCACTGCATAGCCATGATTTTGTGATGTAACATAACAATGGTGAGTAAATAGGTCTATACAAGGCTTATTTTGACCTCTATGACCATAGGGTAACTTGTATGTACTACCACCTAATGCTAAGGAAATTAACTGATTCCCTAAACATATGCCTAGCACGGGTATTCCATATTCAACTAAAGATCTTATGGTCACTATGGTATCTCTGCATAACTTTGGATCTCCAGGACCATTACTTATTACAACACCTAATGGATTCCATTCAAGGATCTTTTCAGCAGGATAATTAAATGGAACACGTAGTACATCATAACCTCGTATGAGTAAAGATCTTATTATGCTATTCTTAACACCGCAATCTATCAATGCTATAAGACCAATACTTTTTCTTGATTTGTGAAGTATTGGCCTCACTACGGAGACTTCTTTAACATAGTTTATTTCGCCATAATTAGGTGCTTTTTCTAATCTTTCCATTAGTTCATCTATATCTGGTTCCTCTTCTCTTGAATCGTAAACCTTTAATAGTCCCATCATAGTTCCTTTTTCTCTTAGGAGCATAACTAACCTTCTAGTATCTATTCCATAGATACCCGGTATATCTTCCTCCATTAACCATTCATGAAGATTTTTGATAGAGGCCCAATGATTTGGATTCCAACAAACTTCATATACTATTACTCCATTAACTTTTATGCTACTAGATTCAAAGTGTAAGGGAATTCCATGTTCATCTACAATGCTATAAGGAGGTACTCCATGGTTTCCTATTAGGGGATATGTAAAGCAGAGAATTTGTCCTTTATATGAAGGATCAGTAAGGGACTCTGTATACCCAACCATTCCTGTCGTAAAGACTACTTCACCTATTACAGTTTTAATAGTACCAAAGCCTCTTCCCCTGAAAATAGTACCGTCTTCAAGAATTAATAGAGCTTCTTGATATTTTTGTACATTATTATAGGTCTTCATAAACTCACACCTTTATAAAAATCATTAAGAGGCATTATCGAGAGTTTACCTCCACTTAAATAATAGTCCATAGCTTTAGCAATTTTAAGACCTAAGTTCCAATCGAGAATTAAAGGTATATCAAAGTCAGCACAAGCTCTTCTTATAGAATAGTCATTTTTTATACTATTATTGTTATGCTTATCTGCAATTATCGCTAAACCTACATGTCTCTCTCTGATTAGCTTAAGGTAGTGCTCTATATAGGAACCACCATTTTCTTCTGCTAAAGTATTGATAAAATGCACTTTATAGCCATACTTAGAGAAGAGATCTCTGATTTCTAGAAGGGATTTTAATGAAGGAAGGAATTCATTAATGATTATAAGTATATGAGAATTTCTCGGAGGAAGCCTATTTGGAGGAGCAGCTAACCATGATTTAAGTAATGCGTCATAGAAGTTAAGGCCCAAGGCTGCTACTTCACCAGTAGAACGCATTTCAACACCTAATTCAGGATATGCTCCCCTTAATCTT
>Ga0180301_10005087_pt1 | contig 10099 bp, 11 predicted proteins | sample GuaBasSediGuay16_FD_121797 | JGI IMG/M metagenome (GOLD analysis project Ga0180301, IMG submission 121797) | Subseafloor sediment microbial communities from Guaymas Basin, Gulf of California, Mexico - Guay16, Core 4569-2, 12-15 cm | ecosystem: Environmental > Aquatic > Marine > Hydrothermal... | reverse complement strand
GCTCGAGTGTGTGGAGCAGGTACCGTTTGTTTGGCTTTATCACATACTCTTCGGCGCGTGAACAGCGGTAGAACTTCTCTATATCCACATCCTCGGAGTAGGGATCCAGAACCTCGTTGGTTTCGATAAGCTCGCAGTACTCCTCTCCCAGCCTAAGGTCGACGCCGTTCTCCCTAATGACGTCCTCGGAAAGCGGGTCTATGAAAAGCCTGCCGCTTCTTATGTAGTTCCTTAGATCGAAGTCTGAGAGTATCACGGAATAACCCAGTAGAGACCTAAACAGCAAAAAGTCTTTAACCTCGAAGACTCATCGGGTCATCAGCCAGGAACACCTGCGGCGGTATTCTTCGCTCAGATCCTTCTCCTTTACGCTCCCCCCGGGGGTATCTTCGTAGAACACTCTGCCTTCGTAGGCCATGATCTTGGTCCCGCTATCCCTCCACGCATCGGGGGGTAGCCCCGCCTTTATGCAGGTCTCGGCCAAGAAAGTTTCGAGATCCCAACAATACTCTACAGGTACCTCGGGAAGTAGCGTCCCGCTGTGGAACCCCTTGATGACGTAGAGCCCGTGCTTGCCTATCACCACCTCCTTGAACGGGTCTCTGACGGGTCTGGGTACCGAGAGCACCGATACCTCGACTATGACCTGGCTAAGCTCTGCGGGTTCTAGAGGAGGGAAGCGCGGGTCTTCGGTGGCGGCCGAGATAGCGGATCTTATAACAGATACAGCTAATGGATACACGGGCTGCAAAAACCCTATGCAACCCCTAAGCTCTCTCTTGCCCGTAGCGATGCTGTAGAGCGTGACGAACGACATGCCTTTCCTCATAAGCTTAGGCGGGGTGTTGGCGGGAGGCTCCACCACCTTTCTCGAACGTACATAGCTCTCCACAGCCCGCCTAGCTAATCCTACGAGGAACTCACCCTCCTCACTGCTCAGCTCCCTTGGCTCCACCACCTCCGCCAATATCAGCACCCCTGCTTCTCCTCCCCCTAGCTTCTAGTTTAGTCTTCTCGATACGTGCGGACTCGAGGATCTGGTTTATGTTTCTCCAGTGCCTACCTTGCCAGTAAACCTTACCGCACTTCGTACAGATCCAAAACTCTTTGTACCTTACAGCTATGGCCTCGTTAACCTTACCCGCAACTTCGACGAGGGAGGTCGTGTACCTCAGAACCCCGTTGCACACAGGGCACCTAGTGTCGTTCTTATCAAAGTGCAGCCTGATGCCGTACTTAGACGATAGGAGTGCCAGCACTTTCTCCACTGCCGGCTCCTCAACGTACATAGCCCTCAAACCCTTCTTCCTCGCGCGCCTGAAGAGCCCCAGGTCCCTAGTCACGACGATGCGGTCCTCTTCCTCAGCCACCTTCAGTATCTTCCAATCTTCGTAGCTCCTAGAGTAGAGCGTGTCGTAGCCTAGGAGTCTGAGCCACCTAGCCACGTGCCCAAGCATAGCATCTACTATGAATCTTGGGTACGGCGGCATATCTCTTCGAACACCTACTCACTAACGCTCTTATCACGCTCTATAAACGTGCCTATACCCTAGCGCAGATAGCTCAGGATGTTTCTCCCCTTCCTCGTGGGCTCTATGCCCAGCACCTTCTTGATGGTGGACCAGCTCCTCCGCACTATAGGGGGCAGCTCTCCATGCTCTTCATAGTACCTCTTGAGCCAGTTCCTGGTGCGGGGATCGCTGGGATAGCCACTGCCAAGATCGCCGTAGACCTTCTTTAGAAGCTCTATATGTTCATCCCTCAGCACCTTGGCGAGTATGCTGGCGGCGGCTACAGGGATATACTTCTCGTCTGCTCGGTGCTCAGCAACGATCTTCGCGCTGTGGTCTATGCAGCTGGCTAGTTTACTGGCTAGGCGGTACTCTGGCCCAGCGGCATCCACGTAAATTACTTCGGGTCTGACCCCGCGTCTGCTAAGAGATCGGAGGAGTCTGCAGAGAGTATCAACATACAGCTTGTTTATGTTCTCCCTGTCTATGAGCTTGGGGGGCACCCTCCCCACCGCCATAGCCGTGGAGATGCTGATTATACTGCTCAGAACCCTCCTCCTCTCTGCGGGGCTCAGCTTCTTGCTATCGCGAACCCCTGCATTCGCTAGCAACGCCTCGGCTCTTCTCGGCAGCACCACCACAGCCACGAACATGTCTCCTACGAGGGGACCGCGCCCAGCTTCGTCGCACCCAGCAACAAGGTTGTGCACCAGAACCCCACCTCGGCGAGGTCTAGGTGTAGGCCGCTACCCAGCTCCTAAACTCCTTAACTAGGTGCGTTACGCGCAGCGGGTCGAAGGGGTTCCCGCTGCTGTGCCTAAAGATCTCGAAGAGTACAAAGCGTAGACTCCCCCTCAACCTCCTTACGATCCTCTTGATGTCTAGGGTGCACTGCTCGAAATCCGTATGGCTCTCTATAGAGCCGTTGCTCCTCCTCCTAACGCCGTGGAGATGGAGCAGCGCCACCCTGTTGTCTAGGGCAGCGCTCCACTCGTCGACAACCTCAGCTAGCTCTATACGCTGTGGAAGCCTCTTGACAAGCTCGGGGTTCGAGGTCACAGCGTGGGCGACGTCGAGACATGCGTAGAGCCCCGACCTCGTCACAACGCTGGAGAACTGATCGATCTTGCCGCAGCATGCACCGCCCGTATTCTCAGGGTATAGCTCTACCCCCAGCTTCTCAGCGTAGTCTCTAAGCTCGGCCAGCGACCTGACCCCCGCCTCAACACAAGGATTGTTGGAAGCACTCAGCTTCTTGCAGTGTGCTTGGCAACTCGTCACGTGGACCACTACGTATAGGGCCTCGAAACGCTGGGCTAGCTCCAGAGTCCTCTTCATAACCTCGACGCTGGCATGCCTAATGGGTTCGAGAGGCGACGCAAGGTGGATCTCCTGCCATGGAGCGTGGAAGGCTATCTTGAGCCCCCTCTCCGCAACCCGCATCACCATGTTCTTAAGAGGCTCCAGCTCAGCAATGCCGAAGGGGTAATCCAGACTTATCTCAACGAACTCCATCCCAGCAGCGTGAGCACGGGGCAGCAGATCCCTGAGCCTCCCCATATCCTTAAACCATAGATTCATCCCTATCCTAACCACTTCCGTCACCCCAACTAGACCATTATCAAGTCTCCGAGACCCGTTGAGCACAAGGCTGCGACCGCTCCGGCGTATCCTTGATCAGGAGTAAGAAGGGTGCAGGTTTGGAACAGCGGCTTCGGGAAAACTCTCAGCCTCCCGGAGCCCGATGCTCTCACTGCTGTGCGATCCCCGCAGGTGAGGTATATGGTAACTCCTTATTTAACTAGCCATTAGGTGTGACCGTGCGGCAACTCATTGTTCTTGGAGCCCGGCCTCTATGCTATGCAGGATCCTGAGCAGCGGTTCGAGAGGACTCTCTAGGTTTTCTATAACGCGCCTTGCTCTCTGCCTAAGCTCTTCACGGGGCATCCTCGCGTAGCGATCCACGATCTCGGCAACTTGCCGTGGGGAGGACGCTCTGTGTAGAGGAAGTCCGAGCGAGGAGACGAACTCGTTTACGTAGAGTTTCCCAGGGTAGAGTGTTATGCCTGGTGTTCCTAGGAGAGCGGATTCCCTAGCCATAGTAGCTCCGCCCGTAACCACAGCGGCTGCGAAGAACTCTAGGCTCGGCCCATCCACGCCCTTTTCATAGTCGGGAACCACGACCCTCCCCTCAACTCTGCGGAGCAGTGGATCCTCCGCACCGTAGCGGGGCATGTAGACGACCGTGTAGCCCCTACGGACGAGCCCCTCAACTATACCCAGCCACAGCTCTCCGGGAGAGCCGGGGTGGTAGGAGGCCCATATCTCCGGAGGCCTCACGACAACGTACTCAAGTTCTTCGAGGCCTAGCTCTGCGAGGATACTCTTCGAGGATACGAATTCGCGAAGCCATAGAACCTCGTCGACACCTACGTAGGGAACTAGCTTCGTTCTGCGAACATCGACGTAGTGCTCAAACTCTGTTCTCGGTATGCAGCTGGGGTAGACCACATGCGACGCGAGGGGGAGCGATAGCAGCGAAACGGCGCGGCTGTGAGGACTGTCGGTGAGAGCTACGTAGGGTTTACCCAGCCCGAAGGCCACCCGGGCAGCGGAGGGATTCACATAAGCCACGAGCACATCGAAATCATCGCCCACGACCTCCAGGAGCAGCCTCATCCGCTCCACGTCAGCCTCTAGCTTTCCTCGGAGGGATGCACCCCCGTAGACACCAACTACGATAGGCTCCACGCTGCACCTCTTCATGGTCGCGATGGTGTAGTCGTAGAGGCGGGCGGTCACCAACGTCTTGTGTCCTCGTGAAGATAGCTCGCGTGCTATGAACGCCAGCAGCCTGCCCTGCTTAGGCGTTAGCGCATCCAGCCAGAGCTTCATACGGTTCAGCGCCTCTCCGAAGCTCGAGCTTTCCAGTAAAGTACTTTAGTCTTAGCTGTTCAGAGGCGCTTGGGGTGTATAGACCCTTGTACCCCAGACTCTTCGGCACCGATGGTGTACGCGGTATAGTGAACAAGGACTTCACGCCTTTCTTCGCCCTTAAGCTGGGGCTCGCGATAGGGAGCTACTTCGGCCCCGGAGCCCGCATTCTCATAGGGCGCGATGCTCGTGTGGGCAACGCACCAGTGCTCCACGCGGTTCTCTCAGGGCTTACAGCCACCGGGGTCAAGGTCTACGACGCCGGTGTTCTGCCAACGCCAGCGCTCCAGCTCAGCGTCAGGGATTTCGGCTTCGATGGAGGGGTTGTGGTGACGGCGAGCCACAACCCTCCAGAGTACTCCGGGGTCAAGGTCATAATGAGTGACGGCATCGAGGCGCCGCGCAACGTCGAGGAAGAGATCGAGAGGATGTTCCACGAGGAGAAGTTCCGCTACGTCCCGTGGAGCAGCATAGGCTCTGTGCAGAGCTTCCCCCGGGCGATCGAGCATTACGTTGAGAGCGTGGTGAAGAGGGTGGATGCCGAAGCCGTAAGAAAACGTGGGTTCAAGGTGGTTGCGGACTGCGCAAACAGCGGAGCAGCGCTGACGACCCCCGCGATCCTCAAGAAGCTGGGGGCGAAGGTCCTCAGCATAAACTGCGACTTCGGTACACCGTACCGCAGCTACGAGCCTACGCCCGAAAACCTTGAGGATACAGTACGCATAGTGCGCGCGGTAGAGGCGGACCTTGCAGTAGCGCACGACGCTGATGCCGATAGGGCTATATTCATAGATAGGAAGGGGAGGGTGATCCCCGGCGATGTATCCGCCGTGATGCTGATCTACCACATAGCCGAGAAGAACCCGGATCTACCGAGAAGGATCGTGACCCCGGTGTCGACGAGCCACTTCCTGATGGACGAAACAGTGGTCAAGAAGGGCATAGAGGTTGTGTGGACAGCCGTGGGCTTCATCAAGATTGCTAGGAAGATCCAGGAGATCGGGGGCGCGATAGCAGGATTCGAAGATAACGGCGGGTTTGCGTACCCCAAGCACCAGCTTGTCAGGGATGGAGGCATGAGCACGGCGCTGATGCTCGAAGCTCTTGCCAAGAAGGGTGCGGGGCTTGATGCTCTATACGACTCCATACCCAAGCCGGCCATAGTTAGGACCAAGGTTCCCGTATCTAGCAGGGAGGTAGGCCTCAAGGCCGTGGAGATGGTTAGGGAGAGGTTCTCGGGGTACAGGAGGATCGAGATCGATGGTGTGAAGATCTTCGCTGAAGACTGGGCCGCTCTCGTGAGAATGAGCGGTACGGAGCCCATAGTCAGGATCATGGCGGAGTCCCCCAGCGAGGAGAAGGCGATGAAAGTGGCTGAGGAGCTCAAGAATCTCGTTGCCTCCCTCGTAGCTGAGGTGACACGTAGTTGAAGTACAGACTCCTCAACTTCCTAGCATGCCCTTACTGCAAGGATAAGGGCTTTCCACTAAAGCTCCTAGTTTTTGAGGAGAAGGTCTACGAAGAGAGAAGGCCCGAGGTCGAGAAAAAGCCTCTGTGCGACCTGTACTGCGGTCTAAAGAGGAAGTTTGTTAAAGAACTTGAGGAGGAGCCCCCCTGCGAACAGTGCCTAAAGATCGAGGTCGTGGCGGGGATCCTCCATTGCCCGAGCTGCGGCCGCTGGTACCCCATAATAGATGAGATACCGAGGATGCTCCCCGATAAGTATCGGAAGGCTAGGGAGGACCTCGATTTCCTCGAGAGGTACCGGGATAAGATACCTCCGGAGATACTTTACGAGGGCAAGCCCCACAACCTGAAGAGCGGAAAGTAAGCTTCTTACAAGTTAATAGGCCCCCAAACACAGACCAGCTACTTGGAGGTGCGTAGGGACGTGTCCTACTCGTTCTACGAGAACCTGACGAACTGGGTCGAGATGCAGAAGAGGACTAAGGAGACCTTCGCCAACATGTACGATAGGGTACTGCATGGAGATAGGCTGGACCTGATAATAGCTACACGGGCAGCTTTCCAGCACATGATGAGAACCCTGAAAGCATTCGACAACTGGCTCCAGGACCCGTTCATAATAAGCCACATGCCACGTGAGTACCTAGAAGAAGTTTGGAAAACAGCGTTTGAGATGTTGCAGCAGCTACTAGACCTAGACATAAAGCACACCTCGGCCTTCAGAGACTACATTGAGAAGCTACATAAAGAAGGCAAGCTGAACCCCATAGTAGCAGCGGCTCCAATAAGCCGTGAAGGAGAAGAGAGGCGTGGAGAGAGAAGCGTAACCCTGTCCATGTAGTTCTCCGCGCCAACGGTAAAGACCCTCAGTAGAGAAAGTAGAAACACCGTTTTTCCATAACCTTGTCTTAGGTTAACTTCTTTAGTCTAGAAATTGCCATAAGCTAAAAACCGGAGACCCTCATGGAGTGATCCTCCCCGCTATTCGAGACCCAAAATATGCTATAGAATTCCAGGGCAGTGGGTCGAGTATCGTCGTGTTAACGCATCACGGTCTTCTGCTTCGTCGGCCGGTGGCTAGTGTCCCCCCTGTTGCAAGCTCAACCTCCATCTCTATAGTCTCGATCTTCGGCTTGAGCTCGTCTATTGCGCTAAGTATATCTTTTATCTCCTCTTCGGGCAACCTGTTCTGCTCCAGGAACTCTGCTCCTTGACTTGTAAGCTGTAGCTTCTTGTTCCTCGGGTTGTGCTCTATGAGCCCTGCGTAGAGGAGCATCATGAGCTCATCCAGCACTTCTTTAGACATGGGCTTATTGCCTACCACGACGAAGTGGTAGCCTAGGTCCACCCCCTTCTCGTTTTTAAGCATGTAGAGGAGGTGCGTGAGCCCCTTCTCGCTGATCGACTTTAGGTGCGCTATTATGTGTAGAAGCTTCATCTTCCTCGGGTCACGCTTTATGTGCTCCGGTGTTACGACCTTCGCCGAAAACACCTTGAGTTCTTTGCTCTTCTGCCCAGGAGCAGGCAAGGACATCACCTATGCTTCTAATGTCCTCTTAAGTTTCTCCAGCTCTTCCCTAATATCTCTTCCAGCGATCCTCAGCATGTCGACAAGGTACCCCGCAATTTCACGAGCTTGATTACCGTAGACTCTGCTCAGCACCTCCTCAAATTCGCGGTAGGCCTGTTCGAGGGGTATCTGTGTCCTCGTGGCTGTAGAGGGTATTGATTCGACCGCTCTCGCCAAGTTCTCTATACGACTACTCAGTTCGCTGAGCGCGTACCTCACCCTCCGGTAGACGGTAGCTATCTGCCTATTCTTTAGTAGAAGAACTCCCAGTACCAGGGCTGTTACTCCCAGCGCTGCGAACAGCGAAGCGCTCTCTATCGTAGTTACGGGTATTCCCGCGGTTAGGGCGCCGGCAACCCCCAGGCCCAGCTCAATAAACGAGATCGATGCGAGGATCAGCAACACCACGAAGGTTATGTAGAGGGAGAGCAGCGCCGACATTATCGCTATGGAGGCCAGGACGAACGATAGTATCGAGAGTACGAGAAGAACCTGCCCCACAGCTTCTCCAAGACCAACGATGTTGGAGTACATCAGGAGGAGCATGTCTAGAAGAACGAGGAGCATAGCCACACCAGCCGCTATGGTCTTGCTCCTCCGGCTGCTGATCCTGATCCCGGTTACGAGCTGTTCGACACCCGAGGCTATTCTCCTGAGAACAGCGCGCGAGCTCTCCGAGCTCTTCATGACCTCGGACACGTTTAGCGATGCTAGGTACTCGTTGAGCTCCTCGGCCCTTACAGCCACGCTGGGATCAACGATAAGCTCCTCTTCGGCTACCCGTATCGACTCCACCGTTCTGAACAGCATGCTGAGCTCATCCCTCAACTCATCCTCTTTCCTCTCCTTCAGAGCCTTCAGCAGGTTCTCCAGAGCCTTCCCCAGCTCTTTCAGACCTGGCATTCTCCGCACCTCCGCAAAGTCCGACCCTTTCACAGGTGTACTCTGGTAGGAGGAGCTTAGTAAGCATAGCCCACAGCCCCTCGAATCCCCTCCTCCATAGGAGTACTGCACAGAGAACCCTCGACCTGTACACAACCACGTTAGCTACGACCGTGACCAGCAGGGAGTATGTGAAAGGCGCCAACTGCACAGCGTAGAAGCTGTACTGGGACCTGTTGCCTAGGAACCACAGCGCTACGTAGCCCAGGAGTATCCCCCAGAATAAGCCTATGCTCCACCGAGAACCTCTGTCGAGGGCGTAGGCAGGAGCTGCGACCATGGCCAGAACAAGTGCTAGGGGCAAGAGGAAGATGTTGACGTGGGCCGTGACGGCACCCTGATCGAAGTAGTAGAGGGGGAAGGAGTTTATGTTGAAGAACCAAGCCCAAGGGGCAGAGGACGGTGGGCACCCTTCGCCGACACACTTTGTGGTGAGATGCCATCTAAGGGCCCCCACGATGCACTGATCCATCCACCGAGCCGGACCCAGCGCCGCGATCACGGGCAGTGAAACTGCCGTCTGTAGGAGGACAAAGGCTAGGAGCGAGAAGCATATGAAGAACAGCGTCTCGTCGAGGAACTTTCTCAGGTCAACCCTCTGCGCCGCTAAGCGCCTAGCGTACGCTAGGTACAGCGGAAGTAGCGTGAACACGGTATTGAACTTCGCTGTTGAACCCAGGGCCGCTACGATAACCCCGCGCAGAGGCCCCTTCTTAACAGCTGTATACACCGCCGCTACGGTGAAGAGAGCAACGTACACGTCCAGCATAGCCACCGAGGACATCGCCTTCATAATGGGATCGGAGGCTAGAAGAGCGGCAGCTGCGATCCCCAGCCACCACCTGCCGCTAACCTCGGTGACGAGCATGTATGTAAGGATTATCGTTAGCAGGCCCGCTGCTATGCTGGGGAGCCTCCAGTACGTCGGGTAATCACCTAGGAGGAGCATGAAAAGTGCTATGAGGTACTTGACTAGGGGTGGATGCTCGAGATTCAGGTAGTTGTTGATGCCCTCTGCATCGCCGAGCCTCCACCCCCACACCACATCGCTTGCATTGATGCCGCGGGCGAAGAGCTCGATCTCTCTAGCCGAGCTCGCCTCTACGTAGACCGCGCTCTTAAGCTGCGTGTACGAGGAGTCTACGATCTGCACCCCGTACTCCTCGGCGAGGCTCTTCATCTTGTCTAGGCTGAGGTTCCCGCTGTAGATCACGGTGGCGCTGGGCCTGCCGACGAAGCGCGGAGCCGCCCCGAAGATCTTTCTCAGGATGTTGCGGGCCGCATCAACGTACCACACCTCGTCGGAGACGTAGCCCTTGCCCCCACGCTCCAGCTCCTCCTGCGTGTAGCTGTCGGCTAACGCGTAGTAGCTGTAGGCTGAGTACACCAGTATAGCTACGAGGATCAGGTAGGGTAGTACCCGCATCAACCCGCTGAACTGCTTCAAGTTCAGCACCTAGAGCTGGGTTGTAGAAAGGCTGTATCGAGCTATATACCTTTACCGCGCTGGAAGTGATGGTGCCGACAGCTTGCTCAGCCGAAGAGTTCTGGTAGCTGTGACCGTGGCATCGCTCCTCCTCTCGGCACTCCTACACATACCTACCGACGCCGTGAACACCCTCTTCGGAGTTGAGCTACCGCCGCCTATAGGGGCCGTGTACAGCGATATCATAGC
>Ga0180301_10005086_pt1 | contig 10099 bp, 8 predicted proteins | sample GuaBasSediGuay16_FD_121797 | JGI IMG/M metagenome (GOLD analysis project Ga0180301, IMG submission 121797) | Subseafloor sediment microbial communities from Guaymas Basin, Gulf of California, Mexico - Guay16, Core 4569-2, 12-15 cm | ecosystem: Environmental > Aquatic > Marine > Hydrothermal... | reverse complement strand
CCTTTGCCTGAGCCTCCTTAAAGCAGCCCAGGCGCATTCAACCCATTCGACACTATGGCCCCACCGCTCGATTTCCCTCTTTTGAAGCCAAGAATTACTATTCGCTTCTTCTACGATTAGGAGATTCACGCCTTGCTCTTTCATGTATTAAGATCGTCGCCGCGCAGCGGAAGGCAAACTTCAACGAGTGTTCCCTTCCCCGGGCGGCTACTGATATTGATTGTGCCATTGTGTTTTTCCACAACATCTTTCACAACAGCCAGCCCAAGTCCTGAACCGGATTCCTTATTTGAAAAATAGGGTGTAAAAACTTTGCCCAGGTACTCCTCAGGAATTCCGCATCCTGTATCCAGTAAAGACACACAAATCTTGCGGGCAGCCCGCTTGACTCGAAGCCGTATCTTGAGTAGCTTCTCATCCATTCCATCCATGGCATCCACCGCATTCAAGATCAAGTTATTGAACATCTGTTCAAGACCAAACACACTCCCCATGACCGGCAGAGAATCATCTTCCAGATCTTTGTCCACACTAATCCCCTTTAATTTAAAAAGGGGGCCAAACGAACCTAGGCACTCAAACAGTACGGCACTCAGCTTGACCTTTTCAAAATCAGCTTGAGCCGCTCTGCCTAGATCCAGCATTTCCTTGTTAATCACCTGGATTTTTTGGATAGCTTTTATAATCTTTTCCATGTACCTTTTTATTGACGCTCCGTCGTGCAAGTTCTCGATACCGAGCTGAGCTGATCCCATTACGCACATAAGCGGGTTGTTCATCTGGTGAATAAACTTGGAAACAAGCTCTGAGAGACGATGGGAGTTCGCATTTTGGAGCATGTTAAACTTAGTTCTTTCTATTTCATTTATAAGCTCTCCCAGAGTGAAAGGTTTCTCGATAAAGCTGTCGCAACGATTGCGCAGAGCGTTAATGACAAGGTCTTTTGCCCCATAGGCTGTCATCATTACAACCGGCAGGGAGGGGTGCTTCTCACGAATTTTTTTTAGGAATTCGATGCCGTTCATGCCCGGCATGACATAGTCAGTCAAAATCATGTCTATAGTGCTTCCTTCTCTCTCAAGCATGGCCAGAGCCTCCTCTGCACTCAAGGCTTCGAGGACATCATAGCCGTTGGTCTTCAAACCTCTCCTTAGGCTTTCAAGCTGAACTGTTTCGTCATCTACAACAAGTATGTTCATTTTTTCACCCTTTTTCCCAGGTACACAGTGCCCATCTGCCAGCACTCTCGCTCCCTAACTCAGTTTTTATTGCTCTTTTTGCCCCAAAAGTTTTCTGATTGTCTCTCGCAACTCTTCCAAAGTGAAAGGTTTGAAAAGTGCGGCCTCTGCTGCATGGCTGTTCAGCACTGGCCTTATTTCTCCTTCACCCCAACTCGTCATCAGGCAAACAGGAGTCTGGGGCCAAAGAAACTTTGCTTTTGATGCAAAACTCAACCACCCATTCATGCCGCAGGTACCTAGATCGAGTAAAACCAGATCGAACCGTCGCTTTCGAAGCAAGTCGAGCCCCTGCTTGGCATTGGGGGCAAGGACTGCCTGATACTCCAGCTTCAAAAGCATCTTCTCAAGCGTATTTCGCACTCCTTCATCGCCCTCCACAACGAGTATGACGCCTCTTTCTATATGTTCTTCCTGCATTTTGATTTGCACGCGAGACGAATCGGGGTTGAACCGACCAGTAGGAGTCGGCTTATTCTTTATTACCGTGTCTTTTTTGCCTTGTTTTAATGTATTGGGTTTGAGCCTGCTTGTTTTTAGTAAAAGCATGTTATGTGCCAGACAGGGGCGCTCTTGAGATGCAAAGGAAAAATATATGCAAAATCAAGATATTGAATAGGGAGAACTGTTGTGGCAATCCATCCTGCCTAAGCTGGGTGGGGTTAGATCAGGGTTTCGATACGGCACATATGGGAGAAAAATACTCGCGCATTCAGGGGTTTGCGACAAACCGTTCCTTTTTGGCATATCCCTTTTTGGAAGTACACATGGGGCTTCCAGCGAAACCTAGGTCCTGGGGGGCTTAGCCCTGCCCGTATGCAGCCAGTTTCCTCCTCAAAGTATTGAGTCCAATCCCGAGAAGCGTTGCTGTCCGGGACTTGTTTTTCCCTGTATGCGCGTAGGCCCTCAAGATATGTTCTTTTTCCACCTCCGCAAGGGGCCGAATGTCTTTCGATTCCGGCGTATTCCGGGGATTAAATTTTTTAGCTTTTCTTTGCAGGTAGGAAGGGAGAAAATGCGTAGTTATGGTTCGCCCTTGTGCCAGGTTCACTGCGGAGTGAAGAATGGATTTAAGTTCCCTGATATTCCCCGGGTACTGGTAATCCATAAGCATGGAAAAGACTCTTTCATCTACCCTGCACTTCTCCTGCGAGCCGCATAGGTCTTTGAGAAAGGCTCTCACCAGCAAGGGGATGTCTCCCTTCCTCTCCCTGAGAGGAGGCAAAGAAAGCCACGCCCCTTTGAGGCGGTAGTAGAGGTCTTTGCGAAACTTCCGCGAAGCGACCAGCCGGTCCAGATCCGCATTGGTAGCCGCGATAAAGCGTACATCCACCTTCCGGGGGCTGCTGGTCCCCAGCTTGATGAACTCCCCTTCCTGCAGCGTGCGGAGTAGTTTTCCCTGTAGAGCGATCGGCAGATTGCCTATTTCATCCAAAAAGAGGGTCCCTCTGTGCGAATTTTCGAGGTATCCGGCCCGATCTCTTTCAGCACCTGTAAACGCGCCTTTAGTGTGGCCGAAAAATTCCGAATCAAAAAGAGTACTCCCCAGAGAGGCCATATTTACGGGTGTGAAAGCATACTTTGCCCTTGGGCTGGCATCATGAATGGCTCTGGCCAAGAGCTCCTTGCCAGTCCCGCTCTCCCCAGTAATCAGCACGGGGACGTTGCTTGCCGCATGGAGCTCAGCTTCTTTCAAAATCTTGAGCACCTCTGCTGACCCGGTAACAATACTTTTGAATGCTTTCTTGTTTGTAAGGCCGGGAGGACTTTTGCTTTTTGCGAGGTCCAGGATATCAAAGAGGCGTTTTTTCTCAAGAGCGCGATTTGTTGTTGAAACTAGGTCATCCCTTGAGATCGGCTTTACAAGGTAGTCGTAGGCTCCTTTTTTTAGACATTGAACCGCGATCCTTGCCTCATTTAATGCCGTTACCATGATGCACTCGGTTTCCGGGCTGGTGCTCTTGATCAGTTCCAGTAATTCCACGCCGTTCAGCCCCGGCATAGTTATATCTATCAGGGCTACGTCGAATTTCTTCCCTTGCTCAAAAAGGGAAGCCGCTTTTCTGGAATCTGCTTCCAAAAAGACATTATTGAGCCTGTGGGTCAGGAATCCTCTCCTGACACTTTCCAAGAAATCCAGCTCATCATCTATAACAATTATACGGTTCTCCACCTAAAAACCCTCTTACCCTACAACCTTGGAAGCACCACGCGAAACGCACTGCCTGCCCCCAGCTCACTCTCAACCTCAATACGCCCTCCCAGCGCCTGAACCAGACTATAGCAAACACTCAATCCTAGGCCTGTGCCCTCGCCAACCGGCTTTGTAGTAAAAAACGGATCAAAGATCCTTTTCCTGGTAACCTCATCCATCCCGCAGCCATTGTCACTTACCTGAATAGCTATCTCTTTGTCTTTACTTCGCCCGGCATCCACTTCCAACTTCACCCAGGAATCTTGCTTGTCAACTGCCTGTGCCGCGTTTATCAGCAGATTCACCACCACCTGCTCCAGTGCCCCAGGATCACTATGGATATTAATCGGACTCTCGGGCAAGTGGAGTTCAAAACTCTTTACCATTTTCCTTACCTGGCCGCGGCAGATTCCTACCGCGCTTTTTACCACCTCCCTCAGGTCAACAGGCCTGAGCTCCGTCTCATCATTTTTCCTGGCAAAACGCCTTAGGTCGGAAACAGTAGTGTTGATCCGATCGGATCCATGCTTGATGTTATCCAGAAGCCTAAAGAGATCTTCCCGAAACTCGGCATAGCTCATGCCAAAAACCTCGTATTCAGGGTGCTGGCTTGCGTTTTCGTCAACTATCGGCATTATCTCCTTAAGATAGTCTTTCAAGATGGGGATATTGAAGGTGATAAAATTGTTTGGGTTGTTTATCTCATGGGCGATACCTGAAACCAAAAACCCAAGCGAGGCCAGTTTCTCGCTCTGGATAAGCTGCCTCTCCACGATCTTTGCTTCAGTGATGTCGCGGATATGGATAGCAGCACCCGCAAATCCTGTCTCATCCGCACCCAGCGGATAAACGGAAACCATTTCATGTTTTCCAGAGCTAAAAAATTTCTCTCGTTCGAAAGTGATAGCCTCCCCTTTCGAAATTGCGGCTTTAATCTGACATTGTTCACATTGCTTGGGCCTTCTCCGGGAAGCATCCCGGCATGCTGCAAAGGCCTCAAAGCACGGCTTGCCAATGGCATCGCTAAATTGAGCTAGCCCGAAGTACTTCATGGCAGATTTGTTGAGTGACCTTACCCTATTGTCTTGATCTACCAGCATGAGAGGGTCGGGTATACCGTCAAAAACTACCTGAAGCAGGACCTTGCTTTTCTTGAGTCGAGCCTCGGCCTCCCTTCGCTCGGTGATATCATTTACAATGACCGTGGCACGTTTCTGTTTTCCTTTTTCCCAAACAACTCTTACGTTTAAGGCAGCCCACCGCTCCTCGCCGTCTTTTGTTTTAAACTTATACTCCACATTGTTTGTAATGTTCTCTCCGCATGAAACAGCCTCCATTCTTTTCATAAAGAGATCCCTACTCTCCCCCACCAATAAATCCAAAGGACGGAGCGATTCAAACTCTTCTTTTGAATAGCCTGTATACGCACACAGGACATCATTCACATTGGAAAACCTTTGAGTCTCAAAATCAATTTCATAGATACCGGCCGGGGCGTACTTTACAAGATGCCTGTACCTTTCCTCGCTCTCTTTTAATTTCTCCTCCGCGCGTGCTCGCTCTTCTATTTCAAGCTTTAGCATTTGATTTGACGCAGACAGTGTGGCGGTTCGCTCTTTCACCTGGCGTTCCAGCTCATCATAAGCGGCCTGCAATGCCTTCTCAGCTTGTTTTTTATGAGTTATGTCAGTAAGCACACCCCGCGCTCCTGTAAAATCGTCACCCACAATAATCGGCGTGCCGCGAGAGCGCACCCAACGAACCTCCCCACTCTTCCCCGCTATGCGGTACTCAGTCTCGCAGACAAGACCTGACTTTATTTCCTTGAATCTCTCCAAGACTCTCGGAACATCTTCCTGGTAAAGAAACTCAACAAAGGAGCGACCAACAACCTCCTCGGGACTGTATCCCGCCAGCGATTTGCACGCCGGGCTGATATACGTAAAAACTCCGTTCGCATCTATCTCGTAGACAACATCACTTATATTTTCCACCAGGTTGCGATAGCGTTCTTCGCTCTCCCTGAGCTTCTGTTCCATCTTAGCCTTGTAAAGGCTAATCTCAATAACCCTGTGAAGTTCCTCATCCTTAAACGGCTTAAGCAAAAATCCGTAGGGTTCCGTGACCTTGGCTTGCTCAAATATTTCATCCTCCGCACAAGACGTAAGGTAAACAACCGGGACGTTTTGGCGGGCACGTATTTTTCCCGCTGCTTCAACCCCGTCCATCCTCCCTTCCAGCAAAATATCCATAAGAACAAGGTCCGGGCGCTCGCGCATGGCTGCTTCCACTGCCCCTTCACCGGATCTTTCTATCGAGCAAACAGCGTAGCCTTTCATCTTAAGACTGGATGCTATGTACTCGGATACAGGCTCTTCATCCTCGACAATCATTATTCTGGCCATGTCCAGCCTCCTCCTCTCCGACAAAGCCGGGGGCACGGCGCCTCGGCACCACTTGCGGCGGTTAAAGCATTTTCTATGCCATTTTGAAATGGTTAGGCGCAGAGATAAACAAGGTAGGCGAACTCACATGAAATTAAATCTAGTACCCGTGCCGCCAGCATTTCTTTTCTCCAATAAAAAATGCCGACTACCGTGCCAAAATGGAACAGCATGCAAATAATAGCCGGTAATCTCAAGGGCCTATCACATGTACTCCATTTTGGGATACACCATAGTGGCACTATCAGCAGGCTCACCCCTGATCCCATTAGTCATTGTACTTCCCCAGGGATCCTTATCCTTACACAAAGAGTGCTATTTTTTCTCCAAGATGTCCCGTACCTTAATTGAGAGCTCCCTAATTTTGAACGGCTTTTGAATGAAACCATTACAGCCACGTGCCAGTATCTCCCCGGCCTGGCCATTAAGACTGTACCCGCTGGAAAGAATCACTTTAACCTCAGGGTCGAGTGCCTTCAGCCTGTCGTAAACTTCCCCCCCAGCCATCCCAGGCATAATCATGTCCAGAATAACTATGTCAATTTCATGCTTATTTTTCTTGTAAGTCCGGATTGCTTCCTCTCCGTTCCTCGCCACCAAAACCCTGTAGCCAAGCTTCCTCAAAAACTCCCTGCCAACATCCAAGATCATCTCCTCGTCATCTACCAAAAGAATCGCCTCATTCCCCCTGCCCAGGTCAGAGTCCCCTATCTCATCATCATCCTCCTGCCTGTGTGCCATATCCCCACCCTCAATAGCAGGTAGATAGATATTAAACTCCGCACCCTTGCCCTTCTCACTGTAAACGTCAATATAACCACCATGGTTCTTGACAATCCCATATGCCGAGGCCAACCCAAGCCCCGTCCCCTTGCCCATTTCCTTGGTGGTAAAGAAAGGTTCAAATACCCTTTGAAGAGTCTCCTCATTCATGCCGACTCCTGTATCAGCAATAGAGATTTTTACATATTTCCCTGGTTTCACTTGGTAGTGCCTTGTGGAATGATCATCAATCATTACGTTTTGTGTTCGAATATAAAGATCACCACCCTCAGGCATGGCCTGCCAGGCATTCACATAAATATTCAAAAGCACTTGCTCTATCTGGTCCCGGTCCGCCTCTACTTTCCATAGGTCCCTTTCATATATTGAATGAACGGAAATTTCCTTCTTGGTCCGGCCGAACATCTCCGCACTCTGCTTTACCACATCATTCATATCCACTACACGCACATCGTACTTCCCCCCCCTTGCAAAACCCAGAAGCTGCCTGGTAAGGTGAGCGCCGTTCTGGACATATTTTTCAATGTTCTTGAGTCTTTCATAGTCCGGATGATCCGACCCTTTCCCCAGGAGCATTAAGGAGGCGTTGCCCTGGATCGCCATAAGAATGTTATTGAAGTCATGGGCTATCCCTCCAGCCAAAGTGCCTAAGGCCTCCATCTTTTGGGCCTGGCGCAATTGGGCACCAAGCCTCTTCTTTTCTTCTTCTGCGGCTTTTCGCTCCGAGATGTCCTTCACCCACGTCAGTATCCCTCGCCCCCCTTGAAAACCTATGGCCCGGGCACTAATCTCTCCATAAAACCAGGACCCATCTTTTCGTTGCAGTTTCACCTCGTAGTAAGAGGGGATTTCTTCGCCCACCATAAGCGCCTGTGAACGCTCTGCCGCCACTCCCCGGTCCTCGGGGTGGTATAAAAGCCAGTGGTCCATGCCATGCAACTCAGCCTTGCTATAACCGAGCATTTTCTGCAAGGCCTGGTTTGAAAAAGCGATCTTCGATCCATGCTGCACAAAAACACCATCCAGACTCCCTTCAACCAGAGCACGGTACCTCTCCTCGCTCTCACGCAACTTCAGCTCAGCCCTGTGCTTGTAAAGAGCCACCTCAATCGCCGCCTGTAACTCAATATCCTCAAACGGCTTCACGACATAACCATAAGGCTCAGTTCTCTTTGCACGATCCATCAATTCCCTGTCAGCATAGGCGCTCACGTAAAGAACAGGAATACTAAAACGCCTGCGTATCTGCCTCGCTGTTTCAATACCATCCATGTCCCCACTGAGCCTGATGTCCATTAAGACTAGGTTCGGAATATGGTCTCCTGCTTTTTCTATGGCATCCTTCCCGGAGGATACAATGTCGCACACAGCATATCCCAGCGCTTCCAGTCTCATCTTCATGTCTTCGGCAGCAAGCCAGTCATCTTCCACTACTAAGAGCTTCTTCCTCTTCATTTTCCGTTCTCCTGCAGACCTCCTCAGCTATCTACTGCTTTGCCTTTGTCGAGAATCTGGTCCAGAGCCTTTCCCAAATCATCAGGGCCAACAGGCTTCACCAGGCACAGAGACGACTTTACCCGCTTCGTCCTTTCCAGAATTTCGTTATCCTGGTATCCGGTCATGAATATAATCCTGGTAAAGCCCCCTGTCTGGAGAACCCTGGCAGTCTCAATGCCATCCATCCTGCCGTTCAAAAGCACATCCATAATCACGACAGAAGGCCGCTCCCTTTTAGCCAGCTTAATAGCTTCCTCGCCTGTGTCAACGGGCTCCAAAACCTCGTAGCCCTGCATTTCAAGTGCTTTTTGCAGCGACATGGCAGTAAGGATTTCATCCTCTACTATCATAACTTTCAGATTTGGCATCGCCATTGCTCTCCTTCAGCACGAAAGGATACGAATATGGTCGTTAAGGCCAAACTCGAGCCTCACGCAGATGTTCCGGGAAACGTATCCGAAATTCCGTTCCCTTGTGCCCTGTAAAACTCAGTTCCCCCTTAAGCTGGTACTTCGTCAAGTTCTTTACGGTTCGCAAGCCCAGGGATTTACTCTTGTCAATATCAAAATTTTGCGGCAGTCCTACGCCGTTATCCTTCACCATGATCTCTATGACACTTCCTTCCTTGCGTGTGAGGCCAACCCTCACCTCTCCTCGCATATTTCCAGGGAAAGCGTACTTCAGGCAATTAGAGATCAATTCGTTTATAATTAGACCACACGGAATTGCTGTGTCAATAGTCACAAAAATCCTGTCTAGGTCGGCGCTTACGGCCACCACTTCCGGCCTGATCCTGTAACTCCCTGACAGCAGGTGCAGTAAATCTCTAATGTATTCTCCCAAGTCAATACTTGAGAGATTCTTAGCCTGGTATAGCTTTTCATGTACCATGGCCATTGACTTTATCCTGTTTTCAGTCTCCCTAAAAAGGTCAATTGTCCCTTTATCCTTGATATTTGAAGACTGAAGATGCAGCAGGGCGATAATTACCTGCATATTGTTCTTGGTTCTATGATAGAGCTCCCTTAAAAGCACCTCTTTTTCTTTGAGCGACGCCTTTATCTGATCTTCTGCCACCTTTAGGCGCGTGACGTCCCTGCTGATACCTCCAATCGCCCACACACTCCTGTCACGAACAACGGGAAACAGGGTAACCTGGTAGTAGCGGGTACCATCAACTCCCTGCATTGAATGCTCAAACGTGGCCGGCCTCCTGCTCTCAAAAACTTTTTCTATCTGGTCATAGATAAGGTTTGCAGCCTCAGGGCAATAAGCCGTGCGCAAAGAACTGCCGATCAGAGTCTTATCAGCGTTGAGAAGGGCCTTTTCGCCCCTCTTGTTACTGGCCAGAAAGATACCCTCGCGGTTAAGCAGGAATATGTGATCAGAGGAAGACTCCACCAGTGATCTATAAACTGCCTCCTTATCGTTAGCTAATTGCTCTGCCTGTTCTCTTATGCGGAGGAACGTTCTAAGACGCCTTCTAAGCTCTCCTTTAGCAAGGGGGAGCTGAAGGGCATCATCAAAGCCTGATTTTAGCCACGCCGCAATAGCTCCTTTCTTTTGAACTGCAACCAGTAGCGCGAGGAAAATTTCGGAATGGTTTTTTATCTCAACAAGTCTTTTTCCATGCCGGCGACCCACAGCCTCATCCATAATAACCAGGCTGATTTCAGCCCACTCATCAGGTTTCGCAAGGTCTGGATTCGGGTACCGAACCCGATACCCGAGAGAGACAATAAAATCGCTGAGGAGCTTGCGGTCCACCGAATTGGAAAATAAAACGGCAATTGTATGGAGGTCTTGAGCCATGATTCATCTAAACCGAAGTTCCTGATTGAAAATGATATAAGTTATTGTAATAAATAAACATCGCTAAAATCTAAATTGTCTATACTGGGTACATCATAATCTTACACGCAGAAGTTTTAATGCCCTATGCT
>Ga0180301_10005085_pt1 | contig 10099 bp, 4 predicted proteins | sample GuaBasSediGuay16_FD_121797 | JGI IMG/M metagenome (GOLD analysis project Ga0180301, IMG submission 121797) | Subseafloor sediment microbial communities from Guaymas Basin, Gulf of California, Mexico - Guay16, Core 4569-2, 12-15 cm | ecosystem: Environmental > Aquatic > Marine > Hydrothermal... | reverse complement strand
GTCTTTTAGCTTCCACCTCCACTCGACGCATAGCTTTTCTATACGCTTTAATTCTTCAGGTTCAACGAAAGCCGCATCTTTGGGGTAACTGTCGACGATTCCCATAACGCATTCTCCGTGGCCTACGAGTTCTCTGATTCTCCTCACGTATAGGTCTGGTGGACCCCTCTTCGAGTGTATCGAGGCTAGGTACTCTGAAAGTGCTATACACCTATCTATATCGGTTTCTTTGAGTCTTCCTTCCACGTATATTCGGTCTAGGTCTTTATGGTAGAGCTGTCCCTCAACGAGTTCTGTTAGGATGAAGAACTCTCTACAGTCTCCCACCGATATCATCTCACCTTTAACCGTGAAAGCCCCTACGTCTATCGACCTCACGTGCTTCGGCAGCTTGTTGAACGTCGAGTGCTGCCAGAGTAGGATCTGAGCTCTATCTGAGAAGTGCTCATGCCCGAAACTGCTCGGCTTAACGGTTTCTAGGACTGCCTTCCTCGTCTCACCTTTCAGTTTGAACTCTATAAGGTATGGTAAACCGTAACCGAAGCCTTTAAGCTCCTCTGAAGACTTCTTCTCCTTTCCTAGTTGAGAGACACCCTCGATCTCCACCTTCGATGAGAACAGTTTAGAGAGGTAGCTTTCAACGACGGCTAAGTCGACTTCGATCAACTTGCATCGAACCTATTTTAGGACAGAATCTAAAATATAGGTTTCCTACAGAAAAAAGAGGAAAACTATAGTTTAAAGTTCGCTCTCACAACAGCGACTTTACGCGCGTGCAGGACTTCTAGGGCTGTACTCCCAGAAACGCGCGCGCCTACTCCTCAACACCTACCTCTACGTCGATTTCTTTGGTTCCAAATAATTATTGTATCAAAGTCTGAGTCGATAGAGCAGCTTGTGGCGTAAATATTCACTGTATCTTCAATGTAACTCTCATCAGGACCAACCTTTAGATACAGGTTTAAACTCTGGAAGGACAGGGAGATAAAATCTAGGAAATGGAGTCGCTCGTCTCCTCATTCGCGTTTGGGTCGTACAGCCATCCCTTCTTGAAGACGTCGTCCACCGTGAAGGTGAACACTCCGCTCATGCTCATTACGTACTTGGACTTGAACGTTACCCTGCCGTAAGTGTCGGTCGCCCCGAACACTTTTCCGCTTGTCGATCCGCTCCAGTGTCCGTACACGATCGCACCTTCGACGGGGTTACCGTAGGCATCGACGACCGTTACTGTAGCCATAGCTCTGGTCCATGATAACCTATGTACGCCTATGGTTCTCTTTGACATGTCGATGCTCCCGACATGCATGGTATGTGTGTTGTCGATTGTGAAAACGCTGTCGGATTGATCCCAGTCGGAGTAAACCTCGCCGTCGTAGGCTCTGACTCTAATGAGGTAGCTGGTGCTGTCTGGATAGGCGGTAGTATTCCACGAGTAAGAAGCACTGGAGATTCCACTTACCAAGCCATACCATTCACCACCACCGTCATATGAGTATTCAATTTCGTAAGTTACTGGGTCGCCGTCTGGATCTATCGAGGCCGTCCAGGTGATGTCGTGGGTTCCAGTCCAAATCTCTCCACCATTAGGCGAAATAACGGTAGGGGTGGTTGGAGGATTGTTAGTAGTATAGATGGCTCTAAGGGTTCCGTCTCCACTAACCGTGACTGTGGTGGTTTTGGCAGTAGAGTTCGTGATGCTTACACCTCCGCTTGTCTCCCAATGATCGAACCTATAGCCAGAGGCTGGGTTATACGTTGCCTGATGGCTTCCAACCTTCTTGGATATGTCAGCTGGAAGGGAGTATGGAGTACCATCGAAGGTTATGTAGCCAAAATTCACGTTTCTGCCCATATCCTCTATCGACTCTAGATGAACGCTACAGGTCATTGTTGTTGCAGTAAAGCTTCCTGTTGCAACTTCGGGTATAGTTTCAGGTGATGTTTCATCCACTATTATGTTATAGATCCCGGCGTAATCGGTGTTTGCATCCGTGAAGTCTGTAGGATAAACTTTAGATGCTTCTCCGGAGCCTGTGGCGTTAGTTGATAGGGTGAGAATTGCGGTATAAGTCTCGCCGATAGGGTTAGTTACCTTAATTCTCATCTGATACGTGAAGTTCTTTAGTCCTCCATGTATGGTCACGCTTATGGTTGTCGTTTCTCCTATCAATATCGAGTTCGGTTCTACTTCCACCTGGTACGACGTTGTGACGGTGAACGTCTCAGTATACTCAGCACCCGAGTTAACATCCCTCAAACCGATGTAATGAGAACCTAGAATAGAGGAAGGTACCTTCACTATATCGTCGACTTGCGTACTGCCTTCTGCGCATTTTCCGGTTTTGACGATGTCGGAATCCCAAATAATATGATAATCTCCGCCTATAGTGTCGATCTCTCCGATGACCCTTACGCTCGTCCCAACGGGTCCACTGGTTGGATTAACGTTGACCCTCTTGAACTGAACTCCGATGTCTAGCGTGGGGTCGCCTAGTAGAGCGAATTCCATAATCGTTTTTTCGTCATAGATCCAAGAGAGTCCATGGCTATGCACGTACCTAGTGACCGGGACGCCCCACATCTCTCCTAATTTCGAATATCCTTCTAAAAAGGCTTGATAGATCCGCCAATCCATCTCTCCCATTAACCCATCGACTATCCATTCATCCTTGTACCCCCAAGCAATCCTTGTTGATCCGAAATAGGCAATCGATCCACCGTCAAGGTTACAAACGAAGGCCTCTCCGATGCAGTCTTGGTCGTCAAAACGAGCGGTGGAGCAAGCCATAGTGGTGACTACAGGTAGCTTTAAGCCGTTTGTCAACCCGAAAGCGTGTGAACTTGTAAAGCTAACGGGAAAAATCCATAAGAACTTGTACAGCAGCCAGGAACTTGGATCCCCATGTCCTGCAAAATTTACGAATGCGCATCCTTTATTAATTTCTGATGTCAGCGTATCGGGTGACGGCTCGTTGTATCTAATAACTTTTTTCGTTATCAATCCCTCAGCTTCAATGTAGTCCTTGAGATAGACGGGCGCGGAGCCTAAGCCGTCAGGAGTTCCGGTAACAAAAAGGGCTCTGTCAAACCAGCTCTCGGAAAAGTCTGTTGTACTGTAACCTATAATCTTTGTAACCACAGCTTCTGCATATTCTGGGAGGCTAGGTGGAATTCTACCGATATATACGTCTGGCACGCCATCGATAACGTCGTATCTTATATCAGCATAGAGGCCGTCGCCGTTGTCATCCCAAGTATAATCCAAGTCGGCGTAGTAGAGGTCCGTGGGCACATAAGTCTCTCCAGACTCGTCTGGAACGTACGCATACCTCACAGGAACTATGTCGGCGTCTCCAAAAATCGTAACGAACGTCACATGAAACCTAGAGACGAAGTCTTTGATGCAGTTCCTTATCTTCTCAGGGTCGTCTACACCATGGTAGTTGTCGTATATCCACTCGGTCGTCAAAACTCTTGACTTGATCCCTGTAAAGTTTTTCCATCGCGCCAGCCTTAGAGCCTGAGGCTCTAATAGTGAAGAGGTTATAATAAGATTATCCAGCTCTTCCGATGTAAAAGCGGTGTCGATAGGTGCTTTATAAAGAATCGTAATGGTAGCATTTTTGCAGAAAAGTATCTTTCTCTGTGCGGGCATGTATCTAAGGGGATAGAAATATATGACCAGATAAGTTACTCTACTCTGTGTCTCCGGGTCTATGCCATTGCCAACGCGATAATTAAACCACCGCTCTGGGTAAAGTTTTCCACTATCATAAATCAATGGATCAGGCTCTGTGGTCATATTATCTGAGCGGTCGGAGGAGGTCGGTATAGGTCTCAAAGCAGGTGCTATGTAATAGGTCCCGTTGAGAGCTGTACTTTCAACGTTAACGTCGCAGCTAGTCAAATTACTTTTTAGAGGCAACTTAACAACGACGCTTTTTATCGGTAGTTGAGGGTGTCCAGGAATTGAAATGTAAGAGCAACCCTCCATTTTCAGCAGGTCGTACTCTCCCAATTTCACGATCTGAGGCACACGGAAGGATAAATTGATCTGTTTCTGTTCATCAACATACGGGCTTTCAAGCGAGCGAGCATTTAGGGGTGCAGATGCGAGAACTCCCGAAACTGTCGTCGCGAATTGCGCCCCGAGCATCGCAGACAAAAATAGTAAAAAGAAAAATGTACGCGTGTAAGTTAGAATAAACTTCTTATACGTAGCTACATGCTTCATCCGTTTCATCCCTCCTCTTTCTTTTCTAGAGACTGCGGTTTAAGAAATTTAATGTCGTCAATGCATTGTTTATAAATGTCGATCGAGATAGACAGCGTAGCCTCTCCATTATACTGTAACTTGACGCACTTTTGGGCACCCTTATACACTACGGTTACATCATAGGTTTCACCCACCGTGAACGGTATGCGCACCTGACCATATTCATCGGTTATGTAAACGATAGGATCTGTAGTACCTACACGCGATACTCTTATCGAAACGTTCTGTATCGGCTCATTCGTACCTCCTATCGAAGCCGAATACTGAGCGCGACATAACACTATACACTCTTTTTGTGTGTTACACTCGCGCGTATAGAAGTATGCGTACCATCCAACGACAAATAGTACTATTAAAACTGAGGCTACCTTCGCTTTACCCAAACTCTAACACCTATAGACAGCGCGTATAAACCTCTGTACGTTTCACAAAAATTTAAGATTTACTTTTAGCATACCGATACGCTACATGCGCGCGATAAAAAAAGAAGGGGGAGGTGGGTTAACTTATGGTGAACTTTAAAACAGCTGTATGGTGGTAGGCTTCGGTTCTTCGAAATAGTATTCAAGCACACTAAACGCTTCTCCGAGTAATCCTGTCGTCACCGAGATGTCCCAGTCATCGGATGTTAGGGTTAATTGTGGGGAGTCACTCGCGACTATACCAAAGCCTTTATTAGCGTAGATCATATAGATGTCTCCGCGGTAAAGGAAGTTACCCCAGCCAGGTGCAGGTGTTACAGCGGACTTCTCGAAGGCAATTTGAATCCAATGCTCAGGGAACTCTTGATTCACGGATAGAGCGAAATGTATCCATTCTCCACCGCCGCTCGCAGGGCCAGGTATGTCGGGCGGATCTGCTCCCCACCACAGACGAGAGCACATGACCTGAGGATTCATGTTCTTGATGTAGACGCCGTTCTCTGTAGATTGCCAGCTAGGCACCTCCATCATCACGATGTTGTAGAGCGGTAGACCCCTCACCCTGAACCTCCTCATACTGAGCCGCATGTCGTAGAATGTTCCTTCTGCAAGTTGTGGCTTGGTCTTAGGGGTAATCTCGTAGCTTACTCTAGGTTTACGCGAGAACTGGTTAACGTATCCCCTCTTCGCTAGAAGCAGAAACTGAATGTAATAGGATGAAGGCCCTGGCTCTGGGTCGAAAGTGACCGATAAGAGGCCTGTCTTAGGGTCGTAGCTATCAGGTCCGGCGCCCGGAATGTTCGTGGTGTAGTCGATTAGATAATATGATTTTCTGATGTCTGCACCATTACCCCAGATGATACGCCTCTTCCAGACATCCGTGAGGGTGACGTTTCCAGGATCCGTGCCCTCCTCTATATTTATGCGATATTCTATGACGTACATGGAGTCTGCTGTGTAATAAACCGGCTCCATAGGCGGTGGAGTAATTAAATCGGTGACATTCCATTTCGACCTAACAGGCGCAAAGTTCTTGTCCACCATTAAGAAAACATACTCTGCCCTTCCCACCGTGATGTTGGCTGACCACTCTTGACTTGGAAATACAAGACACGATTCAGACGATAAACCCTCGTTCTCGAGCATCGTGTGCGCCAGTCTACTCACATGCGTCTTAACAGGTTCGGGGAGACTTTGTGTAAGAGATAACAACTGTTCCCCTAACAGACAAGACTGTTCTGTCGACGTCGTTTGAATAGGGGTTTGAAGAGGAACTATTACGATGGTAGATAATAGCATAGTTGATATCAACGCTAAAAGAACGATTTTTCTCATTTTCGCACTCGGCAATACATCTTTCCTGTTAATCATATAAATTTTATGACATTAGGCGTAGATAGTTATAGAATACGTAAATGAGTTTGTGAAGTGTAAGAGGGGTGGTCTGAAGGAAGGCGAACATATCGCGTCATGTTTGAACCTCCTCAGATGGAAGACTAGAAATAGACCTCGACTATCCCCTCAAATGCAGCCGTAAGCATAGTTTACCGTGCGCGCACGTTCGGTACGGTTATTTTAGGTTCATCATGAATAGAAATCACTCTATTTAACCTAAACGGTATGAAGTTTAGAGCATAAGCGTTACTTTAAAACAGAAAAAAGGAGGTTTTATTCTTTATCGAATGTAGTTTAGGCTATTTTTCTGCTTAGCTGTACGACAGATACTATAGCGAAGATGAAGGCCAGCAGCGAGAATATTATCGCTATGTACATTAGGGTCGTCAGGTTTGCAGCTGCGGCCGCTGCGGCATCGGCTTTAGATGAAGCTTCGGAGATCTGTGAGCTTAACCCTGAAACCGCTGATGAGATGGAATCTACCTTCGCCGGCAAACCTGCTAGTCCGGAGACATCGCTCTTAAGGGCATCTACAGCAGACTTGAGGTCTGCGACGTCGCTCTTTAGGGTTGAGACATCTCCTTTGGTACCTTCTGCTGTTCCTTTAACGTCGTCGAGGGCAGACTTGAGGTTTGCAACTGATGATTCGAGCGCCGATACTTTATCGCTTAGGGCTGCTAGGGCTTCCTTTGACGCCGCCGTCTCGGAGAGGCTTGCTATGTCGCTCTTCAGGTCTTCCACCGTTTCGCTTAGGTCGTCGACTGCACTGCTTAGATCGTCCAGCGTGTCTGTTACGTCTTTCTTCCATACGTCGAGGACGTTAAGCCATACGTATGGGTCGTCCTCCTCCTCTAGTTCTGGAACGTCAGCGATTATCTTGTATCTCGCCGGACTTGTATACGGTACCGTGAAAGTCTCTTCGAATGATCCGTTTTCATCTACCTCAGCTTCGAAGAGCTCTGGAGCCTCCTCCTCACCGAAGTATATGAGGACATCTTCCTCCTCCTCACCGAAGCCTGTGCCCTTCACCTTAACGGTGTCTCCGACATAGGCTTCGGTCGGTGTTACTTCGATCTTTGACTTTATCTCGAAGGCCGTTGTTACGATTAAGTCACCGTCACGCTCAACTCCGAATTCATGTTCACCCCTTATAAGCTCAGGTACCTTTATCGTTTTAGTGAGTATCCCGTCTCTACCGACTTTTACGTCTACGAGGTCTTTCCAACTGCCAGCTTTCTTTTCGTATCTTAATGTAACGGTTCCTCTTTCGAAACCTACTCCTACGACATCGACTTTATCGCCCACATACAGGGTCTCTCCGGCTTCTACTGTGAGTAGGCTACCGTCCGGCTGTAGACCGAAGAAGATCTTTGCGTCCACGTCGTTAGGTTCTGAAATGTATATTTTCTCGTCGAGGTCAGCCTTGTTTGTATCTGTTGTTCCACTCACGGTTAAAGTATATTCTTCCTCGTAATCGATCGTTGATGGAACGCGAGCCACTAGGATCAAATCGCCGTTAGAGTCTGCTTTGCCACCATCAGTTATGTCTAGTGTGTAGTCACCCAGCTTAACTTTTACACTTTCGCCGGCCAAGAAGCCCCAACCAACTATCCTGACCGGGTTTCCTGGAAAGACTATAGGTTCCGCGGCTGGCGGGAACGGTGTCCATGAACCGTCGGTTTCTAGTACTCCGACAGGCTCTTCGATCTCCTCTTCCGCGTCGACCCATTCCTCCACTAGCAATACTGGATTAAGTGTGAACTCTGTCGAAATAGATATTTCCTCGCCGTCTCTATCTTCGCCGCTTGCGACTACTTCTACAGCTTTACCTCCACCGCTGATGTGAGGGACTTCTAGTAACTCTCCAGTAACTGTCGCGTAGTCCCAGAAACCTACATCGCCTGCCTCAGCTACGGGGTCTATATCGATCTCTTCCGTTCCGAATATCACAGTATCGAACTCTGAGTCGACAGGGCAACCTGTAGCGTAGATATTCACGGAGTCCTCCACGTTGCCTTCATCCGGATCTATCTCTAGATGCGGAGTCACAGTGAATTCACCGATCCTCTGGTATCGGTCTGCACTAGTTATTCTAACGTCGTAGACTCCACCTGGAATGTCTTCAAGCGTATATTCGAACCTCCATGCACCGTTCTCGTCTGCTGTAACGGCGACTATGTCGCCTGTGCTATAGAAGTCGCCTTCAAACGTTATTATAACCTCAGGTGAGCCCTCTGAGAAGCCTATTCCAGTAAACGTTATTGTATCACCCTCGATTTCATATCCATCCGCGAATAGATGCCCGGATATACCACTTGTTATATCCATCTTGCAGTCAAAATCACCGGGATCTCTTGTTTGCGAGGCCAGTAGTTGATCTTCGAACGTTAGAACTTTTCCGTCGACTTTGATCTGTATGGTGATCTCTCCTTCCGGCGCATAGTCGATGTTAGATAAGGTTATATCTAGGAACTCACCGTCCTCCCAGCCTTGATCCTCATCACCGATCTCAAACTCTTCATGCTCCGTCTCAAGCGTAGCTAGAGTCTCTCCGGTTTCAAAGTCCTTAACTATGATTTTTATCGAGTCTTCCTCAACCGTGCCTTCAGGGAAGCCGCTACCGCTTATAACTATCTCTTGGTTAGAGGCTTCGGCTTCTATGCTGAACGGCGGTGTGTCGGCTGGCCAGTTCGTCAGGTCTGGCTCAACCTCGAACTCAACATAGGTACCTAGAGTCTTGTCTCCGTCTTCATTTGTTAAAAGCACAACGACCTTATGTACACCCATGAACGAGTTTGGTATGGGGTTTAATTCAAACTCCTCTATTTCACCGTCTTCCGTAACTGGAGCGCTTCCGAGTAGATCGCCTTCATAAGTCTTCCAGTAGAAGTCAGCTGTACCCTCTTCGAAGTCCTTGAATACTATGTCCTTACCTTCGACTTCAGGAGTTTCGCCCACATTACCGGATGTAGGATCTATAGTGATAGTCGGCCAATCCTCCTCAGCTAGCACCTCCACCGTATTGTCAGATACTATAGCCGCTCTACCGACATACCTCGATTCAGCCATCTTCACATAGTATTCGCCTGCATTCACGGTCGTCGGGATCTGAATCGTTATCTCGGGCAACTCTTCTTCGACATCGTCTCTGGATATGGATGCTATGCGGATATCTCCTGAACTTATTTCAGGCTCATCGTCTTCAGATAGGTAGAAGTATATAGTTCCTCCGTCGGCGGAAAACTCTGTGATCTCTACTTCGATGCATCCGCCTGGAACAATATAGTCGGGTTTAGTTATTGTTATAGTACCTTCAATCACTGCACTTACAGGAATCGCCATCGCAGCTACGTTCGCTACCAACACTACTAACAACGTTAACGATAACAGAGCGTTCTTATTCACGAATATTTTTCCTCCTTCTCCATTTTAGTTAGCATGTAATATTTGCTTATTTTAAATATTTAGATTTGATGTAAACATGGGTAACACTTTATCTACATCTGAGACATGCTTGTATACATCGCCGATAAACCATTATACAAGGAGGCTTGCATAAAGGGAGAGTTGTATACAATTTTCATGTTGCTAGGAGCGTTTCTCAGTGAAGCGTAGGATAATCATACCTCTGATACAATCTTTCTTCAGTATTTCATATCCTATAGAGTTGATTACTCCCTCGAGGAAGCTTGTGAGCAGCTTAGTCCGTTCGAGGGAGAGAGTGAAAGAGACGCAGCGGAGCGTGAAACCCTCCCTCTCTTTAGATAGATTAACCTCGCTGAGCTCCCACCAGCTCTCAGAGAGTATCTTAGTGAAAACCTCTAAGATACTCCTATTACGGAATTTGACCTGAAGGTACGTGCCATACCAGATTCCGGCCTCATACCACTTTTTGTGGAGCTCCTTCTCCTGTTTGGAGTAAAGTAACGAGATCAAGTAGTTTAATAGGTCTGAGAAGGTTATGATCAGACCCGCGTTTCTCTGTAGGGTCATCAACTCGAAG
>Ga0180301_10005084_pt1 | contig 10099 bp, 6 predicted proteins | sample GuaBasSediGuay16_FD_121797 | JGI IMG/M metagenome (GOLD analysis project Ga0180301, IMG submission 121797) | Subseafloor sediment microbial communities from Guaymas Basin, Gulf of California, Mexico - Guay16, Core 4569-2, 12-15 cm | ecosystem: Environmental > Aquatic > Marine > Hydrothermal... | reverse complement strand
CCATTTCCCGGGCCTTGACCGCGCCGGGATTCGAAGGGACGGGATCTGCGAGGGCCACGATCCGGGCGCCCAAATCGTTCGCGTGATCATCCGAATGGGTCTTTTCCAAGACGTCCCCGGAAAGAAAACCACCACCTACCACGCCGATACGGATCATCTCTTCTTCCCTTTTCTCTCCCATTTCTCTCCCACGCCGATCTCGGATCTTGATGAGTGGCGAACCGAGTCAGCGTTTCTGCGGGCGGGCCGCCGGGCCTGTCGGCATGCCGTCTTCCGCCCCGCGATTCATTCGGGCCGCTCCGCATCCGGAAGGTCCCAAACCGAAATGCCTTGAAAATCGGAATGAAAAAAGTCTATCACAGGAAAGATGGGAGCGCAAACAGCATGCTTACCCGTTTTATCCTCCCCCGCCGTGTTTTAGGAGGCAGAAACCTTTTCCGGATTCCCGAGCGGAATGCTCAGGAAAGTGGTCGGGTAAGACTTTCGGGGTTGACAACTGAGGTCAAGAAGAAATAAAAATGGCCTTATTTTTCCCTGAAGCGTCGGGGCAAAATGTCAACTCAAACGCACAAGGAGTATCGCGCATGGCTGGCCAACCCACGGGATCCGTCATGGTCGTTGGGGGTGGAATCGCCGGAATGCAGGCGGCCTTGGACTTAGCAGATTCAGGGTTCCTGGTTCACCTCGTTGAAAAGTCTTCCGCAATCGGCGGTGTCATGAGTGAGTTGGACAAGACCTTCCCCACAAACGATTGCGCCATGTGAATTATCTCTCCTAAACTGGTCGAGGTCGGCCGGCATCTGAATATCAATCTGATTACGTGCGCGGAAATCGACAGGATCGAAGGAACCGCCGGGAACTTCAAGGTGGTGCTCAGCAAGACCCCGCGCTATATTGACGAGTCGCGGTGTACCAGTTGCGGGGACTGTGCGGAAGTCTGCCCGGTTCTCCTCCCCAGCGAGTATGACCAGGGTCTCACCACCCGAAAGGCCACTTTCAAGAAATATGCCCAGGCCATTCCAGGCGCTTTCGCGATCCAGAAGGCCGACAAGGCCCCCTGCCGATTGGCGTGCCCTGCGGGACTCAACGTCCAGGGCTATGTTCAGATGGTCAAGGAGGGCAAGTACAAGGAGGCCCTTCAGATCATCATGGAGGAACTCCCCCTTCCGGGCGTCCTTGGAAGAATTTGCCCTCATGGATGCGAAGACGCCTGTCGGCGGGTGGAAGTGGACGCCCCTGTCGCCATCCGTGACTTGAAACGCCTGGCCGCGGATCAATTCGATCCCCGCGAGATAGAAATCCCCTGTGCCCCCCGCAGGGAGGAGCGCGTTGCCATAGTGGGATCGGGTCCTGCGGGTCTCTCTGCGGCCTACCATCTGGCGCGGCGAGGAATTCAGTCCGTGATTTTCGAAGCCCTTCCCGAGCCGGGCGGCATGCTGCGGGTGGGCATTCCTGAACACCGACTTCCGAGAAAGGTCCTTGATCAGGAAATTGAACTCATTCGGAACCTGGGAGTGGAAATCAGGACAAATACACCCCTGGGCCCCGACCTGGGTGTGGATGATCTTTTCGACATGGGCTTCAAGGCGGTGTACCTTGCCGTGGGAGCCCATCGGGGCATAGAACTGGGCGTGCCGGGGGAGCGGGCCCAGGGAGTGCTTCAAGGCGTCGATTTTTTGAGAGAATTGAACCTGACCGGGAAGGTGGAGGTCGGCAACAAGGTCGCCGTTATAGGCGGGGGGAACGTGGCGATCGACGTGGCCAGGTCCGCCGTGCGTTTGGGCGCGGCCGAGGTGAACATCATCTACCGCCGTACGAGGGCGGAAATGCCTGCCTGGGAGGAGGAGATTCACGCCGCGGAAGAGGAAGGGGTCAAGATCACCTATCTGTCCGCCCCTCAGGAAATCCTTGTGCGGGACGGGGTGGTGGCGGGACTCAGGTGCATTCGCATGGAACTGGGAGAACCGGATTCTTCCGGCCGCAGGCGGCCCATCCCCATCCCGGGCAGCGAGTATGACATCGAGATCGATCAGTTGATTCCGGCCATCGGCCAGACACCGGACCTGAGTGCCCTGGAGGATATTGCCGGCCTGGAATTCACGCGCTGGGGCACCATCGAAGTGGATGCCGCCACCTATGCTACGGCAAGAGAAGGAGTTTTCGCGGGAGGTGATCTCCAGACGGGGCCTTGGGTGGCCATAGGAGCAGTCGCAGCCGGTCGGGAAGCGGCCGAGTCCATAGAACGATACCTCGACGGCAGGGATCTGGCCGAAGGCCGGGAGCCCGTCAGGCTGGAATCGCCCGTGTACCGGCCGATTCCGGTCGATGAACCGAAAAAGCCACGGGCGAAGATGCCCGAACTTCCTGCGCAAGAGAGGAAAACCGGTTTTAGTGAGGTCGAACTGGGGTATGAGGAGGAAATCGGGAAAGAAGAAGCGGATCGTTGTCTGAATTGCGGGTATTGCTGCGAGTGCTTTCAATGCGTGGAGGCTTGCGGAGCCGATGCGGTCTCCGTGGAGACACACTCTCGGATGCCGGAAAGCGTTGAACTGGAAGTGGGGGCCGTGATCCTTGCTCCCGGTTTTCAGCCCTTCGATCCTTCCAGGTTTGAGACATACGCCTACACCAGCCATCCCAACGTGATCACCTCCATGGAGTTTGAGAGGATACTGTCCGCCTCCGGCCCCACCATGGGACACCTGGTACGGATGTCGGATCATGCCGAGCCCAAGAAGATTGCGTGGCTTCAGTGCGTTGGCTCACGCGACATCAACCGGTGCGACCACGGGTATTGCTCCTCGGTCTGCTGCATGTATGCGGTCAAGGAGGCGGTGATCGCCAAGGAGCATGCGGGAGCGGACCTTGACTGCGCCCTGTTCTTCATGGATATGCGTACCCACGGCAAGGATTTCGAGCGGTACTACGAAGCGGCCAGGGAAAAGCATGGGGTCCGTTTCGTGCGGTCCCGTGTGCATACCCTGGACCCGGCTGAGGACGGCCATTCGGTGGTGGTGAAGTACTCTGACGAGCAGGGCCTGTTCGTAGAAGAGACATTCGACATGGTGGTCCTCTCCGTAGGGCTCGAGACCTCCGAAGACGTGCGGGAACTGGCCCGCAAGCTGGATGTCCGGCTCTCCGAAGGAGCCTTCTGCCTCACCGACTCTTTTCGTCCTGTGGCCACGTCCAGGGAGGGGATATTCGCTTGTGGCGCCTTCCAGGGACCCAAGGACATTCCTCAATCGGTCATCGAGGCGAGTTCGGCCGCCGCTGAAGCAGGTGCCCTTCTGGCCCCGGCGCGCGGCGAATTGACCCGGGAAAAGGAAGTGCCCGAGGAGTTGGATATCCGCGGTCGGCGCCCCCGGGTAGGGGTTTTCGTGTGCCAGTGCGGTATCAATATCGGGGGAGTCGTGGACGTCCCAGCGGTGCGGGATTACGCGGCCACCCTGCCCTATGTGGAATACGTGGCGGACAACCTTTATTCCTGCAGCCAGGACACGCAGGAAGCCATGACGGCCATCATCAAAGAGAAGGATTTGAACCGTATCGTGGTGGCCGCCTGTACTCCCAAGACCCATGAGCCCCTGTTCCAGGAAACCCTCGTCAATGCGGGCCTGAACAAGTACCTGTTCGAGATGACCAACATACGCAACCAGGATTCCTGGGTCCACAAGGATGATCCGGAGTCGGCCACGGAAAAGGCCAAGGACCTGGTGCGCATGGCCGTGGCCAAAGTGGCACTGATGGAGCCGCTCCAGGAGACACGCCTGAAGATCAACAAGCGGGCCCTGGTCCTGGGGGGCGGTGTTTCGGGCATGGTGAGCGCCAAGAGCCTTTCCAACCAGGGCTACGAAGTCTGCCTCGTGGAAAAGAACGGGGAACTGGGAGGGCAGGCCGTAAACCTCTTTCGGACCTGGAAGGGTGAAGACGTAAGGGACCGCCTGGAGACGTTGATTCGGTCCGTTCAGGAAGACCCAAGGATAGACGTTCGTCTGGATACGGAACTGGTCGCCGTGGATGGTTTCGTGGGCAATTTCAAGACCGATCTCCGTTCCGGGGGCAAGACGGATCAGGTGGAGCACGGCATCGCCGTCATCGCCACCGGGGGCCGGGAGTGGAAGCCCGATGAATACCTTTACGGGCAAGACCCCAGGATCGTCACCCACCTCGAGCTGGATCGCAAGTTCCTGGAGGGGGACGAGGCCGTGAAGAAGGCACGCTCGGCCGTGTTCATCCAGTGCGTGGGGTCCAGGGAAGAGGAGAGGCCTTACTGTTCCAGGGTATGCTGCACTCACTCCATGGAAAGCGCCCTTCACCTGAAGGAACTGAACCCGGAAATGGACGTCTATATCCTCTACCGGGACATCCGTACTTACGGTGAGCGGGAAAGGCTCTATCGGAAGGCCCGGGAGGCGGGCGTCATCTTCATCCGGTACGGGGTGGACCAAAAGCCGCGGGTGAGCGCAGGCAAAGATGCCCTTGAGATCGAGGTGGTGGACCACGTGCTCGAAAGGCCCGTGGTGATCCGGGCCGACCTCCTGGCCCTTGCCTCGGCCATCGTGCCCGGTGATACCGCGGCGGTCTCCCGGATGTTCAAGGTGCCTGTGAACGAAGACGGCTTTTACGTGGAGGCGCACGCAAAACTGGGGCCCTCGGAGTTCGCCACGGACGGCGTTTTCCTCTGCGGCCTTGCCCACTATCCAAAGCCCATGGACGAATCGGTGGCCCAGGCTCAGGCGGCCGCCGGCAGGGCCTGCACCCTCCTGGCGCGAGACAGCATACAGGTCAGCGGCACCGTGGCGTATGCCGGCCCTACGCTGTGCAGCAGTTGCGGTGTGTGTGTGGACGTCTGCCCGTACGGGGCCCCTTCATTCGTGAGTGAGGGCCCCTTTGCGGGCAAGGCGGAAATCAACCCGGTGCTCTGCAAGGGGTGCGGCCTGTGCGTGGCCTCGTGCCGTTCAGGGGCCATCAATCTGAGGGGTTTCGAAGAGGGCCAGATCATGTCCATGATCGAGGAGATCTGAGAGACCACCCCCGGGACGAGAGTGTCCCCAAAAAGCCATCTGAAGATGGGAAACCGTCCCGGAGCCGGGGCGCTGGCAGAGCAGAACCCACAAGCAGGAGATCGATATGAACGATTGGCAACCGAAGATCACGACATTTCTCTGTCACTGGTGCAGCTACGGAGCTGCGGACCTGGCCGGTGTGAGCCGCCTGCAGTATCCGCCCAACTTCCGGATCATCCGGGTGCCCTGTTCGGGGCGGGTAAGCCCCAAGTTCATCCTGGCCGCCTTGCGCCACGGGTCGGACGGGGTCTGGGTCTCCGGGTGACACCCCGGTGACTGCCATTACCTGGAAGGTAATTACTACGCAAGAAGAAAATTCGCCCTCTTGAAGAATCTCCTGGAGCACATCGGGATCGAGCCGGGACGACTCCATTTCTCTTGGATTTCCTCTGCCGAGGCCACAAAGTTCGTGGACGTGGCCAACCAGGTGTACGAGGCGGTCAAGGAGGTCGGACCGGCGCAGGTCTTCATCAAACGACTGGCCGAGGTGGCGTAATGATTCAGTACACGGACAAGATCAGAGAAATCGCCGGGAGGCTCTTGAAAGACGGCACCGTGGAAGTCTTCATAGGCTACCGCAAGGGGACCGTTCCCATGATGAACGAGCCGGTCCTGATAAGGGACCCCGATCAGGTGGACACTCTCCACTGGGACGTCAATTGCGGGCTGAACCTCTGCAATTACCTGACCCGCCGGACCGAAAAGATCGGGATCCTGGCCACCGGTTGCAACTCCCGGAATATCGTGACCCATATCATCGAAAACCAGATCAAGCGGGAACAGCTTTACATCGTGGGAATCCCCTGTACAGGCATGGTGGACCACCGGGCCGTGAAGCGCGCCGTGGGCGGAAAGGAGATCCTATCGGCGGAGCAGCAAGGCGAGAAGCTGATCGTCAAGGGCGCCGATTTCGAGAAAACCTTCGAAATCAAGGAGATTCTTCAGAGCAACTGCGCCGTGTGCCGGCACCGAAACCCGGTGGAGGTGGACGAGATGGTGGCCGATCCGGTGCCGGAGCAGGAAGGTGTGGAGCCTTACAAGGACGTGGAAAGCGTCGAGGGAATGGAACCCCGGAAGAAATGGGAATTTTTCACCCGGCTAATCAGCCGCTGCTTGAGGTGTTACGCCTGCCGTAATGCTTGCCCCTTGTGTTATTGTCCCACCTGCTTCGTGGACGAGTCCCGACCCCAGTGGGTGGGCAAGAGCAATGATCCCACGGACACCATGACCTTTCATTTTCTGAGGGCCTACCATTGCGCGGGCCGGTGCACGGACTGCGGTGCATGCGAGCGGGTGTGCCCCGTGGGGATCTCCATGCGCCAGTTCACCAAGAAACTGAACAAGGATGCGGAGGAACTCTTTTCCTGGGAGGCGGGCCTGACCATGGAGCAGCGGCCGCCGTTGGATGTATACAGACCGGACGATTACAACGATTTCATAAAGTAGGCAGAGGCCCCCAGGCCCCGCTGAAAAATTCACTCACCAGGACCAAGGATGACCCCTATGGCGAACAAAGTTTTTTCCAAGGATGCATGGTTGGAGGCCCTTGGCGGGCTGAAGGAGCACTACAGGGTCTTCTTGCCTCTCAAGGACGGCGACTTTTTCACATACAAGCCCATTGAGGAGGCCAAGAAGATCCATTTCGACTACGACAACACCCGCCTCTCGCCCAAGGGCTTGATCTTTCCACAGTCCGAGAGGATGTTCGAGTTCTCCCTCGACACCCAAGATCCGGAGGCCAATATCCTTAAGGAGGCCCCCAAAGACGACTCACCCCGAGCCATAGTGGGAGTGAGACCCTGTGATGCCCATGCCGTGGGGCTGGTGAGGAGGAATTTCGACAACCCGGAATACCGCGATCCATGGTGGGTGAAACACGTGGAGGCCGCCACATACGTGGGGCTCGGATGTAATGCGCCTTGCGCCACGTGTTTTTGCAAGTCGGTGGGCGGTGGGCCTTTTAATGAGGAAGGCCTCGACGCCATGATGGTGGACCTGGGAGACCGCTTCCTGGTCAGGGCCCTGACGGAAAAGGGGGAGGAATTCCTGTCGCGGGTCCAGGGGGGCGAGGCCGCCGACGAGGAGGTCCTGAAAGAGGCACGGGAGTTGGCCCAAAAGGTGACCGACGAAATGCCCGACACGGTGCCCACCGGGCGGCTCAAGGACCTGCCGGTCATGGCCCTTTTCGAGGCCCCTTTCTGGGAAGAGGTGGCCTTCGCATGCCTCAATTGCGGCACCTGTAACTATCTTTGCCCTACCTGCTGGTGTTTCGACATCCAGGACGAGGTCTACAAGACGGAAGGAATCCGGTTGCGCAACTGGGATTCATGCATGTTTCCTCTTTTTACCCTGCACGGTTCCGGGCACAACCCGAGGGATCAGAAATTCCAGAGGGTGCGCCAGCGTTTCATGCACAAGCTGAAATATTACGTGGACAAGTACGGGGACGGGGTGCAGTGTTCCGGGTGCGGCCGGTGCGTCCAGTTCTGTCCGGTGAACATCGACATCCGGCGGGTCTGTGGCCTCATGGACGCCTATGAGCCCGGCGCCTGAGGGCCCGGTCCCTCTCCACTGGGAGGATCATTTATTGACAGGGGGTGCGTCATTGGAAAATCCGTATCTGCCCTATCCGGTTCGCATCGACGACATCGTCGTGGAGACAGAGGATAAGAATCTGAAAACGTTCAAGTTCGTTTTTCTGAACCCGGAGGATGAGGAGAAATTCGCCTATACTCCCGGGCAGTTCGCCGAACTGTCCGTGCCGGGTAAGGGAGAAATCCCGATAGGGATCGCCTCCTCGCCTACGGAAAAGGGACACGTGACCTTTACGGTGAACAAGGTGGGCCTGGTGACCACGCACCTTCACAACATGAAGGAAGGGGATGTCATGGGTATCCGGGGCCCCCTGGGCAACTGGTACCCGTGGGAGGAGATGGAAGGCAAGAACATCGTCATCGTAGGAGGCGGTTTTGCCTTCACCACCCTGCGCTCCAGCATCGTGTACGCCCTGCACCCGGACAACCGTCCCAAGTTCAAGGACATAATAGTGGTTTATGGCGCGCGTTCGCCCGGCATGCTGCTCTACAAGGACGAACTGGCCGAATGGGAAAAACGGGACGACATTCATATGCATATTACCGTGGATGCCACGGATGATCCGGACTGGAAGTACAATACGGGCTTCGTGCCCGCCGTGACCGAGCAGAAGGTCACAAGCTCCGAAAACGCCATTGCCATAGTGTGTGGGCCGCCCGTCATGATTAGGTTCACGCAGCCGGTCCTGGAAAAGCTGGGTTTTCCGCCTGAGAGGATTATCCTGTCCCTGGAAAACCGGATGAAGTGCGGGATCGGCATGTGCGGCCGATGCAACCTCGGAGATCAATACGTGTGCAAGGACGGCCCTGTCTTTTCCCTGGCGAAGCTGAAAAACCTTCCGCCGGAATACTGAGAAAGGCCGTCTTCCGCCCCGGTTCCCACCCCTGCGGGGAGCCGAAAAACGGTCCCAGGGCCCCCGGAAGCAGGCCCGGGGTTGACTCAATGATTCGCGGGATCCCGTCAACAGCGACCCGCTACGTCCGGATTCACGTGTCGCGGATGGGGCGAAGTGATGGGGCGCAGGCCTTACGGCGCGCATCACTGCCGCTGGGTGGGTCTGAAAAGCACCCGTAAAACGTACTCCCTTTCATTGTAGACGTTGAAGAGGGTTCCCCCGAGGGCCGGGAACGCCTCGGGCCGGCGTCCCTTCCCATCGGAGGACATCGTACCGCCAAGCAAGAGGGCCTCCCTGAAAGCCTCACGCCTGAGAGCGGGGTCCGGCGATCAGGATCAGGTGGATCAGCAGCCGGGCACCCAAAGAGCACCTGGTGAGGCTGATTCGTTGTTGGGGAATTTGGGCCTGCAGGGAGGGCGGCTCTCCTCGTTCCACGCGAAGGGCATGGTTTGTCCGGACCAGGGCGCGGTCCGGATCGAGACCTTTTTCGAGCAGGATGGGAGGCGTTTCACTCAAGGCTTTTCGGCAGAAATCAGGGCCATGGTCCCTTCAGGTAATGCCGCGAGGAGGGTCCGGGAAGAGCCTGATGCGATGCAACGGTCTGTGGAGGAAAGGGAGGGATATGGATTCATGACCAGAGAGGGAGTCAAGGCCGTACGTCTTCATCCCCAAGACAGCGTGTTGGTGGCGATCACAGCGCTCGACAAGGGCGAGGAGATCCCCGGACAGGGACTAGTCTGTCGGGACGCCATCCCTGCGGGCCACAAGGTGGCCGCACTCCCTATGCGGGAGGGGGAACCGGTTTACAAATACGGGCAGATCATCGGGGCCGCCACACGGCCCATCGCGCCGGGAGAACATGTGCACACCCGGAACCTCCGGATGCTGGATTTTGAGCGGGACCGGCCCCCTGGTTCCGCTGCCGTGCCCACGCAATTTGTGGAGGAGTCCGTCCGGGCCGGCTTCGAGGGCATACTTCGGCCGGACGGCCGTGTGGGAACGCGCAATTACATCGGGGTTCTTTGCACTGTTGCCTGCGCCGCCCCCGTGGTGCACAAGATCGCGGATGCGTTCAACCACGAGGGAGCCTTGACCCAGTTCCCGAATGTGGACGGTGTTGTGGGGTTGACGCATTCGACCGGGTGCGGCATGGCCCTGGAGGGAGACGGCATGGCGTACCTGCAGCGGAGCCGTGCAGGGTTTGCCCGTCACCCCAACTTCGGGTGGGTCCTGATGGTGGGACTTGGCTGCGAGGTAAACCAGGCCGATTCCCTGGTCCGGGAGCACGGTCTCGACGAGATGGTGTCCCTCGTGCACATTCACGAACTGGGCGGCACGGAGGCGGCCGTGGCCCGTGGTGTGGGCATGATCCGGGAGCGGCTCCCGGAGGTGGACGCCGTGAAACGGCGGACCGTTCCCGCCACCCACCTAATCCTTGGACTCGAGTGCGGGGGGTCGGACGCATACTCGGGCATCACGGCCAACCCGGCCTTGGGGGCCGCAGTCGACCTCCTGGTTCGTCACGGCGGCACCGCGATCTTGAGTG
>Ga0180301_10005083_pt1 | contig 10100 bp, 5 predicted proteins | sample GuaBasSediGuay16_FD_121797 | JGI IMG/M metagenome (GOLD analysis project Ga0180301, IMG submission 121797) | Subseafloor sediment microbial communities from Guaymas Basin, Gulf of California, Mexico - Guay16, Core 4569-2, 12-15 cm | ecosystem: Environmental > Aquatic > Marine > Hydrothermal... | reverse complement strand
GGATTAAAGTGTAAATTGAGAGATTCAATTAAGTTTAAGATAGCAATATTACTCTTATTCACAGGTAAGTTAAGGGACTTCAGGATTTGAATTTTATTTTCTTCTCCTTCCAGGTTAACAGGTCTACTTTCCATCAATTTAAGTTCTATTTTTGGATAAGTTTTTATAACCTTAAATGTTTTTTCTTCACCCTTAACAAGAGGATATTCAGATTCTGCTACAATATTATGTCCCTTCATTCTTATTAAATAATTCATATCATCCAGCTTTTGAAGGATTTTTCCATTTACAATTTCCCCTTTTTTCAAAAATAGAGTAAATTTTTCTCCCTTTTCCTGAAAAATGGACACCCTTTTAACAGGTTCAATTTTGATGATATTAATCATTTATGGTTCAATCACTTTGTGAAATTTTATTTATCAATCATCCTATACTATTGCTATAAATGCACAATTGAATCAATCATACCTAATCTGTCATTGCAAGCCAGTATAGCGCTTGGTAATATATTAATCTGATAGAGATTGCTTCGTCATCCCGAACTATCGGGATTCCCCTTAATGGTATTTAAACGGGGCGTATGCCCTCGCAATGACAATACCATATAAATTTTTATAACATTATTTATCCTTTTCTTATCTCTAATAAATTATCAAATTCTTACCTTTAATACTGTTCAAGATAGATCTTATAAGAATTTGATTTTTAATAATATAACAAGAAAAAGGGTAAATATCAAATACGATGACTTATTTTTTAAGGTATGACTTACCGGATTAGAATCAATTTTCTTGATTTATTGAAACCTTTTGCCGTAAAAGTATAAATATAAATTCCAGAAGCTACGGCATTACCATTAGAATCAGTTCCGTTCCATCTCACCCTGTAATTTCCTGTGTTCTGATATCCCGATACAAGGGTTATAATCCTCTGCCCCATCAAATTATATATTTCAAGCCTTATTTTAGAAGGTCTTGGAAGAGAATATTCAATTACTGTTTCAGAGTTAAAAGGATTGGGATAGTTCTGTTTCAGTCTGAACTCCACAGGTATTTTTCCATCTGAAATCGATGTTACAACATTTCCAAATTTTCTTTTTTCTAAACTTGGTGTAGACAATTTTCCTCTGTCTACAGCCTGAACCCGCCAGTAATAAATGAGGTCTTCATTAAATATAGATTTTGGTATTGAAATCCTCAAATTGTCGATTTCTTCCTGTCTGATAAAAACAAATTTGCTCTTAAAAGATGAATCAGCGCTAACCTCCAATGTATATGTGACCCTGTCCAGCGGGTCTCTGTCCTTTGAAGGTTCCCACTTAAATACTATTGAATCACCGAACAGATAAAAAGGTGTATTGTCTGCAGGTATTAAAAGCCTGAAAACAGATGGTGGATTATTTACACTATTCGTATAAAAATATTGAGTCTCCGACCAGTCAGAAGAATCCCCTTTATCATCTACTGTTTTAACTCTATAATACCATTTATGGTCATCAATCAGGGTATCCTGTACCTGAATAGAGCTTACTCCTCTTTCTGAAATATATCTATATGTATATCCATAACTGAACTGATTATCATCAAGCTCAAGAATATATCTCAGAGTTGAGTAATTATCACTTGAATCCGGGTCATCCGCTGGATACCAGCTTATAATAGGAGCAAGATTTACAGATATATTACCATCAGCTGGTGAAAATCCCGAAACCGGTGGATAAGGTGCATTATTAACCCTGTTAAGAATAAAACAATTTTCTCCTGTACTGTAATCTGATGAATCACCCCTATTATCTATAACTTTGACCCGCCAGTAATACTTAACATTATCCATAAGACTGTCAGAACCGGGTATATCTTCAAATAACAATGATACCGATTCAACTGATGACTCTGAACCCTTCATAAGACGTTTAGGAGCAGAATCACCCTGTTTGGTTAATCTGGCAGGGTTAATATTTCCGGATGTCAATTCAACAGATGAAAAATCAACATTATCATCAAATTGTATTTCGTATGTCAGGGTATCATCAGCATCCGGGTCTGTTCCCTTTTCCCAGATAAGAAAATCAGTCGGCGTAATTTCTTCTCCATTTTTAGGATAAATTATCTGAACAGGATTTGGTCTTCTATTAGTATTTTCCACAATGATTGTTAATGTATCATATCCTTTTTTCTCTCTTGCGTCCTCCAGTTCAAAAATAACCTGATAGTCCCCTTCTTTTTGATAATCTATTTCCCAGTAAAACGAATATCCATCTGTAGTGTCGATTCTACTTCCTTCTGGAAGGTTCAATCCCGTCAATGAAAAAGAATCCGAATCAGGATCAAAAGCATTCAAAGAAATTACCAGTGTATCCCCTTCTCTTACAGTTGTATCTTCTGGAATTACTACAGCCGGAGCTCTGTTTGAATCCAGAACCGTAATAACTACCGTCTCTTCATCATATTTACCTAAAGGATCTGTAACCTTAAATATTAAAGTATACTTCCCACTATCTTCATAAGTAGGTGTCCACTGAAACACATGAGTCTCCAGCGAATCGAATTGCGCTCCCTGAGGTAAGGGGCCTACTGTTCCATATACAAGAGAATCGAGAGAACCATCATCAATAGCGACAACCTGAAAAATTAAGGTTTCCCTTTCTCTAACCGTTTTATCACCAATAGAAACAATTTGTGGAGCAAGGTTTCCATCAGAAGGTAGCACCTGAATCTGAATACTCATTCTATCTGAACCACCTTTTCCATCAGATACCTCACATAATATAACATAATATCCTGCCTGTCCTTCCTGAGGAGTCCACTGAAAAGTTATGCTATCTGTTGTATCAACAACCGCATTCGCAGGAACATTTTTCACTGAATACGATAAGGTGTCATTATCATCATCAATTGCTCTTACAGTGATATTTAAATTGTCCCCCTCTTTCACAGTTTGATTGTCCACAAATTGAAAGACAGGAACTCTATTCACAAGAATGGAAACATTCTGAAAATCTGCACCTCCTCTTCCATCTTCAGCATTAAATCTTACCTGATAACTGCCTGCCTGTGAAGAAATTGGAACCCATAAAAAAACTCCCGTAGATGGATTAAAACTTGAATACGGAGGTAGCCCCGAAGCATTGAAAGTAATGCCGTCTCCATCCAGGTCATAACCCTGAACCGTAAAAGTAAGAGAATCACCTACATTTACAATATAATCTGTATCCGCCAGAGACAGAACAGGGTTTCGATTTACATCCAGAACTCGTATTGATATGGTATCTCTGGTAATAGCACCTCTGGTATCTTCAACCCTGAATATTGCACCGAAATTCCCGCTATCGTTAAACGTTGGAATCCAGCTGAATATTTTTGTATCAACAGAGTCAAATTTAGCTCCTGAAGGTAAACTATCCACCCCATAGGTAACATTATCTCCATCAGGGTCCGTAGCATTCACTTCAAATTTCAGTGCATTTCCTTCATTAATCGTCCAGCTTTCTGTTAAATCAATAAAGTAAGGTGCTCTATTAACATCAACCACAGTGATTTTTACCTTTTTTGAATCCGTCGCATTTTTTGAGTCCCTGACATTGAAGGTAACATAATGTATTCCACTCTGGTTATAATTAGGTACCCATCTAAAAATACCTGTTCCTGATGAATCAGTGAAAAGAGCACCATAAGGCAGATTTGAAGCTGTAAAATACAATGTATCATTTGCATCCGGGTCTGTTGCTGAAACATTTATCGTTAAAAGGCTGTGTTCATTAACAACAAATGTATCCTGCACTATAATGGTTGGTGATGTATTGACATTAATATACAGAGTATCCCTGTCAGAGCCTCCTCTTAAATCCCTGACATAAAAAATAATTGTATCATTTCCCGTTTGATTGGAGTCAGGTTGCCAGGAGAATATTCTTGAACTCAACGAATCATAAATAGGCCCGGATAAAGAATCAAAAACTGCATTCGCCGGCAGTCCCAGAGCACCAAAAATGAGAGTATTTGTTTCTCCCGAGTCAGGGTCCCAAGCCGAAACCGCCATTGTAAAAAGAGAATCAACCGTCAGATAAACATTCTCGTAAGGTAAAATTAAAACCGGTTCCTGGTTCGCATAATACTGAAATATACCTCTCGATTGGGTCACAGCAAAATAAATGGTATGGTTAAATGGGTCTATTTCAAGGTCATTTATCATTCCCTGAGTAAGCCCTGTGTTAATAGCTGTCCAGGTTGTATCAGTTTCTTTTCTCCAGAAAACACCATTTCTCTCTGTTCCAGCAAGGTAAATCACAGGCCTGACTGTTATATCCATTTCCATAGACAGAATTTCATTTATACTGTTTTCCTGAAGGCCTGTATTCCAGCTCGACCAGGTTAATCCTTCATTGGTGCTTTTATACACTCCATCATCTAAAGTTCCTACATAAATTACATCATCATCATCCGGCTGAATAAGAATATTTGTAATCTGGGAAGTTGACGGCTGTCCTTTATAAGTCCAGCTATTTCCGGAATTCTTACTCTGGTAGATTTTCCCATTCTTCAGTCCTGCGTATATTATCTTACCATCGAATTGACTGACCGCAAGGGCTGTTATGGATGTATCTCCCAGTTCAAAACCACTGTTTTCACTTTCCCAGTTTTCACCTTTGTTAATGGACCTGAAAAAACCATCGTGTTCGGTACCTACATATATTGTGTCCGGATGAAACGGATTAAATTTAAATACATTCAATATAGAATCTGTCAGGCCAGAATCTACCGGTATTCTTTCAAGTAAATCAACATTCGAAGAATTACTCTTAAACAGTCCTGAACTATCTGTTAATGCAAAAAGTGTTAAAGAATCTGAAGGGTGGAATTCTAACTGAAGAATATTTAAAGTGCCTTTAAGTTCATTTAACAGGATCTGATTAAAACTATTACCACCATCCGTTGATTTGTATAACCTTGAGTTGCTGCTGCCGATATAAACAACAAGTGAATCAAACCTGCTTTTTTCTATTGAATAAAAAGGATAAACAAGTGTATCTTTTTGAGTCCATTGGTCTTTTTGAGCAAAAGATGACCCTTCAAATATAGTAAAGGTAAAAACAAATGCCAGAACAAAAATTATATAATGCTTTTTCAAATATACCTCTACAATTGGACAATACCTGATGTCAATTTTTTATCGACAGAATTTTTACTTTACTTTAGCATTATTATTATAACCGTTCCAGGGGTATATTATTTTTTCTTGTATTTTTCAGCATTGTTATCTAATTTTAAGTAAAATCTGAATAGAGGTATGATGATGGAAGACAAACCAGAAAATAAAAAAATTACCCTTGAAGAAACAATCGAAGAAATAAGGAAAGATTTTCCATTATTAAAAGAAAAAATATACTTTAATAGTTGTTCTTGTGGACTCTTAAACATTCGTGTTAAATCAGCTATTCAGGAATATATCGAATTATGGAATAGAAAAGGTTCTCCCTGGGATATCTGGTTAAATAAAATAGAAGATTTAAGAGCACTATTTGCCCGATTTATATACTCTGAAAAAGAAGAAATAGCTATATCTTTTTCTGCATCATCGGCAATAAATGCAGTTGCAAGCTCTTTTAATTACAAATCAAGGAATGAAATAATTCTTTCAGACCTGGAATTTCCAACTGTTATATATATATGGCTTGCCCAGAAAAACAGAGGCGCCATTATAAAAAGAATTTACTCAAAAGAATACAAAATCGAGCCTGAACAGTTCTATAATAAAATATCCAATAATACACTAATCATTCCATTGACTTACCTATGTTATAAAAATGGCTACAAACTTGAAATTGAGGAAATAACCGAATACGCTCATAAAAATGGTGCCCTTACATTCATCGATGGATATCAGATTCTTGGCACAGAAGATATAAACGTAAAAAAACTTGACGTAGATTTCTTCGTTTCAGGCTCCCTGAAATATCTTCTCGGTTCATCAGGAATCGCATTCTTATACGTAAAAAAGGAGTTAATTGAAAAATTGAAACCCATTTACACCGGCTGGTTTGCACAAAAAAAACCTTTTGCTTTCGATACAGAAAATTTCGAATATGCTCCCTCAGCAAAAAGATTTGAATCAGGAACTCCATCTTTTTCCTCTGTGTATACTACATTCGAAGGTATAAAAATTATTCAAGAAATAGGTATTGAAAACATAAGCAACAGAATAAAGGCTCTAAGCAGTTATTTAATAGAAGGACTACAAAATTTAAACCTGAAAGTATATACTCCTGAAAATCCGAAAAGAAGAGGACCTCTTGTTGTTTTCGAAGCTAAAAGCCCGGAAAAAACAGTTAAAATGCTGGAAGAAAATAATATCATCACTTCTTTCAGAGGTAAAGGAGTAAGGGTTTCCTTACACTTTTATAACACAATTGATGAAATTGACATATTATTAAGAACATTGAAAAAAAATATTTCCTGTATAATATAGATACAGTAAAAAACGATAAGGTACACTGTTATAATATCAGTGTTAAACTTTAAAAATTTCTCTACAGTTTTTTCAAGGAACTTTAATATTCACTTTTCGTGAAAATAATAAGCTAATGAGAAAAATATTATATTTGCTTATTTTTATAATACCTGTATCCGTAAAGGGATTTTCTCAGGAACTGGCAAAAAAACCTCAAGAGAAAACGGAATCCGATACAACTGTTTTCTATTATTATGATTTCCTTGAGTACTCAATTGATAAAAATGAAACCTACCTCTGGGGCACACCTCAAAAACTGGCAAAAGTCGTTTATAAAGATATGACCCTTGAAGCAATGAAAATTACCCTGAAAAATGATGAAAACATCCTGATTGCAGTAGGAATACCGGATACTTCTATAAAACATTCAAACCCTGATTCTAATAAATACATTGGAACACCTATCTTCACCCAGAAGGGGCAGGAACCACTATATGGGTTCAGAATGGTATATAACCTTAACACAAGAAAAGGAAGAGTAGAAAAAGGAAAAACAAAATTTCAAACCGGGTATTATGCAGGTGATGAAATCGTCAGGCTGAATGATAAGTATATCCAGATTAGAGATGGATATTTTACTACCTGTAATAAGGAAGACCACCCCCATTTTTACTTCAAAAGCTCTAAAATGAAGCTTAAAATAAGAGATAAAATTGTAGCAAAACCAATCATTTTATACATTGCAGATATACCGGTTCTTGCATTACCGATGGGGGTATTCCCGATGAGAGGGGGAAGAACATCAGGTTTCATAATGCCCAGTTACGGCGAAAGCGCCCTGGAAGGAAGATATTTAAAAGGAATGGGGTATTATTATGCACCAAGTGATTACTGGGATGCAAAATTCCTTGTTGATTTCTACGACAAAAGTGGGTTTCTGTTCAGGCTCAATACAAGGTATGCAAAACGTTACATAATGGGGGGCAATATATCGGGTTCTTTTACAAGAAAAAGCTTTGGAGACCAGCATACCAGAAGATGGGATTTCCATATTACACATAATCAACAGGTTGACCCAACACTGAAAGTTTACGTTTCAGGTGATTTCCAGAGTGACGCAAACTTTAATAAAAATTTCAGCTTGAACAGAGATATAAGAAGTAAAAGAAGATTATATTCAAGTGCCCGCATCGATAAAAGATGGGAAGGAACAAAAAATAGTCTGTCCATCAACATCAGTAGAGAACAGGACCTCGAACTTGGAAACATTACATCTACACTACCCAGCATTAGTTTCATAAGAAGTTCACCTACATATCTTTTTAGAAAAAGAAAACCTGTAAATAAAAGGTCAAGATTAATAGGAAAAAATGAACCCTGGTACTCTTCTATTAATTTCTCTTATGGAGCAGATTTTAAAAATACTTATTCAAAAACAAGAAACAATAAAGAAAACCCATTTATTAAAAAAGTTAGAAATGGATTACAACACAGGCTAAATTTTTCTTCTCCCCAGAAGTTTTTCGGCTGGTTAACCATTAACCCGAACTTTTCTTACAGGGAAGAATGGTACCTCAATACTGTAAAAAAATATCAGCTTGAAACAGGTGAAATAAAAACAGAAAAGGTAAACAAATTTGCAACGAGAAGGCTTTTCAGTTTTGGTGCTTCTGCAAATACGAAAATTTATGGAATTGCCAGCCCGAACATTGGAAACCTTAAGTTTTTAAGACATGTAGCAACTCCTTCAATGAGTTTTAACTACAGGCCTGATTTTTCCGAAGAAAGATTCGGATATTATTCAAGTTATATAGACACGGCAGGAAACAAAGTGCTCTATGACAGGTTCGAAAACTCCGCATTCGGTAGAACCTGGAAAGGTAAAAGCAAATCAATCAATTTTTCTCTGGATAATCTTTTTCAGGCAAAACTTATAGACAAAGAAAATAATGAAAAAAAAATCGACCTTTTCAACTTCAGGTTATCAACCGGATATAACTTTGCAGTTCCTAAAAATAGCTTCAGGTTGAGAGACCTGAACACAAGTTTCAGGCTGTTAAGTTTTGGTAACCTTGACATCCTGGCAAATTATACCTTTTACAAGTTCGATTACAATAAGAAAAGAAAGATTCCTGAATATCTTTTTTCGGATAATAAACCATTCTGGAAAAAAAGATTTATAAGATTGACATACCTCAGAGCCAATACCAGATTCCAGATAAAAGGAAGCTCAGGTAGAAAAAAAATCGAAAAAGAAACTTCCCGGGAAGACCAGTTCTCTTCTGCTGTTAAAGAAGATAAAGAAAAAAGATTCGAACCAGAATATAACCTTGCTGATGTATCAATACCGTGGAATTTATCAATGGATTTCTCTCTTGTAATAAATAAGAATGACCCCACCAATACAAAAAAAATGTTTACTTCAAGATTGAACCTCAATATCGATTTAACAAAAAACTGGAAAATGAGATATGGGGGCAGTTTTGACATTCTGAAAAGAAAAATTACCTATCACGATTTTTCTTTTTATCGAGACCTTCACTGCTGGGAACTGAGTTTTGAATGGACACCACCCGGTTCTGCAAGAGAAGGTTTTTATCTTGTAATCAGAGTGAAAGACCCTCAACTCAGAGACCTAAAACTCGAAAAACGAGACTATGGTGGTAGCTCCATTGGTACCTGGTACAGATAATTATATTCCTTTAGTCATAATCCCAAAATTATAAAATCATAAGATAACATCTATTATAAAGAAGGTGCAAATTTTATATTATAAAACCTGCCAAATCATCCTAATTGGTTTTTTATATTAATTACAGTAACTCAAGCTTCCATCCTGAAATTAGAAATTGTTGAACTGTTCTGAACCATTACCATACTCGAATTCTGGTAGTTGATAAAACATTCTGAAAGTCTCAGATGAAATTTGAAAGTTTAAGTAGGTATAATTTATTAATTTTTTTTTCATTATGTTGTTCACGAATAACTTTACACAAAATAAATTCCTTAATATATAATAATAATGTAAGTATATCTTTCATTGTTAATAATCCCTGTTATTAGAAATGATTAAGCAATCTACTGAATATGTGAAAACTATTTATAATCGTGTAATGTGCCTGTTCTAAAGATGTAATTGAACACATACTGTAGGTCAGGCATCCCTGCCTGACCTATTCCATTCCGCTCCTACGAAGCTCTATATCTTTTATTGTCTATTATTCTACAAACATATCGCTCCTATCGGAGCTCTTTAATAAAACCGTATCTGTCATTGCGAGCCCCATACGGGTCGAAGCAATCTTCTGACTATGTGAAATCTATTTATGAACTGACACAGATGTCCGTTCTATGGGTAAAATATATTAATAATTGTAGGTCAGGCATCCCTGCCTGACCTTTTAACATACCACTCCTATCGGAACTCTTTAATAAAGCATAATATTTCATTTTATGCCTTTACAGGCTAAGAAATCTTTATTTTTATAATATAACCTCAACCAAACGGTCAGGAGTTTTGCAAAGAAAAAGATAATTTCTTAGATGTAAAAAATAAAAAATGAAAATATATTTTTTTATTAAAGCCCCGTTAGGGGCGAAATGCTTGTAGCAAAAATGGTAAAAAACAAAAGAGCTCCGTAGGAGTGACATAT
>Ga0180301_10005082_pt1 | contig 10100 bp, 15 predicted proteins | sample GuaBasSediGuay16_FD_121797 | JGI IMG/M metagenome (GOLD analysis project Ga0180301, IMG submission 121797) | Subseafloor sediment microbial communities from Guaymas Basin, Gulf of California, Mexico - Guay16, Core 4569-2, 12-15 cm | ecosystem: Environmental > Aquatic > Marine > Hydrothermal... | reverse complement strand
TTCAAACTCAGCATTAAGCTTGGCAGCAAGCCTTCTTAATATAAAATCGTGCAGCAGCTTGCCAGTAGCTAAGTAGTAGCTGCTTTTGCTTATATCACCAGCATTAGGGGCTTTGATTCTAAAGTAGCTCCTTGTTAGGCAGTCTGTTATTAAGCTGATGTTGCCGTAGTGCTTGGAAACTGGTTCTTCATTCAAATATTCTTCCCAAATAGAGTAAACAGTTTTAATAATATATTCCATAGCACCACCTCTGCACACATTAAAAAAATGGTTAAAAGGATTGATAACCATTGTGCTTTTCAAGCATTCTTTCGATAATATTAGCCACTTCTGCAGCTACTTCTTCAGCTGGCCTATTGGGTTTTATATACACAACCTTCATGTGGTTAGGTAGTAGTCTTATCATCAGCTTAGCTATTATATCAATGCATATTCTGCTATGTTCATCCGTGAGTCTGAAGCCATCGTCTTCTATGGGTATAACCTCTAAGCCATCCATAAATATAAGCAAATCATAGAAGGATACTGTTATAGCTATGCTGCTTTCAATAAGCCTTTTTGCGAGCTCTAAAGCTCTGGCACTCCAGCTGTTTTTTATAGCGTAGTAGAGCGTATAGTAAGCTACATCAAGCGGAGTTCTGTCTGTAAGCACAATATCATAATTGCTGTTGCGAGCTTTTGCAAGTTCTTCAGCCATAAGCTTATGTATGGTTAGCTGTGCTGAAATAGTGCCAAGCTCATGCTTGTTAAGCTTTCTAACAACTTCTTGTATGAGCAATACCTTGTAGCCTCTATTCTCAAGCTCAGTTTTAGCTAACCTTGCTGTAGTTGTTTTGCCCGTGCAATGAGAACCCGTAAAACCGACTATATACATATACATCACCTCTCCACCTCTTTTTTCTTCAACACCTCTCCACAAATCGGACAGATAAGTCTAACATAAGCAAGCTTGCTAAAGGGCATATCATAGCAAAACTCTCTAATAATTTCATCAAGCTTAAGCTTGCTGCTGCAGTGCGGACAAATAATAAAATTAAGTTTGAATCTCATGCTTGATCAGCTCCTCAAGCAGATCCTCTTGCGTTTTAATCTCTTTTTCATCTAATTTTTCAGTTTTAACTTCTTCTGGCTGACTCTCTTTTTTAAATACATCAATAAACATTAGATCTCCTTTTACCAAGCTTTCAATTGTAGCATCATCAAGCTCAATGCTAAGCGTATCAAGCACAGCTTTAAGCTTGTTGAAATGATTATCAAGCTCACATTCTGGTTTTTTAGTTAAAGGCTTAGCTGTGACTTCTTCTTGCAGCAGCTTGAAAATAGCTCTACTTACAGCTGGCTCTAAATATTCCACCTTATTGCTGCTATTGTAATTAAGCCACTTATAAGCTTGCTCAGCTTCTGTTATAATATCAACATAGCTTATACGCTCTACAAAAGGATCGGGATCTACGCCACTCTGAGCCACAAAGTTAGCCATCCTTTCTCTGTTATTGGTTGTGTATTTGAACAAGCTTGACTCTTCTTGCAGTAGCTTCTTAACATTCCCCATGAAGCAGAAGCTTACAGTATTATGGTAATCTTCTGCTTTGCTGGATATATCTCTTAGCCAATAGCCTTCACTCATGCCAGTAAGCAAGATCTCATAGCTTTCCTTGAAAACCTCTTTCCTTCTGCCAGCTATTTTATCGAATTCATCTATGAATAAGCTGCTATACCAATAGCAAAGCCCGTATTTACCGGACTTTCCATCGTAAACCAGCTTAGCTGGTGATGGCATTACAGTTAAGTAGCTTCTTGTTAAACCTTGCAGAATCTTAGCTGTCTTTGTTTTTCCCAATCTCGGTAGCGTAAAGTGTATTGTATGTATTGCTTTATCATCGTAGCTAAACAAGCTTAGAAGCATAGCCAGCTTTGTAGCTACAGCTTGCACAGCTGGCTTATAGCCAATAGCATACATGCACAGTTCTATTGGCTCATACTCAGCAAGCAGCTCCTTAGCTCTGTCAAAGTTATATGTGGCTGTGTAGTATTCAAGCACATCTATGAAATAAACAGCCTGAATATCGGATTTAGCTACTTTTCCCTTTAGCTTAGCTTTAATATATAATTGCTGATTGCTGGCTTCTAATATCATGTTGAGAATATCATCGCTTAAATCTGTAGCTAATATGCCGGCTTTGCAGTAGAAATATACTTTGTTGTATTTGTGAGCTATCTTAACGCTTTCAGGTCTAAACACGATTTCTGCTTTATCTCTGTACGCTTTTTCAAGCCATAAACTATCGTGGCTGGGTTTTAACAGCTTTAGCAGCTTCTCTTGCTCTTCTCTGCTGAAAGCTTTGAAAGTCAATATGTCTGCATCATCAAGCTCCTTAAAATATTTGGTAAAGCTAATCAAAGGAAGCTCAGCCATGCTATCACCTTATAGCGTTTTCAAATCCTTCTTTCTTTTTAACTCTCCTATTCTTGCTGCTGTCTGCAAGAAGCTTATCAATCTCAGCTTTAAGGCTTGCCAGCTCCTTGCCGCTTAGAACCACCATAGCACTTCCTCTTACAGTTTTGTAGTTGTTTAAAAACAATAGGTAGCCAGCCTTTCCTTTCTTTAGCACAACCTTTGCTGGCTTGCTGCTATTTTGCTTAGCTTGGTTGTTAGCAGCTGGCTTGTTAAGCACAGCATTAGCCAATTGCTCAACGGCTTTAGCTACGCTTTCTACAGCTTGCTCAAGCCTATTCAACCTCTCCTCAATCCTATCGCTCATACCCTCACCTCTCACATTTAGCTTAGCGTTAGAGCTTATAAACCTAACGCTATTAACATAACCATCCGATTTATGTAAAGACGGGTTTTCCACAACATAGCTTATAGCTTTATCAACATCTCTGCCATTGCGTAAAAACCGCCAGTTTAGATAACAGCCAGCTTTAGCAAGCTTAGAGCTAAGCTTTTTATCAAGCTTCTGGCTTAACATTATAACAGCATGAGTATGTTTAGGCTTAGCTACTATACAATAAGCGAGAACCTTAGCCTTGAGCTTATCTAATAAATTAAAAAATAGGTTAATATTACCTTTATAAGTTAATAGATAGCAATAGCGTTTAGCCCTCACCATTCAGCTTAATAAAATGCTTTAGCTGGCTTGATTTATACTTTTCTGGAAGCTTATAAAGCTCCTCTGGCTTAATTATGCTATCATCGAGCAAGCATTTAATAATAAGCGGTTTACCCTTGGTTCTATGAGCATACAATGGAATTATACCGAATTGCTTGTAAGCATTAAGCATTGCCATCTTTTCAGCTGGAGTTAGATGGTTGTTGTATTTGCATTGAATACCAAAAGCTATAGCATTTTTGATAGCCACTATATCAAACGTCCCATGACTTCCTGCTGACCTAACGCAATAGAAGCCAGCTGATTGGAAAAGATGGAAAATTTGTCTTTCAAACTGATAGCCCTTTCTGTAACTCTTATTAGCCATGAGCTATCACCTCTAACGTAGCTTGCTTTGTCTTAGCTGGTTTAAAGCTTTTAGCTTTGCCAGCTGTCTTGTAGCTTAAGCTGTAACCAGCATAATAGAGCATGTATCTAAGGAAGCTGGCAAACTGTCCTCTTATAACTGTGTCTTTAGCTACATAGACTTTTTTAGTAGCAAGCTCGATGTAAATATAATCTTCAAGATCTTCAGCTCTAAGCTTAAGCATAAACACATCTTCAACCTTTGTTAGATAAACAACAACTGGCTTGTTTATTTGCTGTCTGTAGTCAAGCCAGTCTTTGAGCTTGCTAAAATTAGCTGGTGTATCCTTTATGATAATCTGAACAAGCCTTCCTTTGCTGTGCTGATAGAAGCTTCTTACCTCTTTAAGCTCAACATGGCTTGGCACAAATGTTAGTTTTCTAATCCATTCGTAATCAAAAATTGGTAAAACGGCTAAAGCTCTCTCAAGCTTCTTCATAGCTTACCACCTTCCTTAGCTAACATCTTCTCAATATCTTGCTTTATAAGCTCAAGCTCATGCCAGAAGTCATCGTTTAGTTCTTGCAGCAGCATGTTTAGCTTTCTTTCTTCTTCGTAAAGCTTTTCTTTGACAAACTTAGCTGTAAAGATTAGCTTCTCTTTGATTTTCTGAATAGGACAGTTGTCGCATATTGGTTCATCGCATTGCTTGCAGTATTTGGCCAGCTCAATGACGCAGCTTCTTAGACAGCCGTAAAGCTCCTTGCTCTCCTTATAACTCAACACCTTTACCTCACCAGCCATGCACACCACCGTTAGAAAGTATGAAGCTAATGTTATATAAAGCTTTTGGTCAATAGCTGTAAAATAAAAAATAGTTATAAAAAAGCTGATCAGCCAAAGCCTTGATATTGCTGATCTTTCAGCTCTCTTATTTGCTTTTCGCTTTTATCAATTAGATCGAGCAATATCTTAAGCATAGCTTGATCATCTACTGACTGTGCTATTAATCTCAACCACTGCCATTGCTGATAAGCTGTGAACATTAGCGGATCTTCCATATGGCTCAATGCATGCATATATCCTAATCTAAATGCTGTAGCTATTAGCTCTCTCTTATCTTTGATAGCTAATAACTCCTTAATTACCTCTGGCAGTCTTGTGTTGTTGTTAGCCCATTTTATGATCTTTAGATCAATCTCAGCTTGCTTCTCCTTGCTTATGCTAAATATCTTGTAAAATACACTAAAATCTTCCATCATCTCACCTCTTCGACAGCTTTTAACATAGCAATTTCATTGCATGCTTTATTTAAGAAGTCTTCAAGCTCCTTTGCTAAAGTAACTAAGCCGAGCGTCTTAAAGCCAGCAATGCTAACCCTTAGAGCTAAAGCTGGTAAATGCTCAGCATTAACAAGCACTTCGCTATTGCTAAAAGCCAGCTCGATCTCTTTAAAAGCGTTTTCAATCTTGCTTCTTACTCTGTGCCTCAGCTCCCTTCTTGCATTTCCTTTTTTATCGCTTTGTCCCACAATAAGTTTAAACTCTTCCTTGCTGAAGAACCCCATGTGCTACTGTCTAACGTTATAGCTTATTAAGCTTACGTTATTTTATAAGCTTATCATATAATTGATCAATACGTTCATATAGCTTTAAAATAAGCTGTTCGTGGCTATCAAGCCGCTTCTCAATGCTATCAAGCTGGCTTTTAATAATCTCAAGCTCAGCCTCAAGCTTAAACCAAGCTTTAATAGCTTTGGCTAAGCCGTTAAAAATCTTCATATTATCACCAAGCACAGCCAGCCAAAATAATACCGCTTATCTCTTTCGCTAAACTCAAATAGCTTATCAGTTTGCGGCTCGAACAGCATTGCTTTACCGTTTGGCAATATGATAGCATTGTAACAATGCCAAGCTATAAAATCAGCTACAAAAGCCACAGCATTTAAACCGTGCTTCTCAGCCATGTGGGTTTTGAAGCAAAGTGCAAAATCATCACAGTCAAATTGCTCTTTAACGTATTGCTTGTGATCTAACCAATCTTTCTTAATAAGCTCGAGCCACTTCCTATAAGGCACGGTATAATACTTCCTATCAAGCGGCAGCTTAAGGCTGAGCTTAAAACAGCTTAAAGCTTTTAATACATCAGCTGTGCTTAACTTATAAACAAGCATGCTAAAAAATATAAAAAAACCATAAAGCTTAAGCTTATTGCTTTTAAGGTGTAGATTCGACTACGTGAATTCTTAATCTGTCAGCTGTAGCATCGTATTCAAGCTTAACGTATGTGCCATTTGGGTCAAGCTCTGGATTCAAGAAGTCGCTTGCTACGTAAGTGCCAGAAGCTTCATCATACTTCCTAATGTATGCTTCTATGATTGCGTTGTAGTCGGTTAGTATAGCATCGACATCTTCTCCAGCTTCCTTACCCATACGAGCCATTACCAAACCCTCAGTGGCTACGTTAACCAAAGCTGGCACAATTCTGCTAACATGCTCGACCTTGAACATTGGCTTAGGAGTGCCGCTTATGCTGTCTCCGCCTTTCTTGACCTTCTCAAGCACTTTGCCTTTGCCTTCCAATGCAAAAGCCATCATTGGGACGCAGCCCCATACCTTGTCCTTATCCCCCACGAATCTCCATGCGTATAATGCATTGGCTATGAACTTATCAACATTAGCTGTAACTCCTTGCTCGAATCTGCCACCTTCTGCAAATGCTGATTCTACGTTTGATAAGTAAGCCTTTCCACCTCTTTTGACCTTGATCTTATACTTCCTTAAAGCTCTCTCAGTCTTGTAGTAGTTTGGATTCAAAACACCTTCAAACTCTGTGATTGCTACATCAGCAAGCCTTTCAAGATATGCTGCTTCGTCTGGGATCACTGTCTTAATTCTCTCTAAAATCTTATCTCTCTTTGCAATTAAGATGTCCTTCCAATCGGTAGCTATCTTTGTATCGAAGCCTTCTGGTAGCTCTTCTGGCTTAATCTCTACAAATATCCCTTCAAATATCTGCGTCCCCATGTTATATTGTACAGCTTGCAAATATATAAGCCTTGCGTATAAAAATAGCTTTCAAGCCAGCTAAAGCTACAGCTTATAACGCCTAAGCCATTTCAAGCGGTCATAGATGCTAATAGGCTGGCTGTAGTAATTTGGCTTCTTGCTATACTTGCTCTTACGCTCTATAATACCAAATACGCCAATATAGCTAAGCTTATGCCATTTATGCGGATAGCCTAAGCTAAAGGCTTTATCTTTCAGCAGCTGGTAATGATGTGCTATGCATGTTCTGAGCGGCTGAGTAAACTGTCCTATACGGTTTATATCAATAGCTGTGTGGATTGACTCATCGTAATCTATCAAGCCATAATGACCTTTACTCTTACTTCTAATCTTCTCTCTCCTTTGCTTCTTGAGCATATAATTAAGCATTAGCTCAAGAAGCCAATACCATATATTGGCTGGCCTTTCATAAGGTGACAGCACATCTTCAAGCTTATAACCTACAGCTACATAATAATCAGCTTTCAAGCCTTCTAAAAGCCTAATTGTAAGGTCATTGAGCCTTAAAGCATACATGCTGAAGTGTGCATCATAAGGAGCTAAATATGTATAGAAGTCTTTAGCAAATTCATAAGTAAGTGGTGGCAAGCCAGCTGGCAAGCCAGCTAAGCCAGCTTTGCTTGCATTAGCTATAGCTTTAATAGCTTCTGCAGCTTGATTAGCATAGTTTAGCCACCAGTTTAGCTCAACAGCTCTGTCTCTAAGCGTTTCAAACGGCTGGTGCTGTGCTTTTGCTGGCATTCTGTGTTTCTCAGCTTCTAAGCGAGCTTTAGCTAAGCTATCTCGAATACGCTTTATATCTTCCTTTCTAACATTGTGCAAGGTAGCTCTAATTACTAACGCATTACGCTTAGCCAATAAGCTAAGCTCAGCTCTGTAGTTAGCTATTGTCTTCTCATATCTGGCAATTAATCTTTCTTCTCTCCTTCTCCGCTCACGCTTAACTCTCATACTTAACCATATTTGATTTCATTGAATTTAGCTTCTACAAGGTTTTCCCAATAGCTAAACATCTGCGGCTTAGTAGCTATATTCATAATAGCTGAGCTGATTAGAGCGGTTAAATAAGGAAGCTCTTGTGGTTTAGCATATGGCTTATGCTTTTTTAATACTGCCCTCATTGCATGCTTGGCAAAAATGATAAACTTATTACGGTAATAATCAGCTATAGGTATGTGGCAGCTTATGCTATCTATAAGCGTATTAGTCTTCATAAGCTTCTTAGCGTAATCAATGATTTCTCTAAGCAAGGTCATAGCTTCTCAAATTTCAATTCTCCCATGAGCACATACACATCAGCCTTTACTATCTCTGCACGGTCAGTTATCTTTGGCATAACCACTGCTACAGCTTTACAGCCATTGGCTAACAGCTCACAAGCCAGCTTAAAGTTAGCTACCACAACAGCCGCATCAGCTTTAAGCTTCTTTACTACTTCTACGACATCTTCACTCTTCTTAAATCGCTCTGCTACTTTAAAGTAATCGACAGCTTTAGCTAAGTCAATGTGCTTCGCTATCTTCTTCAATACTAAATCCCCCAAAGGCTTATAACTTACTATTAACGTAACCATTCTATCACCTCAGCTATAATCAAATCCGCTTTGCCTATAAGCTTTAAGCTTGTTATAAAGCTCAAGCAGCTTGTTCTTAAGAGTAGTTTCTAAACCTATATTGCTTGCTAAGTAAGCTACTTTATTAGCCACTGTGTTTACGTAGCTTTCAATGCTTGCTAAGTAGTCTTTTATTAGCGTTATCAAATCGCTCTTTAAGCTATCAAGCAAGCTGACATAATCGCTTATCATACTGTCTACGCTACTCATGTAATCGCTAAACAATTGCTCCTCTGTGTCTAAGTCTATCTTGTATTCGTTAAGCCTTTTCTCAAACTCTTGGTCACCTATTAAGCCAGCATCATGTCTGGCTTTATCACTATCTAAGCTGGCTTCTATCTGATTAACCCTTGCTAAGCTGGCTTCTGCTACGTTTTGAATATAATTTTCGATTCTGCTGACAAAGTGCTGAGCATCAAGCAATGTATCATTTATCACATAGCTTAGGAAGTTAATTAGCTCAGTAACAAGCTTTGTCATGGCTTCATTTTTTAAGCTGATTAGCTGGCTGTGATACTCACGCAGTGGTGCATAAGCTTCTCTAAGCCTTTCATCAGCTGACAGATACATCGCTCCTAAGATAACATAGTTTAGATTACCAATAGTCATGATCTGGCTTAAGGTGAAGTATGTTTCAGCTCTATCGAGTATCCTTCCAAAGCCGCTTGCATGGCTTAAATCAGCTGGCAGCGAGCCTTTCCAAACATTTAATATGCTCTGAATAGAGCCATTGAAGTTAGTCTCCAAGGCTGATGATAAACCTTCGCTAAGCATTTCCATGATAGCTTCGCTTCCTATATCCTCACCTACTATCGCTCCTATATCCACTGTTCTGTAAAGGTAATCTCTAACGATTTTAACTATGCCAGACGGGCTAACTGTTACAGCTACTGAGCTATCAGCTTGCTGTATCATGCCAAATAAGTCAGCCCACCACTGATCACCAAATAATTGCTGAAAAGCCCATAGCTTGCCCCTTCTGAATAAGCCTTTTATGGTTTCAGTAACTTCAGCCAAATCTAATAGCTCAATCCCACCTACACTAACCACACCTTCAGCTCCTACGCCAGTCATAGCCATCGCCCTTAAGGCATAGCTTTATCTAATACTTTAAACGGAGCGGGATATAAGTGTATATCAGCTAAGCATACATAAATAACCCAATGTCTTCCATTAGCTACAAAGATTTGGTTATTATAGCACAGCTCTATTGGGTTTTCATAGTAGTTATCGACTACTACAGCGAACTTATAGTTTAAATGCTTGAAATTGCCAGTATATTCACCTTTCTCTACCTTAACAAGGTCATTGCTGGCTATCCATGCTTTAACAGTGCTGCCATCAATATCCCATTCATAGTAAGTCCATTTGCCAATTATACTCCTTACTAAATACTGATCCCATTCGCTTTCATACAATAGGAATTCAAAGATCTTAGGCAATACTCCGTATTCTTCGTAGCTTTCAATCAGATCCCATTCATATCTTGGCTCGCTTTCAACCACAGCTGGCAAGTAATACTTATACTCAACATCTTGCCAATCTCCGTCTGGTGGTGTGTAATCGTTATCTATTCTAATTGGAATCATTCTTCTGCTAACTTCCTTAGGATACTTCTTAAGCTTCTCCATATAGCCAGCTAAGTCAAAGCTAAATACGTCATAAGGAATAACAGTTTCACCGTTAAGCTCTATAGTATCACCACTATAAGCTATGTTAATGGTTTTCATGCCAAATTCTGTAGCTGGCTGGCTATAGCTTAGCTCAGCTAAGTAGCTATCAAGCTGGCTGTGGCTTACGGCTGTAATAGCGTTAAGCACATCGCTTATTATGCTATCAAGCTTAGCTCTAATCTGGCTGTAAACCGCTTTAGCTCTGGCTGGCTTGTTCACATACATAGCTTTAAGTATGCTGTTACGCAAATCCACAGCTTTTTGCTTAACTTCATCATAGGTTACCAT